>Ga0179593_1705179_pt1 | contig 13222 bp, 17 predicted proteins | sample CZODoug2_1_08_16_FD_185931 | JGI IMG/M metagenome (GOLD analysis project Ga0179593, IMG submission 185931) | Vadose zone soil fungal communities from Angelo Coast Range Reserve, California, USA - CZODoug2_1_08_16fungal (PacBio error correction) | ecosystem: Environmental > Terrestrial > Soil >... | reverse complement strand
ATTAGGAGCAGCCGGTTATCTGTGCCCCCTGTCCGCTGATTTATTTCCACTCTCCTCCTTTCTTTTGTCTTTTCCACGGCGGCCTTTTTGGCGTCCCCTTATCGAGACTGACCCTCCCCGTGCGCGGACAGGATTGGATATTCTTGAGAAGATCCCCACTCGCCCTCCCTGTTCTGTGTTCCGAGTTCTTAACTCCTCTTGGGATCTTTGGCTTTTTTTCCCCATCCTTCCCCCCCAGTTGCAGACTTTTGCTCATCATAGGTGTTCTCTCAAACCTCCAAAGTGGATTTCGCGCGCCTTGAAGAAGCTTTTTTCGATCTCGCCCTTTCCCTTGACTCCCCTCTTGGACTTCCCACTCATTTTTGTGCCTGAAGCGCGGCACACGGCTGAGTTCTTTTTTTTGCGAGGAGGCACGAGAACAGATTTTTTTCAACCTTATCCGGACTATTTTTGTTTTCTCCCCCTTTTCCCCGATCTTCCTGGATCGTTTCAAGACGTGTTCGCGTTTCGCGGAATGGTTGATATAGGATCATTGTAGACTGTTGAAGAAATTGTTATTCGTAATATCGATGTTTTACCTTTCTGAGATTTCCCCCAGGCCTCTACGTTCTTATCCCAAGATTCTTTTATTACTCTAGCGCGACTTTTTTTTGTACAAGACGTTCATGTTTCGTGTTCTACACGCTTCCCCTCGTTTCTTTTTTCCAAGCCCAGAACCCGCCGTTTGAGCTACCCCCCCCGACCACCCATGTCGGCCGCGCTCGATTTTTGAAGAACAGAGTTACGTGAGATACTTCGGACGTGTTTTCCGCGGCTTCCTATTTTTTTTCCCCTCCCCCATGGTCTGCCCCCCCGGTTTGGTCGCCGATCGAGGAAACTGCTGCTGAGCCTGGCGCGGTCACCAACACATCGGCCCTCTTTCCTCTTTCTCTTTTAGTCCTCGATCTTGCCCCTCGCGGCGCATCCTTCAAAGCACCCCCGTGCCAAGCGCGGGGAGAACCTCCCCTGGCGCGGTTTTAAAAAGTTTTCTCTCTGCTTTTTTATCCGCTTATTTTCCCCCCTCAAGCTCCTGCTAACCCCTGGTTTGCCTTCCTACCACATCTGAGCCGGCTGATCCTCACGGTGCCGGACTTTCCCTCCGATCCGGATGGTCCGGATCTTGATGTACGCTCGTTTGCCCTGCTTTTTGGCTTCTTCCGATTTCCTTACTCCCTTCAAATCCTTTGGCATCTGATCGGGCGTCTTTCCGGCTCACCGCGATACGATACTGCCCCAACCACGGAAACACGGCGCTTGGTTTCTGTCCCCTTTTTTCTTTTTGTTTCCCTAGGAATCTCCCCCCCGGCATCTATGCGATGTTTCATAAAATTCAGGCCGACGGTTGCCTTGGTCATGGTTTCTTTCATTCACCCCCCTGCACTCCCCTTTGCCAAACACAAGAGAATGGAAGCAATGGATGTCGGCCTTTTTAAAGAAACGGTTTTCAAGCGTCGAAGCTATCTCTTCCCTTCCTGTGTTCCCACTTTTTTACAAACCTTTTCTGCAGGGTAGATTGAGGTCGAGAAGGCGACATCTGGGGGATTTTTCTTTGAATCCCTTTACTGTCTTTTTTTTTTTTTTCTTTTTTTCTTCACAGCCTTTAACGATTTTGCGACCCTCAGAAGCACCAGATGTTGCCCAGGCCAATGGTCCTTCAGAAGCACGGCTCCTTTGCTATTCCCCTTTTTCAATCTATCGTTTTTTTCGAGTTTGTTCCCTCTATTCCAAGCGGAGTACCCAACACGATTCAGCTTGCCGGAAATGATCTGGCCTCCCGACGAAGACCAATTATTCCGCCTGCTTTTTTCTATGGTTTTTTCTCCCGTACCCTCCCCGCACTCTGCGCCTGGTTCATTGAACGTCCCGACGGATTTCCCCGAAATTCCTTCGATGTAGAGGGCCGCCACCCCCTTTTTCATTTTCTCCTCTTTTTACCCCTGATGCCCTTTTTTCTTACCTTTGGTAGTTCAATACCTGATGCTTCCTTTTTTTGATTTTTTTTCGTGTTTGTCTCCCGTTTTCTTTTCTAAAACGGATTTCACCGGGGTTGGCTATCACACCCACCCCCACACACCCCAAAAAATGGAGATCGTGGCACTTTCTGAGACTCTCTTGCGTCTCCCCCCGCCCCCCCCGGTGTCCAGCGGTTCGCAGTACAGCCCGCGTGTTAAAATACGTGTTTATCAACTCTGAAACGCTTTTAGACCTGGTGAGTTTTCGGCTTTCCCCTGTTTACCCCTTTCAGACTTTCGGTCCATTGGCATAGCCTGAGATTTTGATTTCATTGGCGGAAAGCGTTCCGTTTTTAGTCAAGAGAGGACCGGGGGTCACGCCCCAACAATCCAATGGCAGCTAAGTTTCATTTTTCCCCCAGTTCCCCCTTTTTTCAACCTCTATTCTCCCTTCTCGATGAACCCCACACGCGCTAGGTCGAAGTCATCCAGATGGACCTAGGGTTTCCGTCAACCTTGAAACTCACGCAATGCAGCAGTTTTTCCCAACACCCGTTCTTCTCCCCCACAGTTTCTTCCTTCTTCCGTTTCCCCCCTGATTTCACGCGAGAAGGCCCCTTTGCGATTACTGCTCCTTCTGAGCGTAGTCTTTCCCCCAAAGGCGGCACAGATCTCAGGAGAGAGGTCCCCAGCTTCCTTCCATTTCCTTAGCCCCGGAACTCCCCTCCGTTTTTCTTCCCTTTCGAGCCCTCCTCCGCTGCTCTCCGCGGCCTTCAACTTTGCTAATGGGCCGATGGTGGTGAATTCTTCTCAGAAGGAGAGAATGTCATGGCCTTTTCTCCTCCTTTTTTTTCTCGCCCCCCCTTGCTCCCCCCTTCTTCGCCTTTTCCCCAACCGCTTCCCAGGGCGTTGGAGTTGTGACGGCACCCTCCGAGTACATCTTTCCTCGGACTAACGATTGTTCACGGACACTCTCACTTTTTCTTCCTCTTTTCTCTGGGTTTCCCTTGTACCTTAGTTCCAATCTCATTTGATTTTCGGAACCCAAGACGGTTACCCTCCTTCCGAACAAGTCCCGATCCATGAAAATAACATCTTTATGCCCACTTACTTTTGTCCGTCCTTCCTTTGTCCGCCCCTTTCCAACTGAACTGCCCCCTGTCAACCATGGTCTAAGTCCGAAGAGGTTAAAGAAACTGAACACGATTTGCTCTTCGCCGTCTTTTTTTCCCTTCCGGTTTTTTTTTTTTTTTTTTTTTCCCAGACCCCTCTTCGTCGTCCTCCCCCTGAGATCCTGATCCACGCGTCTGGTCAGTTTTCGAAATCCCTTTGGAATACGGCGGCTCTCGTGAGACCTTTTTTACGATCAAATCCCCCTGAGTGCTCATCCCACGCCCCCTCCGAAAACCCCTTTTCAAGCTACATCATTGCCATGCCCGGTGGTGAATGCGGACTCATTCTCCATCGAGTAATGTTTGCAATCAGAATTCTGACGTGCACGGGACTTGTAGAGCTTTTTTTGTCTGATTCCCTCTTCCGAAAACCCCCCTCCCTGCCCAGGACCCAAGCCAGGTATAATTAGGCGGTAACTTTCTTCCCTGTTGCCTCGATCTTTGATCTCCTTTTCCACTTTCGTTTCGTCCCCCCTTCCCACGTTTGAAAAACTTCGTCGCTCACAGCGGAGGCTCTTAGGGAACCGAATGCAGTGGACCTCCCGGTGGCTTTTTCTTTTTTTTTCCATTCACCATGTTTTTCAATTTGTCTCACTCCCCCGAGACCAACGCACCTTCCCACCAGGAATGGCGCTTGAGTCCTTTGACTCACCAGGCCTTGATTTAGATGGTCTCGCTTCCCCTTCACTTTTTCTTCCTTCACTTTGCCTTAGCTCATGCCTTCTCTGAGGACCCGCGCAAGTCAGACAGCCCCAGCTTCAGGGCTTCTGGTTTGGAGAAAAATCCCACGCTTTTCGTCCCCAGAAGATGGAATCTTTTTTGACAGTCCCGATCCTGCTCCCCTTTCCCCGGATTCTTTTCTAGACCCCGCTCGATTCGCCGGATTTCACTTGAAGGAAAACACCGACGTGTAGTGGAACTTTGCGACCGAGAGATGTGCGCCGGTCACTTTTCATACCTTCTTCTGGCTTTCCCTCCCTTATATCGACTTGCATCACGGAAGCACTTTTGACACCGAGGCGTACATACCCGGGAGTAGGACATCTGTATTTAGTCTCTCAGTCTGATGACTGGTCTCATCCCATCTTTTCCCCCCGATAACCTTTCTTTATGATTTCTCTCTGACACCGAAAAATTCCAAATTTGAACAAGATACCTTTTCGAAAGAGATTGTCCTCGCGTGTCTTCTGGTTCCCTCGCGCTTTCCTGTGCTTTTTCCCCTTCCCCTTAAGTTCCTCCTTCTGAAGCTTCTTCGGAGACGTGGGATTGGGATTAGTTCCCATGGGCCAGCCCCTCAGTTTCACTCGCTAGTCCCCTTTGTTTGGCTTTCTTGCGCGCTCGTTTAACTACACACTTCCTCTCAGTGAGGAACAGGACTCGCCTTCTACCAGCTCCCGGTCGCGGCCCCTCTTTCTTTTCCCATTTTGTCGCGCCGATTGAATCAGTCCCTACCCTTTTTTGCGAGCCTGTATAGAGAACTACATGCACGTTCTTTTTGACGACCCTGCCGGTCTTCTCAAGTCTTTCTCTTTGAGGCCTCCGGTCGGCCGCCTAGCCAGTCGTCAACATCGGATATGGCCATTCGTACAGGGCGGCCACTCATAAGTAGCCAGAGACTCGGGCCCCGCGCCTTCTCCCCATTTCGATTCTTTCCTCTTTTCCCTTTTTCCGTAGTTTCTTTCCTGCCCTTTGGATCGGTTGACACCCGTGTTCTCGGTGTGCCGGTATCACGAGCCCCCCGGCTCAGGGGGTGTGTAAAAGAGCTTTTGGCACTCGAAGTCCTCTTTTTTTTTCCCTATTACCCCCTTTCGTCCTGCGACGTTTCAATCCACTTTTCCCCCCCTTTGTTTTTCTAGAAAAACCCTGGGTCTCTCAAAAGTATTCATGCGGAAGAAGGCCCCCCTACATTCATTCTCAACTATTTTTCCCTTGGACTCTTTCTCCCTTTTGGCTCCCTCAGCTCTTATAGCTTCTAATCAGAAACGTTGCTAGAGGAGCGAGAGAGGGACGCCCACCAGTAACTAGCCTTTTTTTTCGACTTCTCCGCCTCTCGCAGAGCCCCCACACCTTTTAGAGCTCCATACATCGCGCCCTCTCCGAACGCGGACTTAGAAGGCGCCGAAAGATTTCTTTCCTCCCCCCGGTGTGAGTATCTTTTCTCCCCTGGCCCTCGTAGATTTGAAACTCTTAGAGATTTGTCTTTTTTGGTACATAGAGACCCCGCTTTCGCTGTTACGCGGGCTGACTGTCTCCCCAGGCCCCTTTCCTTTTTTTCGATTTCGCCGCTTTCCATGATTCCGAGGAGGCCTAGGCCTGACTGATCCCCCACTGAGCATCCCCCATGTTTCGGTGTATTACTTCAGCAGTTATACCGCATCGTATTTTTCTTCCTGGTGCTTTCTCTTCCTGTTTCCGCCTCTTTTGAAGCTTTTTTCTCAAAACCACCCGTCAATTTGAGTTTCGCGCGCGACGTGCAGCTCCCCGCCAGGAATTGTCGGATGCCATGGTGCCAAAATCTCTCTTCCTTTCTTTTTTCTCAGACGCCTCTTCCTCTTGCCCACCTCAACAACTTATATCTGGAACCCTTGGCTTGCAATGACGCCCCAGGCCCATAAGAACGAGCAGATTATAATTTTTTCGTCAAGAGTGAGCAGAGGGATACTGTGATGCTCTGTGTTCTCCTAGTTGCCTCCCCTTTTCTTGCAATACCCGCCGGCGCCGTTAGGTCCTCAAGCCGATTTTTCAAGGAGGATGCCCAAGTCTTTATTAAGCTCTCTGGACCTTCACCCGCCTTTTTATGTCCTTTCCCTTTCGAGCCTTTATCAAGCAGGGCGCGCTCCGAACAAGAGCAATTCGCTACACCGCACTGGGAAGCAGCCCCTCGTTTCAGAACCGATTTTCTTTCCATTTTTCTTGCCTTTCGGTCCCCCCGAGCTTCCCGTTGAAGCCCGGCCGGCCCGGTGTCGCGCCGATAGATGAAACTGCTGGCACATGGCGCCCAATACAACGCCTCTAATCAGGAATTTCTCCCTCACTCTTCTGAACTCCCCCCCTCTTCATGTTCCCCTGCGGCAAGCCTTTCCAACACAGGAGAGGATGCAGCGAACTCGGAGAGGGTTGCAAGGTTTTATCTTTTTTTTTTCCGCGTATCTATTTAATTCCCTGTAAACCCCCCCAGGTAGCCCCTTCTCGATAAGTTCATGATGACCATAAGGTGCCTACTAGAGCGCCGACTGATCCTCTTGAAGGACTAAATTTATTACGCCGCTGTTTACCCTTCGTGGTGTAGGTCCACAAGATGATTCCTTCTCCCTTTTTCCCCCCCCGAACTCCGTGTCCGCGATTCAGGAAGCCCCGCCCAAAAAAACCCAAAACCCAGAAGATAGATCTCGCCTTTACCACGGCAACAAGGCTTGTGTTGGACCTTCTGTTGAACCCCGGCTTTCCCTTCCTTTTTTTGTTCCTGTTTTCCCCCAAAAGGCATATCCCGTTTGAAAAATCGGCTAGGTGCGGGCAGCCTGGCTTCCCGAAGCGAACATGCCAGCTTAGTTCTCAGTGGATTGTTTCCTCACCAACCTCTGTTCCCGGACTGCGGGTTCGCTATCACGAGAGAACTTCTTTCAGGGAAATTTTTAGGTCAAGGACAGGTTTCCTTTCTGGTTCTTCTGACCCATTTTCCTTTTTCTCTTCCCTCAGTATGGCCTCTGGTGATGTGATGACGAGACCACCGCACGAACCTCAGTCCCGATTTCCCTTAGGTACCTCACGATTCAAAAGTGGTTCCCACTTTCCTCCGAATTTCCCCTCCGCTGTTTCTCTTTGGGAAATCAGAGAGGGCTGCAAATATAAGAAACAGAAATGGACAAGCCGGAGTACGCCCCTATTAAGAATAGCGGCCAACGGATTCGGCGCTTCCCCCTCCCACAATTTCTTCCTTCTTCTTCAGCCTCGGGGTGGAAATCCTCCCAGCCTCAATCATAAAGGAAATGCGAAGGGTGGTGTTCACTTCCAGTTCTTCTTTGGCATTAATTCCTCTTCCCCCGTGAGTTCCCCCCCTGGAGGTGCCCTTCCCTCAGAGACCGGAATGACGAGTTCGTCATGCGGATTAAAGAGGCGGCTAGCATAAATGATGAGCACGACCGGGTCTTTTTCTACTGTATTTCTTCTTACGCTCATAATTACTTCACAGAACCCCCCCTGCTGTTCTTTCCAATTGGAATCGGCTATTCCTCAGACTGGAGACGTCGCACTGAAACTGGCGTCGACTGCTCAAAGACCCACACTGACGGTGCTCACGCGTCGTAGCAGTAAGAACATTCTACGTTATCTCCCTTCCGCTTCCCGTCTCCTTGCCCATGTGGCGCATTTTTAAATTTGGGGCGGACCGTTCCCCGCGGCCTACTGTATTCCCTTTTTCTCCTGATTCTTGCTTCCTCTTGACGGTTGCTGACGGGGTTCGCCCAACACCATGTCTATTGGCAACCTACGTGAATGAATGACCGCTCCATGGGAAACCCTATTTTCCCTTTCGCCTACTTTCCTGTGCTCTGTGTAGATTTCCCCTCCACGTTAGTTATCGAGTATGCCGCGCACCTTTACAAGAAAGAAATGAGAAGGGGTTCCCTAAACACCGCAGGAGTTTAACCATTGTTGCGTAAGGTATTTGCTTTAGTGGTCTCTTCTTAACGTCGTCCCCTCCATTAGCTTTTGTCCTTAAAAAAAGGCTCACCCCATGATATAAAAGTTTGAGGCACAGAGAAGAGTAAGTCACCCATACCCTCGTGGGAGGCTCCCTATTTCTTACCCCCTTTGAGAGTTCTCGGTACCCTTCTCTTTCTGACGGTCCCTCCCCCTTTTAGATAATGGTTTTCCAGACTTGAGCGAATGCCACGGCATTACGCGACAGTGAATCGAAATCTACCCCAGCGTGCTTCTAAAGGGACTCTGTTGTTAGCCGCTTTTTACTGATGGCCCTAAATTTTTTTTTCCGTTTCTTGCCCAACTCCTCTCCCTACCCGAGAGTGTGAGGTTTCAGCCCAATAATCCCTTGAAATAAACAGATGTGCCGTTTCAGATAGCGTTGCAAATGTGGTGGCCATAATGCACCAATCATTTGCAACTTTTCTTTGAAACCCTTCCTTCTTTTCCTCCCCCCCCCTTACACTTCCCAAATGTCCAAGAGGTCTCATGGCGAAAAGGGGGTTGTGGGTCACCAACCGGTAACCTCCCGCGGCCACCCTTTTCCTGTACGTTTTCTTCCTCTAGCTACTTATTGCTTGCTGGAGCCCCGGCAATGTGTGAGGTGAGGGCGGAGGACGAAAGGGTACTTTAGATCGTCGCATTTCTTCTTTTCCGGACTAGATCCCTTGATTTGCCTAATATCTCTTAGTGCGCAAGTTACCAATAAATAATAAAACTGGAAGAAGGTATTTGTGTTTTTTTTTTTTTCCCTTTCTGTCCCCCCCCCGACATTGCCGGATCTAACGCGCCCCGTCCAGAACGGTGGTGATGCGCCGATCTCCACTCAGGAATTGTCGGGCCATCCTCTTAGTGACGTTCCCCGTTTCCCAAGTTTTCTTTTCCCCGATTAATCTTTCCCCCGCATTGCTCAAGAAAGGTCATAATTGGTCTTTCGGCGTCCTGCCGATACCATGTTTCGCGAGCTAATCGCTTTGCCGTTTTTCCCCCTGCGTTTTTTCGTTGCTCCCTCCGCCTTTTTTTGTTTGACTTTTCCGAGTGCTTCGTTACCGACCGGCCAACTCCGATCTGGTGCGTATGGCGTAAATGCAAACCTTCTGGTAAGGATTCTTCTTCGACCCCCTTCCCCAGATCAACCCAAGACGAACCGGACTGGGTTTATAAGAGGAAGAAAAAGCTGATGCAGCTTCCTTCCTTCCCCCTCATTCCCTTTCCCCTTGCCCGATAGTCTAACCGTTCTCTCTCCCATCAGACAGACATGGATGGATATGGTTTTCGAAGGAGAAACATCTCTTTCCGTCCTTTCCACGGTTTTTGAATCGAGGCGCCTTCCCCCCTTATTCCTCCCGGTTGGATTCATTCCGCCCACCACGCTGATGAGCCGGATTTAAACCCCGCTTTAACCAAAGCCGTGTGCGTCTTTCTTTGCGAGATCGATTCCTCTGTGAATCGGCACTCCCCCCTCTGAACCCACTCTTGTTCTTTGGAGACCTCGGATACACCCAGCGTGCGTCATCAAGGGCGTCCTAAATCCCTTTTTTCTCTTTTGCGCTCACGTCTGACACCGTGCTGGCAGCCGATCCGATTGGGCCCCGAACGCTACCGGTGGGATCGCTCTTGTATGTTCGCGTCCGTTTTGACACCTCCCCCTCCCCCTTGCCCCCTCCCTTTTTTCCATCCTCTGCGCTGCGCCTCTCGCAGTCTTCAGATTGCCCATCGCCTTTAGTTGAACTCTACCGTAATTTTCGACAGATTAATTTCCTTCCCATGTGGGTCTTTTTTCCTTCTCCCAGCAGCTTTCTCCCATTCCCCCTGCCACCCTTAGAGGAGTCCTCGTTCTGTCAGACCGACGCATTCATAAGAGGAACAAGTAGACCCGGACTCGGGTCTTATCCTGAGATTCTTCCCCACATCTGTGTAGCTCCCTTTCCTTTCCTTTATCCTTTGGAGTTTTCTGAGAGTCCGGCGTACTTAACTGCTGGTGGAACCTCAGTGCAAGCCTTCAAAGAACTGCCTCCGTCCTTATTCTTTCTGTTGGCATCTCCTTCCTTTCTTCGGAATCCTCGATTCACATATCCGGGAGCAATTAAGCGCCCCTGATAAAGACACGTCTTCCCTATAGAATTTGGCAGGAGTTTTTGCCCCCTTTTGGTTTTCCTCCCCAAACGTGGTTCCCTATAGTCTTTCATTTGTTGCAGTTACCTCGCCGTCGTGCCCGGATTCAGGAGATTCTGCGGTACACGAGACGCATATGTCGCGGTCAATTCGCCCCCTTGAAATTCCCCGTCCCTTCTTCTTCCCCCTTTTTCCGGTTTTTCTCCCTGAGGCGTTCTTTCGTAAGAGTTCAAATTCGGAACCAAATATAAACCAGGGAAAATACCTATTTCTCGGTTAGAACTTTGCAGTCCTCCCCCCCTCCCACATTTCTTCTTTTTTCTCAGCTACTCAATACACGGTCGGATGGTACTGAAACCAGAAGAGGAAGACGCCTTTTCCTCATTCTTTCCTTTACATCCCCTCGGAGTCCCCGCATAAACGACGCCGCCCAGAGCCAATGGTCCTCGTCCGATTTCTCAAGGCTTTAATAGATATCCCTCCCTTTCCGAACTTTTTTTTTCGTAATCTCCCTTCTTTCCCGTCTTTCACCCTCGCTTCTGTTCGTGTCACTCTACCCGATCAGCTATGGTCGCTGTTTCTTCTTCTATCGCCCGCTCTTCCTCGCTTTACTCTATCCGCGCGCCGCAGGTGGCTGACCTCATACAGAGAGAGGCCCTTATGACGATTCCCCCTTCTTTGACGCCCCCCCCCCTTTATACTTCTCTTTTCGCCCTTCCGGAGGGTGAGCGTTCCTGATAATGCCGCGTAAGACTGAAGTCATTTGCCTCGCTCCTTGTTCTATCAAACACCTCAAAGTGGTCTTCGCTCTTCCCTTTTCTCCGTCCAGACTCGATGCCCGAATAGCTTGAATTCGCGGTGGCACGCAGAAGTCTGTCCTATTGAAAAGGAGAGTGATACCGCCCCCGAGAACAGCCTTTGTTCCCTCTCGGAACCGACTTTTTTATTTTCCCTCCCTCATCCCCCTGCCCCTCCCGGACTCCCTAAGTGTTCTTTCAGCGAAATTTTTTCGCTCTGGCGAATGAGACTTTGACGAACTGGATCCTCCGGGACCATATAGATGTTTTTCTCTGACGCTCTTGGTCCCCGACCCCTTGCCGGCATTCCTCTCTGTGTTCCCCAATCCTCTCGGTTTCCCTGAGGTTTTCACCCCTCCGTTCATGTACCGATATATACAGGAGAGCACACTTGGAACTCCTGATACAATCCTTCGACCCCCCTCTCTCCACCCCGCGCCCTCCCCCTTCTACCTGTTGCCTCGCTGATCTGATGGAAGACCGATTTTTGGATCACGGCGGACGTGCCCTGAGGTCTGACCCTGGTTTCGAGCCGCCGCTTCCCTTTGGCTTCACCTTTGTTTTCCCCCGAATCGTGAAACTGCATTGCTAGTTCCCGGCGCGGAATCCATCCAACGTAGAATCCCGTCCTGGTTTGAATATTCCCCTCCTTTTATTTCTTGGCCTCCCTCGATGCTCCTTCTCGCGCGGACTCTTAAAACAGGAGGACAAAGCCCTCTGAACGCAGCGGAGCGGGTTCCTTTTATAGATTGATGTTTCCCCGACCCCCCCCCCCTTTCCTGACGCGGCTCCCTCGCTCCCCCCCTCTTTTCTGGATAATCCTTTTGGGTTTTTTCTTTGTTGAATCCCCAGTTTGAAGACGTGAGCGCGCTCGATGGGCGGGCATTGATGCTTACGCCGCTGTGTTTAACTTGCTTAAGGTATCCCCAGATTCCGTTCCCCGTGCCCCTCACAACTTCAAACGAAAAGAGTGGGACTCCTTTTTTTGGAAAAACTTTGTTTGTGTTTTTTTTCTCCGATTCCCCCCCCCCCTCTCTCCAGCTCCCCTCTTCCTTTTCCCTCCCTCCGGCCCCCCTTCCTTCCTTCTGTTTCCTGTGTTCCGGCGGAATCTATCCCAACGTGCATCTATGCGGAAGATTGGAATAAAATTAAGGCAGCTTTTTTCCGGGAAGATGGCTCTGCCCACCTCTCCTATGCCAGTTCGTCCCCTCCGTTTCCCTTTCCCAGTTCTTCCCCAAGGCTGTCGACTTTTCGGCAATGAACGGGTTCCGCGTCGACGAGCCTCGGCCCGGCAAGTTTCAAGAAGGAGTCGTCTAGGGGAGCCTCCCATCTTCCCTCCTTCTACCCTTCTTTTCCGTGGGTTCTCTGGGTTAGTCTGCAGAGGTCTCCCCCCTTTTACAGAAATACAGTTACCGCATGTTGAGATTGCTCCCCGACACCCCTCTTTCCTTCCTTTGCATTCCCTTTTCCCCTAAAATTTCCGATCCTTGGCAACCTTTGCTGCCCGAGGGCTTGAAAAATAACGCCCGCAAGTGGAAAAGCCGTTTCATCCGCCAAACCCATGCTATCCCCCCTTCCCCTTCGGAGTCCTCCCGACCCCCCCCCCCTTCTTTGGGCATGCCTTTGGTATTGGGGGCGGCAAGAGTACAATCACGAAATCATACAAGGCAAGGCTTAAATGGTGCCGCCCTTCCCCCCGACGTTCATTGGCCCGACATTTTCCCGAGATTTTGGTTCTTCTCTCCTGAGCCGGGTTTTTTGCCTGTGTGACAGCGAGGGCGTTAAATCCTTTTAAGAAGTTGGAGGCTTAGTGAAGTGCGCCGCGCGCTCCGTGATTTTTCCCCCTCAATTTCCCCTCCCACCCCGTTTACTTCTTTTGTCCTTGGCTGGGCATCCGCCTGTACTATCGCCCGGACCCTTCCTCTGCCGCCCGCACCCTCCCCCACACCAGCCTTGCAGCGGCGCAGCATCAAGTCCCTTTTTCCCCCTCTTTTGCGCCTTTGCTCGGGGCCGTTTAGTTGGGCGGACACCTGGTCCGCTTGCACGCTAGTCGCCAGTTTCACTCCCTCTCCTCTTTTCGACCTTTTTCCTGTTTCCTCTTCTTTTGGTCCCGCCCACAATCATTCCTGGCAAAACTTGGAATTCGTTTTCATAATGCCAGAGACACATGGGCAATGAACCGTAACTTCCCCTTGTTTATCTCCAGTTGCTTTTTTTTGCTGAACCGCACCCTCGTTTTCAGTCCCCCACGATCCTTCCCCGTGTCAAAACGCCCGCCATCCGGTTGCCATCCGTAAACAAACGCCCTTTTGGCGAACACCAGGTTGCGTCTTTTTCTCTAAAGCTACGTCGTTTTGTTCGAGCGATTCACCCTTTTCTCCCCCCCTCCCTCCTTTGCGTCCGGCGGCTTCTTTCTCTTCGCTCAGCGCACAGTCCCCCTCCGGGCAGA
>Ga0179593_1404927_pt1 | contig 13222 bp, 16 predicted proteins | sample CZODoug2_1_08_16_FD_185931 | JGI IMG/M metagenome (GOLD analysis project Ga0179593, IMG submission 185931) | Vadose zone soil fungal communities from Angelo Coast Range Reserve, California, USA - CZODoug2_1_08_16fungal (PacBio error correction) | ecosystem: Environmental > Terrestrial > Soil >... | reverse complement strand
CTTTAAAAGTTCCCCCCCCCTTTCGCCGGAGGACGATCAGGCCTCTGATTTTTTTTGCCGGTGGAAGTGCCGTACTGTGACGCTTTTCTTCCTCCTTCCCCCCCCTTGCAAATAGAGGTTCGTCATCTTTCCTGGTCCCAAGTCAGTCGCTCCGTCTCCGCCGGATAATATTTGTTGTTTTCTCTTGACCCAGGGTTTTCGGCCGAGGACTTTCCTCCCCCACTCTCGTCTCCTTCCCTTCTTCCCGAATCACGTGCTATTTTCTTTGCCTCCCCTGTAAGTCGTTCTTCCCCTTTCTTTTCCTTATATGTTGTTCTTACCCCCTTGTTATCAACACTTCTTTGAAGTTCCGTTTTTTATTCCTGTCTCGTAATGGAGTTATTCTCTTGATCCTATTGGTGTTGTCCCATTCTTTTCCAGAGGGTTGCCCTTTTTCCCCCTCTGGACCTCACGTGGTTTCTTTTTTTTTTCCCCCTAACCTCAAGTTAATCAATGCTTTCTTTTTTCTTCCCACCAACCCCTTTGTTCCGAGCTGGCCCGCGGGTCGTTCTTTAGTTCGAGGGTTCCCCGATTGAAGTTTAAGGGATGTCCCTTTTAACCCTGCTTTTTTCGCTGTTTGGGATCTTTTTCCCCCCTGGCCCCGCAACCCTCCCAGTTTTTTTGCTATTCACTGTCTCTCCACACAAATTTCTTCCCCCCCAACAACGAAGGCATTTCTTTCCCTTCCTTTTTTCAATTGGTTTCTCTTCGTTTCTCGCTTCCTCTTCCCCTTCCGCCCGTGAGTTGAGATTACACTGGCCCACTTTTCCGCGTTTCCCTGCTTTTTTTTTTTTGTTTTGTCATTTCTCCAAGCCCATCCGCGCACCCACTTCCGACCCTACACAGCAGTCCCCACGATTAAGTGCGCTCCTCTCGGCCGAGCGTGCTTCCTTTCCTTAATCTTTCGTATGGTGGTGAACTCCCCCCGTCATGGACATCCCCCTGTTTACCCCCCTTTCGTCTTTTTACGGCTGTTGTTCCCCCAAACAGTCCCGTTCCCCTTTCATGTTTAGCCCCCCCAAGAGTTCGTGCTGTCCCCGGCTCTCCCCCAGTTCCGGGGTCGTTTCACTTCCCCAAAAAGTTCTGGAACCCACTCCCGTAACCAACGCCCCCAACCGTCAAAACAAATTTCCTTCTTCCACCAGGGCGCAGTTTTCAGTCCTTCATAAGACCGGTACTTTCCGTCTTGCCCCGTGATTTGTTTGGACAATCCCTTCGCGTTATTTTCCCTTCCCCTTGTCGAGCTACCACTCCTTTTTCCCCAACCGTTTGTCCCCCCTCAATTCCTGTGTACGCTCACGGCCACGTATTTTTCCCTGTATTTTTCCTTCTGTACACCCCTTTTTTGCCCTAACGGGCCGTGGACCTGTTTTGGTTGACACGTTGCTTTTTAACATGCCTTCCCCCATCTAATAGGTCTTCCTTTGCATGTTGACCTTGATCGTCCCCTACTAAGCCCACCCCGGCTGGCCGGGGGTGTCTACTCTTTTTCTCATACCACAGCTTTTTTTGACGGAAGACCATCTTCGAAGCAGGTCCACCCATTTTCACGAGGACTTTGCGAAGGTCTTTCCTGATGGTTTCTTCCTTTTAGTTGTGCGGCTTCTGCCAGTTACGATCCTTTCGAAAAACCTTTTTCTTTTTTTTTTTTGTGTCTTTGCATACCCCCCTTTTCTCCCCAAAACCAGAACGGTAGCATTCACATACCAGGCGCTTTATGGCCGGTGTTTTGAGACATGGCTAAGAGTCCGTACGTCTTCGGTTCCACACCAGCTTGTCTTGGCAACTCCCGCGTTCGGTTTGCGCCTACAGGTTCACCGTTTGGGGAACCACGTCTTTTCCCCGGATCGCCTTGGTATTTCAGTTCAGCCGTTTTTTCAGACCAGTACCCTAGGCTTTTATACTGACCGTTTTGCAGTGTGTTTGTTTTTTTCGTGGCGATGGTCGATTGGCCCCCCTCGAGCTGCGACAGTTTTTTCCTCCGGGGGTTTATTCGTGTGGCTTTCGGTGTCCCCCTCAAACAAAGTCCAAATTGTCCCTCCCCCCCCGGGACCCCCCGTCCCGTAACCTCCAAGTCGGACCCCCCCCCGTTTGATTGCTGATGAACCACCTGTGGAAATTTGGCCCACTTTGCTTTTTGCCCCGCGAGTCTTTTGTTTTTTTTACGGATTTGCGCGGATTGTCTTTTCTTTTGGTTGCCGGGCATGCGTTCGATATTTTCTTTTTTTTCGTCGTCTTATGATGTTGATTTTTTCTGACTGAATCCCCCGCGTTAGCCGATTCCTCGCGGCCGCCCCTTGTCTGCGAAGTGGCTTTCCCTTTGCTTTTCCTTGACAGGGGCGGAATTGTGTTCCCCACGACCCCCCTCCTTCACTTTCAGTCCCCGGGTTTTTTCGCCCCGCTTTTCATCTGGCGGTTCACCCCCCACAGAGAGTTTTTGGCCGCGGCTTTTTTATCACATACCCCCCCCTCTGTGATGTGTCCACTTTACTCCTTCCTACGTGGTGAGGAGCTTCCTTTTTTCGCTTACTTCGATTGAGGGTCCCTCCGAGTTGTTTCTTGGAACCAATTAAGCACCTTGTTTTGGCATTCTCAAATTTGCTTGGGTGCCCAAGGTTCTCTTTTTTCGCTTACCGTGCGTCTTTCCCATTTGCCAAACTCCTTTCACCTGTCCTCTCAGTTTTGGTGGATTGGATGGGTTGGTTTTTTGCAGTTTATTTTAGGAACTAGTGTTTGCTTTTCTTTGGTCTCTTTGGTCGCGTTTTTGCCCTGGTAGCCGCCCCTTTTGTTTGATTGTCGCCGTTTTTCGGAGTCTTTTTGGGGCTGATTGTCATTCTTTTTTTTGTTTGACCCCCCTTTTTTGCTTTATTTCGGCACAGAAACGTCTCCCTCCACTCCGTTCCTCCCCCCCGTGAATTGTCCACCCCTCCTTTCTTTTTCTCTCTTTTTCCTTTTTCTAGAGGTATAGCTCCTCTCCCGTATAAGATGCTTCTTCCTTGTTTTTTTGATCTCCATGCCCCCAATGTTTCCGCCATCTTTCTTCCCCCAGTTGAGTTCTTTCTTCTGACGATCGCTACCCCATACCTCGTCGCTATAACATCCCTCTTTTCCACCCCCCAGTGCCCCAATTTCAGTGTTGCGAATTCCTCCTCTTTCTTCTTACCTCAGTCCTTTTTCTACCCTCCCTGTCTTTACTCAGATAGTGTCTTCACCTTCTACCCTTCAAATCTAGCTTCTGCGGCGTTTTTTTCCCTCTCATGTTCAGCATGTTCTGGCACAACGCCACCCCATTCTTTCCAGTGTTCACACTTAGGTTTCGGTTGTTACGAGGTCGCGGTTTTAGTTGTTCGTTTTTAACCCCCCTTTCGGTCCACCTGTACCTACCGCGACCTTCTCACCTTGTGAATTCCCTTACTTTGCCTCTGGGTGGACGGAATCACTTTGACGTAGCGCCCCTGGGCCTGAGTTAGGTTTGTCTTGAGGGCAGAAGCTTGTCTTCGTCATCAACTTCTTCATTGTGCCAAGACGTTCTTTCCTGCGTACCGCTTATGCTTCCCTTTGAACTGCCTTGTCCCGATGTCTGTCGACGTCGACCCCCCCCACCCCCCCTCCTGCGTAAGTCTCCCCGGCGATTTTTTGAGTTATGTGGTCGGCGCTCATGTGACCATTGACTGTCACCCCTGAGGATTGAAACGCCCTTCTCCTCCTGACTCATATTTCCGTTGCGCCTTCTTTCCTGACCCCCCCACGTAGGACCTCATTCGCTTTTTCGATGGTTGTTGGCAGCCTCCACCACGGTCCTTTTTGCTGCTTTCGGGAAACTGACAGAAAGACCTTTTCTTTGTTTTCCCCTCTGCGTTCTTAAAGCCCCGCCCGTTTTTCGAGCACCGCATTTTCTGGCCGGTCTGTTTCAGTCATTTAGCACGTGAGCATCCACTATTGAACGGACATTGGACTTTGCGGCGATCTCTCGCCATTAATGATCTTTTTCCCCCCATCTGCTAGCTTAGTAAGCAATGTCCGCACTCCTTTAACCACCCTGCCGAGGTCATATAAGGAATTCTTCCTGTCTAGAGTGTTTTGTGTCCCCCTTCTCATTATCGCACGTCCAGGGACGTCGCTTTTGCCCGTTTGCTTTCGTTCGGGAGGATCTTCTTTTCCTTTCCTTCTTTTTCCGTTGTCGTTTTCTTCTTCCTTTCCGCCCCCCCCCGGGCGTAATCCACGCCTATTGGAGGCACTTCATTATCCGGTATCTTTCTATTCTGTCGCACCATCATCTCGCTGGGTCTTATCTAAGTGAGTCCTGATTTTTTTAGATGGATTGCGGCCATTCTGCCCACGCTCTCAGGTTGCGCTCCAGGGTTGCTGGACGGATGCAGTGGCGCCTTTTCCCCAATTCTTTTTTTGCATCTTGTTGATCGTGAACTGTTTTTTTTTTTTTCCCCTGCTCTCCGTTCGCCCAGGTTCTTTTTCAAAATTTTATTCTGGTGCCGACGTCTATGTGTTCATGGTCCCGTTTTTTTGCTTCTTTACAGTTTTTCCCCTTGCCCTCTTCACCACGTGTTGACTGGTTTGCAAACTGCGGCTTTTCCTCGTGACTTCCCCTTATCTTTTTTTTTTCTCCTGGTGCGCAGAATCGCCCTCCTTCGTTTCTCCCCCCGTACGGGGTTCTTTTTATACTTCGGAATTGGTTTTGGGGTTTCTGCCCCTTTTTCGTCCTTCGACTGGACCACTCTTCCATCCGATTATTTTTCCTCTTTTACCGCCTCCCTCGCTTTCTTCCCCCCGAACATTCTTCAGGTTCGTCAACATTGCCCCTCATCCCTATTGCAACTCCCCCGCCCCCCCGGTCTTTGGTGTTTTGTCAATCCTCTTCTTTTGGCGACGACCCCCACTCCCGCCCCATCATTCACCCTACGCCTTCTGCTAGAGGACACCCCCAAACAGATTGTCATCGCCCCCTGCTGTTGTCTTTTTTTTTTCAGCGCATGTGGGTGTTTTTCTTTCTTTCGGCTTTGCTGCCATTTTTCAGCCCCGGTTGCACCCTGAATCACCCCTGTGGCTCTTTAGAGACCTTTTGTTTTCTGTTAAAGTCACCTTCCCTGTTACTGCATTTCTCTTTTGGTTTTGTTTTTTTTGCCGCCAGTTTTTTCCTCCTGGGCAGCTTGCTCAGCCGCACAACCCCCCTCCTTTTTTCCCCCGTTCAGTGTCTCTTATTTCACCGTAATCAGTCTGCCCGTGTGCTCCCCTTTTTTTCCGTTTTGGGGACATGCAAACCCCGTTCGATGACCTGCTCCCTCCCTGGAGGACCCCCCTTGCTCTGCCATGCAACTGTTTTTTTTCCATGTCGTTGATAGTCTTGGCAGGTAGCTGGGTCCTCTCTCCCCCTCCTATACTGGTAGCGACCGGGGCTACTCGAATTAAATTTTTTTCGTACTTTGTTTTTCTCTCTCACAAGGGGCGCAGAAGGTTATTGTGTTTCTTTTTCTGGACGTCTGTTTCTGACCCACTTTGCCCAAAGGCTCCACTGGGTGGCCCTTCGGCTTTTTTTCCAAAACTGTGGCTTCGTTATTGGTTTTTTTCTTTTTCTTGGTCGATATGTCCCACGCCTGCCCCAAGAAAGACTCCCCCTCAGCCAACGTCCCCCGGTTTTTTTTTTTGGACCAACGTCGCCCCGCCGCCCTCAGAGACCCCCCCCCATGTCACCCCCGCGGACCCAAGCGGCAATGCCTTCAAACTTGCCGACCCCTTTTACTAACTTTCGGCCCGCGCACCCTCATCCCAACTTGATATCCTTTTTTCTTTGCTTTTTTTTTACAATGGGCACGTCCCTCCTGTTGATCGCCGCCTTCCTGTCAAGTGTCCTCGGCCCCTGAATTTTTCGGTTCTGACCCCGCCATTGCCCCCTCTCCACGCTCTGGGCCGCCACCATCTAATGTCTGCTTCCCTCCTGGGAAGTCTCACGCCACCTTTTTTTTTTCCGTAGTGGGACTTTCCAGCAACGACCCCCGGGTGTGTATTGCGTTAAGTAAATTAAACAGACCGTCCGGCCGGGCCCTCATTTAGGTTTTTTTTCCTGCCTCTTTTCCAACTCCCACTGTCCTTTTGCCCTGATTGTCCTTTTGCTTTATGGCGGCCTATAGCTTTCGTCCAAGCAAATTCTCCCTTTTTCCTTCTTTGTTCAGCAGAACAATACCCCTCCCTTTTTCCTCTTTACATTGCGTTTGCGACCCCAGAATTCTTTTTCTTGTGGCACGAGACCCCCCTTCCATAGGTGGTTCTCTCCGCCCATGACGAAATCCTCACTTCGCCTCTCTACCCCCCTTTCCTTAGCAGATCGGGGAAGCTTTACCTCCAGGTCGCCACCATTCGTACCTGAATGCAGATCAGTTTGTGTCTTGCAATTTTCACTGGTTTTTTTTTCCTCCCGTCCCCGAGCCACTGGTTTTTTTCGTTTTCCCCTTTCGGCTTTTGCCCACGGACCATTTGTCTCGTCCACGCCCCCCCACGACGAGCAGGTCTTGGAAGTTAGATCCTTTCTCTTTTTGCACTCGACCCCACATTCGGCCACCCCTGCACGGTCCCGTTATCAGGTTCTCTAGGATTGGTTTTTTCCTTTTTTGTTTTCCCGTTTTACACCCGCGTTGCGTCAGATTTTTTTTTACCTCTTTGTGGGGTCATGGCACCTGTTTGTTTTATCCTTTCCTGTTTGGCTTTTTCCCACGTCTTGGTTTCGCTGTGCCCCTGTTTCGCGCTTTTATCGTGATCTTGGACCCCCCTTCACCCTTCTTTTTCCGACCTTACTGTGGGCCTTTGGATTGGTTTTTTGATTCAAGAGAGGCATTTTCGGTGAGCTTTTGTGGATGGTGCTTTTCTCGGGCCCTGTCCCATTAAGGCGTTATCTTATCCATACCACAAGGGGCCGTAGCGCCCCGTTTGGAATTCCTCCGTGTTGGTGACTCCCGGAAGAAACGCCAATATCTTCGTTTTCCCTTACTTCTATCCCGAAGTTCGGCCCCTTCTGTTTGTGTTATTTATGCAGCGACCCTTTTTTTTCCCTCCCCCCGCCCCCCCTCCTCGTCGATTGGACTGCCCCTCCCCTTTGGCCACAAGCCTTTTTTGCGTTTTTTTAGGAACACGGCCCTCGCCCCGGGTATGTTTTCCATGCCGCAAATCTTTTTTTTTTGTAGACGTTTCTTAAATTCTTTGCTTGCGGCTCACGTGACCGATTGGTGCTGACCCGTTTATGTCTTCGGTAGATCGAACCCGTGAAGCCCCCCCCTCCGACCTCGCTTTCCAAATTAGGGCCCCTTTTCCTTGCACGAGGAGAGTTCGTGCCTGGCCCCCAGGGTTATAGTGAGGGCTTTTTTGTGCACTTTTTTTTTCGGTTGTGCTTTGGCGGTCAGATTTTCATACTTTCGGGATTTTTTCCCGCCTGGACACAATGGGTTTCGGTGAACGTCCCTTCCCCTTGCTTGGAGCCCCACCCGTCTTTTTTTTACAGACTCGATGTTTTTTTTGGTTTAGTACCTCACTTTGGCAGATTCGTGATCTTGTCCCCCCCCTTTTTTCTCTTGGTGCTCTTGCATACAAAAGTTCCGTGGTCCCCCCCTTTGATTTGCCACCTCCCAATTGACCAGACCTTAGAGTTAGTGTTTTTATCTTCTCTTTAGCATGTTTCCTTGTTTTTCCGTTTTTTTTTTTTTTTTTTTTTTGTTTGCTGGCGATGTGTTGATGGCTGCTCCTTTTTTTTTTGCCTTGCAACCGCCTGTAGTTTTGTCACTTGTTGGTAGGGAACTCACAACTTTTTTCGTTTGAGCACGCCGTTGGTGTTTCAGAAACGAACCTAGTATTTCAACTATTCTTTTGGTTGATGTTTCCGCACGACATTTCTTTTCCCTTCACTCAGACCTTTTGTTGGGCTCGTTGATGCCGAGGCAACGGTGGTTTTTTTGTTTTTTATGGGGGCATGGGACCGCTTTCGTATGTTTTTGACCGCTCCCCCCAAACAGGCGAGGTTCGCACCAAGAAGTCATTTTTTCCTTTGAAAACTTCCCACCCCTCCTTGGCTCGCTCATTTGACGTGACCGCTTCAAACTGGCTTCCCCCGCCGGGGGGATTTGGGCTACGCCAACCCAGTTTATCCGTTTTGGAGGAAAGGAACCCTGATTGATTTCTCCCCCCGTGTATCCCCACCAACCCTTTTTTTCGTAACCCCTAGGGTGTTTCCTGGTCCGACCTGGCTTTCTCCCCAAGGTCTTCAAAACTCCCATTTTTGAACGGCTCCCCCCAAGCATGCGATTTTCCCAAATTTTTTTTTTTTCTTTTTGACCGTTTTTTTTAGACCCCCAGTGAGTGAGGCCCCCACGTCCCATCCACGGGGCACTCCCCCTTGGCGACCCCCGTCCCGTGGAATTTACTTTTTTTTTTCCTGAAAACCCAAAGGCCTCTTTTTTCTGCGTGCCCCCAAAAAAACTTTTGAAATGTCTGCCGGGTTACCTTTGTCGGGATACGTCCGCACCCCGATATAAACCCCCTCGTGCCGTCCATATGCTTCCCGTTTCCCTCTTTTTAGCGCTCCTGGTCTGGTCCTCCCCCTTTCTTCGTTATTTGTTTTCTTTGGCTTTTGTCCCCCTCCAAGCAGCCATGCTTTTTGCCACGCGTCCCACTCGCTCTCTGTCCTTTTTGGCTACCCGTTTTGGTGTTATTTCTCTTCTTCCCCTTTCCCCTCCCTCCCGTTTTTTCGTCGAGCTCCCCACCACCGTTCCCATCGCTCCTGCCCAGCAGCTCAACGAAGTGGACACCTGCCGGTGTTCAAGCCCCGTCCTTTTTCTTGCTTCTTGTTAACCATTGCCCATACCGGCGTCCTTGTTTTCCGCGCCATGAACCCCGCTGCTTGGTGTTCCGCCATTTGTCGTGTATATCATCACTTTTGCGCGGTGTTAGATCGCCCTTTTTTTTCCCGGCCTAGCCTCAGCCTCAACTTATCCCCGATTCCCCTTTTTCCCTTTTTCCCCCCTTAGACCCCCTGTTTCTCTTTTCCGTTTTCGGCATTACCTTTCGTTCCTCTTGTCCCCCCCCCTGGCCTCTCTTTTTTTTTTTCCCCCAAAACGGCTTTCAGCAAGTTTTTTTTTTTTTAAGCTCAGTGGATCCTTTCTCTTTCCCCCTTGCTGATTTCGCCTCCCCGCCCCTTCGTTTCCAACGAGTTTGGTTTTTGTTGGTCTTTTTTGTTGCAACGAGACCACTGGTTTCCTGAAGAACCCGGAATGGTATCACCCTCCTTTCCTCCCACAGTTGCCCCCTTCCCCCCTTGCCCCTGTTTTTTGAAGGTGGGTGTCTGTATCGTTCTTGCCGAAGTCCGCTTTTCCCCCTTTTTCAGTCTGAGTCCCCAATTCACCTGTCTGAGTTTTTGTCTCTTGGTTGAACACCCAAAGCACGAGTTCCGGAAACGGTTATCTTCTCGTTGAAAAACCCACATTTTAGGGTGAAAAAGCCCCCCCGACCGGACTTTCTAAATTGTACCCCTCCCCCCACATAATATGAGACTTTTCGTTATAGCTGCACCCCTGCTTTCCTCCAAAGGTTTTGCTCGGTTCGACCCCGATTTCACCAGGGCCCATACGACTTCCTTTTCCGTCCCAGCCCATCAACCCTCACCCCAAAAGGCCCCCTTTTACGACCAGACTGCAGCACCCACGATGAATGCGCTACTTTCCTAGGCGCGTGCATTGGTGATGGCATCTTCCCGCCGCTGGTATTTTCTGACCTTTTTTATGACCCAACCAGCTACTCTTTTCTTTTTTCCGCGATAAATTGACAAAGGAAAACAGCCGCACCGGAGTGTACCCCGGGTGGGGACTTTTTTGCTTGTATTCCTCTTTTTTACCCACCCCCACTAGTTAAGGACACTTTTGCCCCCGTTTGTGGCCCTGGTCAGACACGTGCGGGGGGAAGGTTTTTTCGTTTTGCACCGAGCCGAACAGAGTCTTCGTAACTTGCAGACGTGGGACTTTCCTTTTTTTCTGGGTTTTTTTTTGTTTTTTTTCTTTTTTTTGTGTGGGGTTTTTGTTTCGTATTTTTGGCTTCTTGTGTTTTGTCTATTTTCTTTGTGTTTTTGTTTGGTGGATAGGAGTTTTTTTTTTTTCTATTTTCTTCTTTTTTTTTCTTGTGTTGTGTTTTTTTTGTTTTTGGGGTTTTTCATACTAACCGCTCGGTGTCAATTCGGGCCACCGTCACAAACCACCACCTCCCACCTTTACAGTCGATAGTCCTGCTGAACGGCCGTTACGGTTGACCGCTCCGGCGTTCTTGGGTTTCCGTTTTCGTAGCTACTCCCCCCCCCCCAGCGGTTTTTGCCCATCTACTTTTCGGGGTTCCTCCTGTTCTTTCATACAAGAAGCAATTTTACGGTTTATTCTTGACCCGGCACCCACTCATTTTTTCTTAGTCGTGACCCCGGTGTACAGGCCAGTATGCACCCCATATTTGTTTTTTTTTCCCTGGACCCCTTTGCACCCCCCAGGTAGTTTGCGGTGGCTGACATTTGTTTGCCAATATCTTCAACTTTTCGTCCCCCACCTTTGCCCCGCGGTTGCGCCCCTTCCTTCGATCATTAAAACCTTTATTTTATTGTGTGACGACCGCTATGGCGTTGTCTCTGTTCACAATCACTCGGGGGGCCGTTACTCGTGTAGATGTTCCTCGCGCCCTGTACGTGGTCGTCGTTTTCCCTTAAACAACGTCGTCCGCCCGCCTCCCCACACAAACCGGCAAGCTCGTCGGCCCCCTTCCCCATCTGTCGCGTGTGCTTGCCCTTTGGTTCCCTGAATCAGAGAAGCGCTTTTTGCGTTGGGGCGCCGGTCCCAGGGACCCCGGCGCGGCGAGTTCCTCGGGGAAGTGACCCCCCAGAGTCCTGTTGGCGAGATGGTTGGTCTTGACTGGCCGGAGTAATTTGCCCCACCAGTCCTTTTTTCGGTGAAGATAAGGACCTTGTGAGTTGGGTCATGCTCGCTGTCGGATTTTTAAGGACGATCTGATCCTCAAAAATAAGTGTCTCGGGGCGTTCCTTTTTGCCAGTCCCGTTCCATTTGGTGCCACCACTGATTCTATTCCCCCCCAATGCCCCCGTTTTTTCGACCGGCTACCCCTGGCGGCCTGACATGTACCAACCCCCACCTTTCGAGCCAAAAAGTTGCTGAGTATTTGCCCCCTGTTGATTTTCTCTGATTTTTTTGTGATTAGGCCGGGTTTTTTTTCCTCCTTATCTGAGAGCCTTTATCTTTTTTCCCGTGATATGGCTTCTTTTCCGTCTTGTTCGCATCCCTCCCCGGGGCTCTCTTCCGACGTGTATCGTTGCCGCATGTTCTGATCCCGGATTGTCGTTCTTCTTCTGCATATACTTGCTGGCTTTAACGCTTAGCTGCGCTTAAAGTCATTGGGATTACACGATGTTGATTTTTTTTTCCGATGACACATCACCTCGGGTCCGTAGGGAGCTTCTTTTTTTTTCCCCCCCCCGCGGTGAGTTTCACCAGTCTCCGTTTCCCTTGGAGTATGGCCCTTCGTATCGCTCTTACGTGCTTCCATCCCTCTTTGTTCGGGGACCCTGGCTTTCTGACATGGTTCGGTGCTGCATGCAGCGGCTTTCTTATTGTCCATTTGCCCCCTTGCAACAATCCCCCTGATCGTAATGTTTGGATGCTGTTGGCTGCCCGCAACTGTTTTTTCTTTCCCTTTCCCATATTGTTGGGCCCGGCCGGTGGATGTAGCTCTTCGTTCCGGTCGCCGTTTTTCCGTGCCGCTGGGATGCTGTCTTTTCTGCTGGCCCTGCTTTTGCTGCTGCCAAGACCTTTTTCACATGGCCGCTTTCCAGTTCGCCCTGTAAACTTTCCCTGCTCGCTGGCTTTGCCCCCGGTGGGCGAGTGCTTCAATTGAATCCGGTTGTCCTGGTGCTCCTCGTCCCCAAGGTAATTCTTCAGCCTTTCCTTTAGTATTTTCTGTATATTGATTTTTTTTTGAGCGACTCACCCTCTTGCTACTCTTCCCACAGTGCCTGGGCCTTTTGACTGGTTCTGCCCGTCCTTCATCTATCGTCTCTTCACTTTTTTCTTTTTCCGTTCCCCCCCCTGTCCGGATCCCCCGGTGGTCTTGTATTTCTAACCCCCCTTCCCTTTTCCTTTGGATCTGTTTCGTTTTTTGGCTGTTCCCTTCTCTTTGCTCAGTCTGCTTGGTGAACAAACGACCAATCTTCTTTCCCCCCTGAAACCCCTTAGTGGTCCCCCTTTTTGCCCGGATGGTGTCTTTTGCACCTCTTTTTTTCTGGCGGCACAGAACCCGACCCCCCACAGTCTCGGCAACCACCCCCCAATGTCCGCATCTACAATGCGATTGACGTAATCCCCTTCTTTCCCGCGCGACTCGCTTGGCTTGGTTAATTGGAGGAATTGTCGGTCCCTTTTTTTTTTTTCCCCTTAGGAACTTGACCGCCTTCCTCCGGCGTCCCCAGCGGATGCCTTGGTGACAACGCCCCCTTTGCCCGATTGTCGCAAGTCCAGCGCCCCAACCACCATTCGTTTTGCGCCCGCTTCCCCTTCGCTGGTTGATGAGCTGTGTTCGTTCGATTCAGACATTGTCTGAACCCCTTCTTCCCCTTGTCTACGCCACCAACCCTCTTTTCGATTTTTTGCCAGTACGACCCCCAGTCCGCAAGTTTGGATTATGTTCCGACCGACTCTTTTTAGACGGAACAGAAAACCCCAAGTTCGGAATGGCGCTGGATTTGTTTGGTTTGGCCTTTCTGACGGCGTTTGCGGGCTATTTTTTCGGACCCCCCCCTTTGCCGCCATTTTGAGTTGCTCGGTCTGACCTTTTTTTCTCCGTATTGCCCAAGAATCAAAAGTGGGCGCTGATTTTGGCCACGGGAATTTGCGGCGGCCTGAGCCAGTACTGAGTCCGGCGCCCATCATAATTGCCGTTTTTTTCTGTGTGATGCAGACGTGCTTGCCCCCCCTTTTGGCGAAAAACTTCCCGGGCACTCTTTTTTTATTCAGAATTTGTGGTGGCTTGTTCCCTACCCCAAATTGCTTGCCCGGCCTCAGTTCTTCTCTTTTTAAGTCCCTAGCCTCTGAGGTTTGTTTCGTATCATCCAGGCCCTACCGGATCTTGGAAGGTCTCTGTCTTCGGC
>Ga0179593_1404588_pt1 | contig 13222 bp, 13 predicted proteins | sample CZODoug2_1_08_16_FD_185931 | JGI IMG/M metagenome (GOLD analysis project Ga0179593, IMG submission 185931) | Vadose zone soil fungal communities from Angelo Coast Range Reserve, California, USA - CZODoug2_1_08_16fungal (PacBio error correction) | ecosystem: Environmental > Terrestrial > Soil >... | reverse complement strand
AGTTTTTTGAAACTGCTGTAACTTGGAGGCCACCAACCACCCCCAACCCCCCCCCCCCCCCCCCCCCCACACCACACACCCCCCCCCCCCCCACCCCCCCCCCCCCCCCCCCCCACCAACCCCCCCCCCCCCCCCCCCCCCCCCCCCCCCCCCCCCCACCCCCCCACCCCCCCCCCCCCCCCCCCCCCCCCCCCCCCCCCCCCCCCCCCCCCCCCCCCCCCCCCCCCCCCCCCCCCCCCCCCCCCCCCCCCCCCCGCCATGCGTTGTCTCTGCTGCCCCCGGTTTGTTTCGTCACTTCCTGGTCTTTTCTTTTGGAGTCTCGAACGGCAGATCGTCGATGGCGAGAAAGTTTCCTTGCCGTCGATCTGCAACCCAGCTTCTTGGAGGCCCCTTGCGGCGTGTGCACCCTTCCCGACAAGCATCTGCTGGTGGTTTTTTTTTTTTGGTGGTTTTTTTTGTGCTTTGCCATCCCTTTCCCAGCCCCTTTGGGCCCCTCCAGCCCAATGGGACGAGCGCAGTTCCCCGATGATCCGCTTCCTACAAAGCTCCTTTGCAGGCATTCGACGCATGAAACGCTTCACGGTAGCCTTGCAGCACAACGGAACTTTATGAAGGCGCCTATAGGTATCCACCCTTTTCGCGCTTGCTTCACTGATGGCTTATTAGGTGCACGAAAGAACCCATTTTGCAAAACCCCCCAACCCCCTTTTTGGATATTATCTGACCACTTTAGCGGGGCGTTGTGGCCTTCTTTGCTTTCTTTTCCCCCCCCCCCCCATTATAAGGAGACCTAGCATTTTTCCTAGCAGGTTTTTTCGCTCTGATCCTATTTCCTCTTCCATTCTGAGAGACCCCTTTCGGCCGTGCGAAACTGGGCGCTCGGAAACCGCCGCTCTGCCCCCCCTCGCTCTCATTGGGTTTTCTCGAATTTGTTTCAACAATATGCGACTCTATAAGTGCGCTAAGAGGATTTCTGCTTTTCTGTGCACTTGGTTCGGACTAACTCTTTTCCCGATGAGATTCCATGCGATCTGGGTCGTATAGTATTCTCTCCCAGATTAGTGGAGGCATTAACCCCCCCTTACCCTTCCCGGATCCTTTCCGCATGCTGGGGTACCTGGGTATAGATTTCGGACGGTGGCACTCTGCCTCGGGCTCGTGCAGTCGGGACTCCGATTTCATGTCTCCTTCATTTTTCCGATGGCGGAGATTCCGCATATTGAGATGGAAGCTCCGATCTAGCCACTTTGAGACTCCCTGTTCTGTTTCCGAAATCGTTTGATTTTTTTTTCCGACCAGCAGGCTTTTCTTGCCCCCCCCCCCCCCCCCCCTTGTGATCCGCTTTGAAGTCAGTTGAGGATTTTCGGGCTTGTTGTCGTTAATCCCGTTGAGTGGCGGGCCTTTCCTCGCAGCAGGCTTGTGAGTCTGTCCCGGAGGAGCTCGCGGCTATTATCGTTTGTCCCTGGATCGTTCTTCCCCGCCTCACGACTTTGAAGAAGAAATGACTTCTGGCGGAAAGCGGTGCTCAGCAGCGAGGTTTACCCCCATTCCGGAGTTTGATGCCTCCTCCGTGTACCCTGAGCTGAAGCCGGCTCGATCTCTCAGATCACCTCCCTCACGTTTTGCTCTTCCCCCCGCTTTTAACGGATCCCGGACAGTGCCAATACTGTCTCCTCCCCGTTTGCTGATTAAGATTTGCCCGATCCGGGCGCTTCTAGCCATGCTTTTGTATAATTATAGAATCAGCAGAGCGGATTGACGCCTCCCCCTTTCCTTTTCCTTTGCTGTCGGGCTGCTTCTTCGAGGGCCTACGCGGCATCCGGAATCCGATTACTTCTCATTTCGTGCCGGCCCGACTGGTTGCTCCATGTGAGTATTGGGAAGGTTCTAGGATTGATTCTCACTTTACTCCCCTCTCGAGCCACTGAAAGACGCGATCGGCGTTTCCTCAGAAGAGAGAGTTTCCTTCCCCCTCTCTTCCCCGACTTCTATGCTCCCTCCCCCTTCTTCCCTATCCTATTTTTTCAATTAGGTGGAAAATCTCCAGATGGCTTTCCGTCCCTGAATCTTTTCAAGTACGAGGAGCTATAAGTATGAGCTTCGCCCGCTGCCGATTATCTCCTCCCCTTCCCTGGTGAAGTGCCCTAAGCGTCGCGTCGACTGATCTCAAGGAACGCAGTTGAAGACCCCCCTTCTCGGCCCCCTTCCTGCTTTGTCTTTAACCCCTTCTCCGTCATAGTTTTTTCGACGGCATACTATACCTCTTCGAAGGGCGGCGCGTTTATACTTTGTTTTATTTGCCTTTTATTTTTTTTCCGTTTGGTCTTCTTCTATTTCCTCCTCCCCCCCCTTTCCGTTTTTTTGAGCTAATCGTTACTCCAACATACCATTCAATCACATCTTGGTCTCGGCCGCCCCCCCTCGGACGTTGGAGAGTCTTGGATGCTCGTCTTTTTACATACCTCCCTGACGTTTTGAACTCAGCGCAAGACCCGTTGGATGTGGAGCCTTGTCAGGCCGCCCATTGCGACTGCTCGCTCTCAGCTTCGCCTGCTTCCATCGAGATCTCCGATCCTAACGAATCTTGCCGCGCCCTCAAGCAGAGCCCTTCTTTTCGTTGCTTTTTTTTTCCTTTTCGTTTCCCTGGCCACGACGGAAGTCCCCGGTCTTTTACTTGCTGGCCCTTCCGTCGGAATAGCCACCTCCCTCCGAGCGCGGCCGCTCCCCCGCGTTCTGGAGCTGATGATTTTCCTCCGTAGCCCCAGTACTGAATCCCTAACCCTTCTCCTCCCACCGAGAGACCGGATTCCAAAGCGAAGAGCTTCGATAGCGTTATTCCTTTCTCGCGATAGCTACAATAGTATCCTCCGACATGTCATGACGCAGGAAACCTTTCGTGCGTCCCCGACTACGATTACGTTTCGGCAGGCTCGACATCCCCCGATGGTCCTTCTCGCAGATTTTCAAATCGTCACAGATTCCTTGAGCCTTTCATCACTTCTTGCCTGCGTCCATGTTTTAGAAATTAGTCGCTGCCCTCCCCTTCTTTGATGCCCTCTTTACCTATATAGAGTTCTCGTGGAAAACCTCGGTCGGGCCAGCAACTTCTCTCGAGATACGCAGCGGCGGATGACCTGTTGCCGCCCTGACGGATTTGGCCTTCCCCCAATTAGGAGCGCGTTTCCTCTCCTCGCCGACACCCTCTAGAAGCGATCTCAACGAAGAACCATCTGCCTGTACTTGCTTGCCCCGTCGACCGCCCATTCTTGGAAGTGAGGCCAAGAAACCCAATCTGCCTCCATTTTTCGACTAACGATTCGATCGGCATCCCCCGGTGTTGCGACGATTGAGCGTGCCTCCGTCGTTTCGGCTTTAAGCGAAACCGGCTAACCTTGGATGATATGCATGTTCTTATTGCGTAGAGTCTTTTCCACCAGAGATGCCCTTTTTTTGGTTTTTTGTGGGTCTTGTGTTTGGGGGTGGTGGCTGTGGAGGTTTGGGTCCTGTTGTTGTTCTTGGGGTGGGTGGTCAAAATGTTTTTTTGCCTGTGGTTTTTTTTTTCGGTTGTAATGTGGGAATTAGGGAAGTTTTTGTGAACCAGGTTTTTCCTTGTTGGGGTGGCTCTTGGGGCGGGGGGGGGGGGTTCTTTTTTTCTGGTTTGTTTTTTTTTTTTTTTTTTTTTTTTTTTTTTTTTTTTTTTTAAAATTTTTTTTTTTTTTTTCAGTGCCCCTAAGCTCCCACACGCCGACTTGCGGCTTTCTAGGATGCAAGCCTTCAAAGCTTACTCTCTACCATGATGGCCACTTTTCTAAGAAGAGTAGACACGTCGAGGCGTAAGCTTTTTCTTCCTTACATGGTCCTTGCGCAAAGTCCCTTGCGGAGTCTCCCTACTAGACCCCGTATCTCAATTGAAAGTTTATAATAGGCATATGTGTCCGCCAGAGGCTTCAAGCCGTCCCTGAATACCACGTCCGTCACGGCTCGCAGTCGCATAGGTTGGCAATGCAGGTCTCCCCCTGCTGAGGGATTTTTTGGACGTTACGAGGCCTCCCCATCCAACCGGTTGCTGCCTCATGGCGTCCTGTCTTCTCTGCCTACGCAGTTACGCCTCCTCCTGCGGTAATGCAGAGGTCTGCCCTTAATATGTGTTTTCCTTACCAGCCCCTCATGCCCACCCTTCTACAAATTTTACATTTTTAATATACGGGGGTTGTGGTTTTTCACAAAATCTTCTTGCCTCATCCCCCCCCTGTCTTATATGCTCCGGTACCCCCTTTTTCGGCGGCGCTGTCTTTTCCGCGTTCATTGCTTCCCTTCGCCACTTATCGATTCCGTCTGGCCCACTCGGTATTTCCGTTCCTGCGTGAGTTACCCCTTTATTGGTTTCTGCACGGAATTTCTTTCCCTCTTTCCCATTTGTTTCCAACTGATGCTTTTTCCTTTTCCCGGAACACGCATTTCCCTCATGTCTCCCCCCTCCAACATCTTTAAGTGAGAGAATGAACTATCGCCAAGGACTACGTCAGCCTTGACAAGAGTTAGATTTTTTTTGGTGGGGGTGTTCCTTCACCTCCCATTCCCCGTTCACGTCCATTTCGACCCCGATACGATTCTTTCCTCATCTCCAGGCCCATTGGCCCCTCATTTTCTCTCCTGATATACTCTTTTCCTCAATAGGGTTGTTAGAGAGATAGAAGTCCCTTTGACCTGTTCTGTCCAAGTTCAGAATCTCACGATTTTTCTTTTCTCCCTTTTCTTGTGTGGCTGTGCAGCCTCGCAAAGGTTGGACATCGTCCGATGGCTTCTTTTTTACTTAGTTTCCCCTTTTTCTCATCTCTTCATTCGCGACTTTCAGATTGAAGCTGGCTTGCATCGGCCCCCAATGCCCGGCACCCACAGCAGAGTTCTCCACTTTTCCCCATAGGCCTTGCCCCATTCCGTGTCCCTCAAGCCAACGACTTTGTAAGAGGCTCATCCCTCTTCTCCGAGCCTCTAAAAGCCGATCGAGTGGTCCCGGATTTTGAATGATGTCCAGGGAGCTCATCCATCCCTCTGGGTCATCCCCGGAGTTCCCTATCGGATTCCTTCAGCTGCGGTCTTCCTCCTCTCGTTCCCTCCCTTTGCAACACAGTTGAAAAACAACCCCCCCGTTCCAATGGCCAAGGGTTCAGAGTTTTCTTGAGTCTTAACAAATGATTTGACCCCACCTTTCCTTTAATCATTGACCTCCCAGTGTGCGCAGCTGATGTTCCTTCTTCCCTTTCTTCTCCTCCGCCTCTTGAGAGTTTTGGATGGCGCTTAGAAGACTTCTGCCCATCGAGTGGCTCGCCTGCTTCCACGACAGCCTCATCCTTTTGCGCGCTTCCTCCCTTGGCTTTTGCAAGCGCGGGCGGGCCGCACGCTTTTCCCGAGCTCTTTTTTTTTTTTTCCCCCCACAATGCTTTTGTAGAGTTATTTTATCGCCCAGATTTTCCGCCTTGTAAGGTTCTCTCTTTGGATACCTCGTGACCTTTTTTATGGCTTGACCCTGGTGGCAAGGCTTCTCTATTCCGATTTCATTCTTATAGATAAGCGCCCGCGCGATTTTCGTTGATAAGAGACTGATGTTCATCCCGCTACCCGAGAGCTTTTGCTTTCTTCCTCATGAGATGCCTTTCGTTTTTTTCCGAAGAGAGATTGCTCCTCACGCGTCCGTGAAAACCCAACGCTCGGAAGTCGGTCCTTCTGTCGTATCTTGGTTTTTTCCCCCCACTGTTTATGAGTGGAGTGCTAGGCTCGGCAATCACAGCCTGTTCTTCGTTCTTTCTTATCTTCTAGCGCGGATCTTTTTCTTAGCTCGGAAGCGCCCTTGAGAGCCCCTACTGACCTTTCTGTCAGTCTTTAGCATCGCTCCCGTTTCTGCTCCTATCACCGGGGTTCCTCCGCCCTCCCGGTCTTTAACGAGCCTTCCAGGCTCCTCCTTTCCTCTTTCTCCGATAAACGACGCAGAGGTTTCACGAGAGATGTCCACCGGATTCTTTAGCCAACGACGTGAGGCTCGTATCTGATACGCTCTTTTTTCCTCAAAGCATTTTTTCATACGAGCCATCTCTGTTTATTCATACTGCTTCCAGAATGCTCTTTCTCTGACGAATAACCTTAGGGCAGCATGTCTTGCGGTGCATTCGTTAGGATATTTAGCCCAATTCGATCTCGCCTTCCCGTTCCCCTTCTTTGTGTTCTTCCTAACTTTCCTGATATGGGGCGTCGAGGTCCCTTTGATTCAGGCATCTGATTTTCTCCCTGAATCCTCTGCACCGACCCTCGCTCTCGCGAGGATGTGCCGGTAGGGTCCCTCTTATCGCTCGAGCGCTGCCCTTTCAGGCGATACGCTTGTTTAATTTTCCGCGGGTCGTTTCACCTGACTATAGCATGAGTCGCCGAGATCCTTCTGGTCCAGATTATTAGTGGCAGAATTCTTTGGTCCTCCTGCGATCTGACTCCTGCATGGCGCCTTTTTTCTGCGCCGTCGTTTCCGGCCCCTCTTAAACTGCTCAGATGGCGTGCCGTTATTGAGGGTTAACCTTTTCCTTCGTGCTGCGCGGCCTCTACCTCAATATTTTTTTCGGGGCTTCCCTCTCTCTTCAATGTATTAAGGATCTGTTTGAGGACAAATCACTCCTCTCTTTCTCCTTTTTTGTGTCGATACAACCAGTTGGCCCACATCCGCGTTCTCTCTTACTCACCCTTTTCGCATATGAGATGCTGAGCATTCAGGCCCTCTACACGGGTTCCCTCCACGCACCAATCATTGCCGCCGTTTTATATGCATTGTCAGTTCTCCAAGTCTCCTGCGCGTACTCGAGCATCTTAGAAAGGCGGCGTCGAGATGCATCTACCCATATGTCAGTCCCCAGCTTCCCTTCCCCTCATGATCTCTGGGTGCAACATCATGGCTTCGGCCCCTCTCTTTTCATCCAATAGGTACGACGAACTGGCTCCTCGAGCCCTCCCTCCTCCGTCTCGGCCTTCCTCCCCATCCGACCGCGCTGCGGGGTCTGGATTTCTCTGAGTTTTCCCTCCCTTATATCGTTCCTTGAAGCATTGCCCCTCGACATTTCCCAGCCGAGCCAGTCCTACAAGAGAAGCATCTCGAAGTGTCTGACCCCTTTTTTTTCTCCTTCATGCGATTCCTAGCCGAGCCCCTCGCTTTCTTCCGCCCGCATCCAATGAGGAACCCTTTCCCCCCTCTTAAACGCTCGGCTTCGTGGCTTTCCATGATCAGGACATCAGATGGCTTAGCCCTTCTCTTTTCCCGGACCCCCCTTAGTTTTTCCTTTCCTACTTCTAGATGCGCGTGCGATTTCCCCCTTTTTTATTGTCAGGAGTCTTTCGCCCTTCTCCCCCCCGACCCGTTGAGTATTGAGATAGATATACGGAGCCGTCGTTTCTGGCTGAAACTCAGGGCACGCTTTTAGATTCTTTCCTGGCTCCTAGTTCCTCTGCTGCTCCGGCGTGCCGCACCTGGGGTCAAGTTCTTCTTTCCACTTCCGCCGTGAGAGAAACCTGATTATAGCCCTTTCCGTGCAGCTACCTCATTCCCTGCAGCCTTGCTTTGCCCAGAGCCCTCTGTCCCTCCATTGAATATTCGTTCCCCTGTTAGGCCCAACGAAACATAGCCTCGTTCACGACTTCCTGAGAGAGGTCTCCTGGTTGTTGCGTTTCCCCAATTGATGACGTTCTCCCATCTCGCGTTAGGTCTCCTGACTGAATACCTTTTTTCTTTCGCCGTCAATGAGTATCTTTTCTATCTCGCTTTTTTTTTTCATTTTTGCGGCCCTCAATAAGCGCAAAAAAAAAACATACGCTCGCGCTTCTACCCTACAGCGATGCCATTTGCCTCCCTCCCTGCTTTTCCCAATTTTTCTCCCCAGAAGCCCGTCTCCCCCCGCACTAGGGAGAAATCTTCAAGGACAATATGTGTTCCTCTGGGTCATCTTCTACCCCAGATAGCCCCCCCCTTAAATACACGGACTCGTTGCAGGCCTCCCGCTTAGGCAGCGCCTGCGTGCCCTAATCCTCTGATTTCCCTTTCTCTTCTCATAGCGGATCCCTTAAGTGCGTCTGTTAGCTTTTTCGTTCCGTAGTCGCCATCCACCCCTCAGCCAAGAAGCAACTTTCTTTCGCCTAATTGGACTAGTTCCGCAAAGATACTGAGCACTGCCGCGGTTCCAATTGTTTCACTTCATGTGGTTTAGAATCCTTCACACCTCCTGCCCCCCCCCTTTCCCTTACCATCGGGGTTTTTTTTTTTTTTTTCCCTGTCCATTTAGTGCACCTTCCTATTGCCGCAGCGCGCACCCCCCGTCTTCTTTCTGAGAAGTGAAACGTCAGTTGCGGATCCCTGTCCTGTTTTTTCTTCAAGTCTTATCCCCCCCCATCGATCCTCCTTTCGGTACGCCCACTCTTGATCCTCGTGTCGAGTTCTCGTCCAAGTTCGTTTTGGAACTTTCCTTTTCCCCTTCCGTTTTGCCCCGTGGATCACGATGGCGTTCGGGAATGGTTTGCACCTCCGCCCTCTTGCCCTCACCTCCAGCTCCTTCCTTTCCCTTTTTCTTTTCCCTCTCTCGCCCTTACTACGTGCAGTCCCTCTTTCGAGCGGGCCAAAGCGTTTTGCTTCACAGACCCCTCAGTTCCCCGCCCCCCTTTTTCTCCGATCGGTGCAGCGAACCGGCTGTCTACTTGACACCCTGGATTACTCTCTCCCTCCTTTTGTTTTTTCTCTTCTCTTCAGTTAGCCCGGACACCTGCTTTCCAATTTCCGTGCGCATGGTTCGCCTCGCAGCTTGTCGAAATTTGGTGTTGATGGTTCGTTTAGGCATAGACCGCTTTGGCGCTTTTCAGATGGACTGAGTCCACTTCCCCTTTTGTCTGCATGCTATCGTTTCTCTTCATTTCGGGTTTGGGGTTTTTCTCGGCCCGCTCCCTTTCTCCCCTTTCCCTCCCATCAGTTTGCCATGTGAACCATCGGTTTTTTTTCCGAACTTCGTAAGCGATCAGAGGAGAGCCCGTCTTCTCGCGTGTTTTCCTTCCTGGAGTGTTTTCGAACGATTTGCCTGCTAACGCTTTCCCGGTACCTCTACGCACAAGAACTCAGGCGCCTACGGATCCGGCCTTCGTCTCTCGGTTGATGAGAAATGGACTTCCCCCCGTTGCAAACCCCCCCCCCCGGCTACCCTTACTGGGTCCCGAATGGCGGTGTGTCAGCGGTCTTGTCCCTAACCCCCTTTTTTGTTTTCCTTTATATCGAACATTGAACGTCATTCAGCCGCCCCCTTCGGCAAGTTGAAATTAGAGCCAGCCCCATTGCGGCCGTGAAGTTTTATCGGCGGGTCCTTTCTTCCCGGCAGATTGCCCCTCCATCTTCCTGGTTTCGCATGCTAAAACCTTCCCCGCATCCGGGATAGAGGTTATGACGGGCCTGCAAAGGAAGAGAGTCCCTTGCATTTTTGTTGAGCTTTTCCCAATTGACTCTCTTAGGATATCTCCTTCCTCCGTGACTTGCATTCCCATGTCGGGCTCTATGACCTTTCCTTCCACTTTTTATAGGCGAGGTGGCAAAGTCCTTTGATGCGTCACGATGCAGCCTTGATTCTTCGTATCCCAGAGCCGTCGTTTTTTGATTATTTATGCTGTCCTCTATTGAAAAGATGGTGACCAGACTTTCTCGTCCTCCTTGGCCCTCTTGTTCCTCCCGAAAGGAGATGAGGAAGTTAGCAGAAGAGAGATTTTCTCATCAGCGCTTTTTGCCCACCCCCCCTTCTAGCTCGATCTTCAGAGATTTCAGTGCTCTGGTTTCCCTTGACTAAACGTTGAACGAGCCCATGGAGGCTTTTTTCAGGCAAGTGTTGAGTGAGGATTGATTTGAGAGTCTCTATCTTGTATTATCTACCCCCCCGTCTACTCTTTACCATTACCGTGGCGCACTCCGTGTCTTTAAGAGAAGTGTTCTGCTACCGGCTCATTTTGAAATTCTCTTTTTCCCTCTAATGTAATGAATAAGATATCTATCTGTCAATCCATTTTGATATTTTTCCCTCCGGCGAGGCCCTTTCCTTACTGCAGCACTTCATTGTAGCACGCACGCCCTCGTCCGATTGATTTCATTTGTCACCCCTCTAAGGTCTCTCCAAGTCTTTTTCGATCATGCTCGCCCCCTCAGTTCCCATTTTTTTTCCGCCGACCAGTTTTCCTTCCCTTTCCTTGGCGGTGGATGAGGTGTCGGTTTTTCCCATTAGGAAACTTATCTCCCTCAGCCGGATTAGTCCCGGCCGAAGGGCTGCTCCCCTCTTGCATTAAGTCTTCTGCTACGTCACAAGTATCCTCACGCGCTCTCTTTTCCTGGGCTGCTTTTGCTCATCGGAGTGCTTTCGCTCGCTTCAGCCAGTCGGCGATCGATTTTTTTTCTTTTCTGCTTTTTTGTTTTGAACCCATTTTTCTCCCTTATGGCGGCGTTTTTTTACCCCAGTGACTACTTTTTCGCGGGCCCTCCGGTTAGGTTACTGCGATCTCCGTATCCTCCTTTCCGATCAGACTGCGAGCTTTCCCCTTCCGTTTCCTTCGGTAAGTGAGATCCACGCGGCAACCAGTCTTGCTGTTCCCCTTGTGCTTTTGATGCGACGATCGAATTCCTCTCCATCTTCTAAGTTGGGTCTATCCGGCGGAGTGATTGACAGGCGGAGTTTTAGTGACAGATTCTTCTCTCTTTTTTGTTTTTTGTTGAGTTCTTTCTCCACCCCCCACAGCCGCCTGCCCATACATTCAGACTGGATCCCCCCTTTTTTCCTTCCCAAATTAGTAAGTTTTCGGGAGGTCATAGTCGCACAGAAGCCCCTCCTCCCGGGAAATACCAGAGACCCCCTCCGTTACTGGAGAACTTCCTTTGTAAGATTGGACTACAGGTGTTTAGCGAGAGCTGCGATTTCTCCCTACTTTTTGTCCGACCGAGACCCCCATCTCTGCCGCGCCCGACAACCAAGTAAGTAAGCTAGGGCCCCAGCATGCTATACCTTTCAAATAATTCTAGTCCTTTAGAGAGACCTTTACCCTGGATGTCCTTTATTGTTCTAGAGTCTCCTTTTTTTTTAACGAACCATATCGAGGCTCGGCCTGCGCCCGAAACTCGTTTATGATTGATGAGTTTTTTCTGAAAGTAGAATTCTGTCCTGCCCTGCCCCTCCCCCTCGCCCCTCTCCTCCCCTCTTCCCCCGGCCCAATTTTTAAGGCGTTAGAAGCTTCTCGTATTCCTTCATTTCCAGAGATCTCCGATTCAGTCTCCTTTTTGCACCTGAAATTCTTTCCCCTGGTACTTGCGTTGCGCAGAGATTCCTTTTTTGTTCTCAGTATCCGAGACCGAGTTTCTTTATCACAGTCGTTTTCCCCGGCGTATCAGCTCCTTGCGCTCTTTTTCGGAGTCCATTACATTAGACGGCTGACCTTCTCCCCCCCCTTTCTCTCAATGTGCGTTTCTCGCGATAATCTTCTTGATTCGTCAGGTTTGACACTTTTGCCCTCAGCCGACTTCTGGGCAGCCGCGGAGTCTCCTGCTCCCCCGCGTGAAGACTAGATACGTTTTGCGTCCCTCCTTCCTCCCAGAGCGAGTCCCACGAGATAGAAGAGAGTCGTTTCCTCACCCCTCTCCGTCACATCGGCTATCCTCTCCCTCCTATTATGCTTTCTTACACCGACACAGAAGCCCTCTCTCCACGCTTCGAGTCTGAGAAAATGGTTTGGGCGAACGTGCGTCTGCAAATATAGATTTTTTGCAAAAGGTCCATCTCCATGGCTTCCCCCCTCGACCTATTTTCTTTTTTAGACAAGTCCCCCCCAAAAAATTCCCACCACCCCACCCCAAACCAATTTTTTTCTTTTTTTACCTGGTGGTGTTGGAACCCTTTTTTCTTTCTGGGTTTGAGGAACAAAAACCATGTGCACCTAGGGTTGTGCCTTCCTTTTTTCCTTTTTTCTTTTTTGCTTTCTACCGCCATCAGCTCCCACAATGACGGTTCGGAGCCTGAACTTCCCCGACCTCCACCTCCCCCCCCAGTGATTTTTTTCGTTGGCACCCCGAGTTGATCCCAAGGTTCCTTCGGGCGGACGATTCTTTCCACTCATTGATGGAAGCGACTCTGGTCCCTTCCTTCCTCAGCTTTCATGTGAGTTTTCTCTGCCCCGCGGCTTGCAGCCGACCCCTGAATAATAAGAGAGGAGAAGGATGAGGTAGCACATTTGTGCCCTCCCCCTTGAGATTGCTCGGGAGATGGGTTCATAGCTTGTTCCGCGTCCCTTCCCGCGCGGACGTCCTGGTTCTCTCCCAGTCCTGTAAGGAAGAACCGCGAAGTTCGCTTCCCCTTGTAGTAAGTCTATTTTTTGTTCCTTCCCCCCTCCCGCCTTCCCAACTCCCATTCCCATGTAATATCGGGTGCAATTTTAACATTTTCTTCAGACCATATTTTGCCTGAAGCGCGTGAAGCGCTCCCCCTTTTCGGAATGTACAAGGGCCCCGTTCGCTTCCCCCATCGTTCTCCCCCGATCGTTCACTTTATCATTTTTTGCGCTTCGTCCAGTCGTTGCTTGCTTGGAATACAGCTGGGAAGTTTTCATCCACTGATTGCTTTTTTTAATTTCTGCAAACGACGCCGTGCATTTTTTTTTCCGCTTTCCCTCTTCCTTACATTTTTTCCGCAGACGCCACTGCCTCGCGAGTTGGCCCCCCCCCTTCGTTCGATTCTTGCCACAGACCTCCCTCCCAGCCTTAGATTTCCGCGGCCAGAGAACGGCAGGCTGCCCCGTCTTTTTGACATCAGGTCCGGCTTTCCTTCTCTCTTTTCTTTATCCTTTTTTGAGATTTCTAGCCGTCTCCTTCCTGCTGTCCCCTGTCCTGGTGGCATCCTTTCCCGTTCGATGCTGCGATTGTAGAAATGGTCTTTAGGGTTATTTCAGCCTCGACCGCTTTAAGTAGTCCGATGGATTAGCCCCCCCTTCTTTCTGGCGGCGCTTTCCTTTTTCTCCCTAGTCTTTTTTGCGGCAGCCCTTCTTTCCATTCCTACTCCCCTTTTTCGCCACTTTTTCCCCAAAGCGTTTTAAAGAAAGACCTCCGATCGCGCGATCCCCCCGCTGTCTAAGAGGAGGAGGACGTTCTTACGCGTGTCTCCCTCTTTGCTTCCCCCGTCCCGGGCATCGT
>Ga0179593_1391427_pt1 | contig 13222 bp, 16 predicted proteins | sample CZODoug2_1_08_16_FD_185931 | JGI IMG/M metagenome (GOLD analysis project Ga0179593, IMG submission 185931) | Vadose zone soil fungal communities from Angelo Coast Range Reserve, California, USA - CZODoug2_1_08_16fungal (PacBio error correction) | ecosystem: Environmental > Terrestrial > Soil >... | reverse complement strand
TTTTCTTTGGAAATTCTCCACACGCGTGTGACCCTTCGCAGTTAGCGCCGGCATATGACGAGTTATTTTCTCACCTAAAGTCTTGACCGTTCTTTTTTCACGAACAATTTTCAGCCGGGCTACCTGTTTCCAATTGGCAGAGATGACAAAACCCCCCCCCCCGGTTTTTCTCATAGAACCCGACTTTGCTCCGCCACCCGCCCGGTGTTCCTTCAGTTGTGCAATCTTCTTTCGACCTCCTTATCCTCGATGTCTTATGACCCCGCTCGCTGTAGCATCACTGCCTCCCCTTCCCGCACCCCCTGAAGCTCTCATTACTCCCCCAAACCGTTTAGCGTTTGAACCCAACCCCATCAGTGTTTGTTTTTCCCCATCATTTCTCAGACATTCACTTACTTGACGTTTTTTTTACCGGTGATCCTCATCGCGTCGGACCCACTTCCTCCCAAGTTTCCGCACACCATCTGGCGACGACCAGAGTCCCTCTCTTCAGTTTCCGGTACCTCCGGATGGGCCGTTTCTCCTTCGCCCTCTCCCCCTTGCCACCCGAGTACTTCACCCTGGACGCGCACTCTTTTTGATGCAGACTTCAATTTCCTCTTGAGGCCCTCAACTTTCCCCCTTGAGAAGCCTTTTGAACCTCGACCAAATGTTACATCACTCTACCCTCACTTAATTGCAGAGTGAGCCTGAATGAGTTTCTGCACCTCGCTTTCTGAGCGAACCCGCCGACCCCCAGAGACCAACTTACTTCCAAGCACTTGACGTTTGTTTCGCTTTTTCCTGGACCCTAGAATACCGAACGGCGCATGTTCCCCCCCCCCCCTCCCCCCTTTTCCCGCCAAACGCAATTTGACTTTCTTCTTTGAGTGGTTCACCGGCGTTCTAATTCCCGAGATTTGCTTGCACCCCCTTGCCCCCTGACGTTTTGGGACGGAGCGCCGACTCTCACTTCCCTCTGACGCGGTCACCTGCGGCCATAGGATTTGTATTTTCTCTCCCCCCTGCACCAGTGATTCCCCTCTCGCCTTCGTCCAGTTTTTTCGCGGTGGACTCACCATCACTTCAATTGTATCCTGCCTTCGCGTAATTCGAGCTTTCCGCACCTCCCCCCCCCCAGGTGGATTTACCTGCCAAAAAAAACTCTAGGCCTGCACGTTTTTTCTAGGTTACCCCCACCCCTTCCCGGACGCCCTTCCCCCCAACGAACCCGCTGCGATTTTACAAGAGTGAGTATGGCCTACTTTCCCTTGTTCCCCCGCGACGGGGCCTTTTCCTTGTTGTTACTCTACCCGTTCCGAATCTTTTTTTTTTTTCACTGGTTACAATTCCACCACCCAGGACTTTCTACATTCGGTCTTTTTCCTCGGGGCACTCCCGTGCTCCCGCTTACTGTCCCTTCTTTTGCACCCTCGAAACTCTTTCCTTTCCAGAACTTTTCTTTCTTTTTGAACTGCCTTCCTACCCCTCCCTTCCCCACGTCCCGCCAACGTTTGAAAATTCCAGTGACCCACTTTTTGAGAAGCCCGTCAACTGTTTTTTTCTTGCCTTGGACGGACAGCGAAGTTTTTACCCGCGTGCACCGGCTTTATAGATCCCGCAGGAAGATGTCGCTCTTTTTCCCCCCCCTACCAACGGACAACTAAAGGACCCACAACCTTGGTCACCTCGGTGCCTTGGAACCTAAGAGGCCTCTTGAAGTACTCCGTCCACCCGTGCGCACATTCTGGCTAAACGAAGCAAGCCAGTTCCCCTACACATTCCCCCCCCCCCGACCTTTACTTCAGGAAATAGTTTTCATCCCCTTTGGTGTTGTTTCAGACTACGTCCAGGTCAGGGGGTGCGCCCATTTGTCTTTGTAGGCTGGATGCGCATTTTTTTTTCGAAGGCCTGCGCTCCTTTCAAGCTTTTCCTCTTCCATCGGGTTGAACTCCCCTATTCCCGTTCGGTTCCTTGTCTTTGTATTTTCCCCTTTTTTCTTGTTCGAACCCGCTCCCCTCCTTCCTTGATTAACTGAGGCCCCCCCTGGTTGCTACCAGTGTACCGGAACGCCTTTTTTTTCTGTCTGACGTGTAGACGTTTTTGTTGTCTCGTCGATGGCTCTTCCCCGGTAGCGTGCTTTTGTCTTTTTCGTTTTTTTTTGAGTCCCTTTCCCCCGGATCCACGTCAAGTAGTGCTTCCCAGAAGGCGAGTGGTTTGCAGTATGGTTTTTCTTCTTTTTTTTTTTGAATTCCGATTGCTCACGCGACGGTGCCCCCCCTGAGACTCTTTCCTGTATGCCTTCACCTGTTTTGTCCTTATCTCCCCATTCAATGCGGTTGGCTCCCCCCCTGTCTCCTTTCCCGCCCTTGGTGACGCCCTCCGGAAGCCGGCCCATTCTGCCGGTTTCTCTCGGGGATCACTGCGAGAGCCTAGGGTGGTTACCCTTGCGCCGTCTTTTTTTTTTCTCTTTTGCACGAGTCGGGGACTGTGGCTGACCACGCCCGGTTGTTTGCGCGGAACGCGAGCGACGCCTTTCTAATGCGTTCTTTGTGCCTCACGCTGCCGCGAACTGATTCCTTTTTTCTCCCTGGTTTCGTCCAGTTAGAGCCTACTTTCTGGCTGCCGATTTTTTTTCCCGTTCCCCCGCTCCTCTTCCCGACCGAACGTTTTTTTTGAGTAGCAAAATAGTAAAAGCTCCCGTCCTCTGCTCCCCTGCTCCCCCTCCCGGAACGTGCTGAGTGGCTGTCGATTTTCAATGATGGCTTTTACTTCGCGTTTTTCCCCGCCTTCCTCTTTTTTTTCCTTTTTCCTTCGAACGTTGGTAGTATGGTGAGGTGGTCGGCGCTCGCTTTCTGGCATCATCATCCACTGCTTTGGAGCCGGCCCTGCCTTTGACGCTATGAGGACTTTGTTCATTCTGTGATTAGTCTGTGTTGCTTGGCTTTTTTCTTTCCTCGACACCTTGCACTTGCCTCCTTGGAGACTTCAGTAGGGGTGAGCGAACCTTTCCTTCGCTCCTGTGGACGAATTTGCTTTTCCTCCGCGCTTCTAAGTTTCTTATCCCTCGTGTGTTAGGCTTATTTGGGTTTCTGGCTTTTTTCCTTGTTGTCTCCCCCGATCTTTTTTCCTTTTCGCCCTTCTTGATCTTCGGGTGAATGGTTAGAAGCTTAACAACAACACTCTTTGCCAATTAGGTTTTTTCTTTTTCTGGTCACAAGCCGTTTTGGTCGGAGTTCTTTTCAGATCTGTGGTTGTCCCCCCAGATCCTCCCTTGACGCGAAACACTGGAGATCGACTTTCTTTTTTAAAATGGCCTTCCCCCGACTTTCTCTCTTCCGCCGTCGCTTTTTTTTGAGTAACAGAGTTGTCCCTGATGCGTTCCATGTCCTTCCCCTTTTTTTTCTCACTGCGATGGTTCTCTTAACAGGTTCGTCCCCTTTCGAGAGCCTTCCCTTTATTTAACCTCGTAGACATGACGTGTCCTGGCTCAGTGTAGAGGTGGCTCCTTTCCTTTTCCTCTTTTTTTTCTTTTCTTCCTTTCTTTGTTGTTTTGTATGAGATTTGTGCGCCACCCTCGTCCGTAAGAAACATCTCCTTTCTGTCTCGAGTTCCCCAGCCATCAATGCTGACCCGCCCCGAACTTCGACCCAGCCCAGCCGGGCCTACTTTTTCTAGACATTCGTCAAGAAGAGCGAACCCCACAGGTTCTTTTTTCTCGGCCGCGACGGAGGTTCTAGTCCCGTTGTGATTTTCCCCTTCACTTCGTCGTTTTCGAAGGTCGACGCTTATGGCTTTCCCTGAACCCAGCGCTCGTTTAGTCCTCCCTCCATACCGACATTTTAACTTCCGCCCCCTCCCCCAGGTCCTACCGGCTGGGCCCCCCTTCATTGTTTTTTTCGGACTCAGTTTTCGAAGCCCCATTCCCCCTTTCTTCCCCTCCGCGCGCCGGCTCCTAATTTCTGCGACACAACACTCCCCTTGCCGCAACCCCCCCATCTTGCTCACCCAACCTCTTTTCCCCTTGTACCAGGCGAGTGTCAGTCGCTCCACGCAGAAAGCGCAAGTCTTTTCTCTCACCCTCCTACGTCTTTTCCCCCTTCTCGTTGAAGTGCAAGGTGTCGGGCCAACATGACGTTTTACTCAGACGACCATGTATCCCCCCTCCCCCTTTTCCTACCCTACCTTTCCTGCGTCCGCGTTCCCCAGTTGAGTATCGTTTTTCCCGCGTCCAGGTCTCCTCGACCCGCACACTACACTGAACAAAGGCCGCGCAGCATCCATGTCTATTTTCTGGTTCGTTTTTTTCCCTTTTCCGACTGACCCGCCGCCCGAGCCCGTCCCCCCGCAGCACAGAACCACTGTCCCCTTCTGCGAGTGTTGCCGTTTTTCCGTGACTAGATGTTTCGGCCGAACGGTACGACACGCCACCTTTTCTGACCTTCTTTTCCCTTACATAGACGACTTTTTTTCACATGCTGCCACTATCCCGCCCCTTCCCGTTTGAGCTGTCCCGCGCCCCCTTTTTTGCACCCCGGTCTCCTTTTCGTTTGCGGAGAAAGTGCTCGGTGGATCAAAATCCCCTCGATTTTTTTTCCTCGGGTCCGAGTTCAGCGCCTCTCCCCAACCCCTGGTCCTTGCCTTCGTCCCGCAACCAGCCCTAATACTTTTAGTTCAAATCTCTCTTCCTGATGCTCTGTAAAGTCAACCCCACCAACGTTCCATCCCTCCCCCCCTTTCTATTCCGGTCAACGAATTTTCTATGAAGGCCGGCTCCTCCGCTTGTTTTTCGGGTTTCACAGAGCCGCTCCCCCCCCGAGGAGTATCGTTTTAGACTCTGTCACTCTGACTTCAAGCCACCCCCCTCCTTTAGCTTTCCAGACACGTCTGTTAGCGGTGCCACTGGTTCCGTTTTTTGCTCAACGGTTACTACGACTACGGTTCCGCAGCCCGCCCCACAGGTTTCCATAAAGATTTTGCCAAGCGTACGTCAAGGCCGTCCGGACCGATTCCCCCTCCGACGGCACTACACCTTTGTCAGCTTTTCTTTGCCCCTGACGTCAACTGGCTTCGCCGTACCTGTTTTTTGGTGACACGCCACGAAATGCGCCTGTCACATGTTAGAACCAGTGCATGTTTCGCTCCGCTTCGCCGGTCGCAATTTTTGGTCTCCCCCCCATACCCCCGTTCCCCCCCCTACAAGTTCCCTCGCGTCACCCTCTCTGGGGCAACCTCCTTTTTTTGATTTTTCCTAACCAGCAAATAAGAACAGGACACCCCTTTCCCCTCAATGCATACCGTCTTTCAGGCATTCACCCTAAGACCCTGGAAAACTGCATCTCCCTATTTTTTCTACTTTTGTTCTTAGAGTCTCACAGTTCCAGGTCAGTTTTCGGTGAGGCCCTTATGTCTGTAGGATTTCTTGTGCTCCCCCTTTTCTGGTTTCTGAGCAGTGATTTCTCCCCCTTCCTGTCAGTGGTCTTCTCAATTTTTCTCCTTTTGTGCCTTTTTTTTCTCCGGGTAAGTGCGTAGACCTCGCCGCCGCTGGCCTCTGCGAGGACTCCGGTGCCTCCCTCTTTAAAGGCCCCTTTGTACGTCCTGGTTCTGCTCCTCCTGACTTCTTAGTCGTTTTGGTAGTTCCCGTGTCGGTTTCTTCTTGACGGCGTTTTAGCTGTTTCCCCCCCCGTCGTCCCCGTCTGCCCCCCCTTTCTCTTTTTGTTCCGAGGGTTTCTCTTGGACCCGTCTTCGGATTGTTTCTCCTACCAGGCATGTTGCGTACTCGTCTTGTAGAATCGTCACCTTGCGTGTTTTTGGTCATTCTCGAGCAGCTCCCTTTAACTAGTTTTTTTTTTGTTTTAATGAGGAGATTTTTGCATTTTTCCCCCCCGTTCCTGTTTCCTCCCAGCTCTGACGCCGGCCTCGACAGCGGGCCCTTCGGTGGAGCATTACGGAATGTCCGCGTTTGTTAAGCTCCGAGTCTTGCCTGACTTTTAGGCTTTGTGTGCTTCCTGGCATTCCCTTTTTTTATGTTTCCTGATCCCGCTTTTCCCTTTTTCCACCCTTCGCAGGTGATTGATTGCCATCCACTTCCCGTTCGCGTGAGCTTTTTTTTTGCAATGGATTGAGTTCGGCCCTCCACGTTATTTCTGCTTTTTTCCTCAGTTTGTTGAGCTGTCTTTCTGCCGCAGTCAAGGAGTGAGTCCCCTTTCGGGCCTCCCAAAGTTTTTTTCCTTTTTTGCCACCCCTGCGCCGAAGCAACTTGCCCCCCCCCTTTGGCCTTTGTGGCCTTTTTCGAGAGACTTTCCCATGTTCGGCCGTGTTAGATCGGCTTTTTTCAAGTCCCGCAATCCGTCTTTTTTTTTTCCTTGAAGACGTTGTTTTGCCTTTTAGAGTGCTGCGAGTTGACGACTAGCCCGCTCTTCAGACTCCATCCTTCTCTGAAAGACTTGACTTCAATTTTTGAACAGGGCTTGTGTCTCGTGTGATGCGCCCTTCGTTGTTATTCCTGGCTGGTATGAAATAAGACCCCCCTTGTACCGACCCCGATTAATGCGTTCCGTTCCTTTGCTGTTTTCCGAGGTAGTAGACCCGACGTGGACTGCTCCTTTGAGTCTCCCTAAGCTCCCCGGTTTCCCCCTAGCAGGAGCCCGGGTAACTTGCTTTTAAATCCTTCTTTTTCTGCTTTCTTCCCCGATTGGTCGTGGTCCCTTGTTATTTCCGGTGTTTGCAAGCCGATATGACCTTCCCCGTCCTTTCTCTCGATTGAATGTTGTTTTTTTTTTTTGGGTCATTCGCTCTTACCCCCCACCCCCCTCCTTTTCGTTTTTTCCCAGTACCTTTCCCTCCGGGGTGTCTTTTTCTTCTTCTAATGAGATAAGCCCGGGCGAGGTTATGGCGGCTTCCTGATCTCCATAGCTTGGGATTCGCGCCATCCTTAGAAATTTCGCTCTCTCGACTGTTTTGACTTTCTTGACCAGTGGTTGCGATTTTACGTCCGCTTGATCACCCGAACCCTTGTAATTTTTTCCTCTGGCCATTTCTTTTTGAAAACCTTTAGCCCCGTTGTGGCTGCTTCCCGGTCCCATTTCCGATTCCCCCCCCCTCTCCTTTCTTTCTGTCTTTTCCACTCTGTGAAATGGGGATGGCTCTCATTTTTCGCCGAGAGTCGTTGTTCATCCTCCCTATTATCTTTTCATCCTCATTTGTTTTTGCGCTCGATCCCTGTTTTGTCCCCCCCGCGCCCCTGCTCATCAGCGACTGCCCTGTCTTTCTTTCGCCCGACCCCTTGCCGCTGACCGGCCCCGTTACCTTTGTCTTACTTTTTTAGCCGGTGCTACCTGGTATTCCGAATTGGAGCCCCCCCCCGGATCGCACACCGGGTATTACAGTAGATTGCCTTCTCCTTGTGCGCCGGGTTCCCCAGTTAACTTCTCCGATCCTGCCAAGGTCGCCTCGATGGCCTTCCTTTTTCCCCACACCCTAGGTAGTCGACACCGTCCCCCCTGCACTTCTTACTCCTTCCCCCTTGAGACTCGGCCCCTCAGTGTGCGTGTGATCCTCGTCAGCCCCCCTTTTTTCACACTATGAGGTCCGCCCGTTGCATCGGACCCCCCCTGTTTTTAGCCACCCCACACCCCTACAAGGCCCGCCCCAATCTTGTCCTCCCTACAATGAGTCTTTATTCCGGCTTCAACGACGGGCCCCTTCTCTTTCGCTCCCCACGCATCGACCTTCACCTACGCCTTTCCGTTTTTGACGACTCCCTTGCCCCCCAGGATTCCGTGAAGGTGGCGAGCGCCCCCATAAGGGTCCTGCTCAGTGACCATGCGCCATCCCTGGATTCTCCTCTCCTTACTTGCTTGCGCTCAAGTTCTGATTTTCCCGACCCTCTTAGCCTTCCCGCGCAAACTCCCCCGCGTTTCTATTCAACTACGGTCGTTGCTGACTTTCCCATTACAGACCGTTTTCCTCCCCCCTCCATCAGACCTGACACAAAGACATGTCTTCCCCCCTTTGCCTGTGAGTCAGGCCCCCCTGAAGTTTGCCGAGTTTGGGATACCCCCCTCCCTTTTAAGCCCCTGAAGTCTCAAGGGACAGCGGTCATGCTTCCCCCTCGGCCTCATCCTTTTAGATTTATTTCCTATCCCACGTATAATCCAGCGACCGGATTTGAAAGTGGACGTTCTTCCCCCATCACCACTCCCCTCTTGACGGGTAGCGTTCCGCCATCTTCCCAAAAACCCTTTCGTCTTTCGTCCTCCCCCTACCCCCCTCGTTTAACTATCGCCGTCCCCGGTTCTTAGGTCAGTTATCCCACCCCGGCCTTCCTTCCCCCCCTTTCCGACGGTCTTTTTTTTTGCCGAGGTCGCGCCTGCGTCGGGTTCACCGTCCCTAGCCTTCCCACCCTTTCGCTTATACGTTTTTCTCCGACAACTTTCATCTTCCGCAACTCCCCCTCTTCCTTCTACCCTTTCAACACCCCAGGCGTACTACGTATGTTAAGTACTTTGTCACATGTCCTTTATCCTTTTCCTTCCTCCGAGGTCCGCGAGCCCAACCTTCGTCACCCGGTACGTTACGCCCTCTTTCTTTTTTTTTAACCCGGCCTTTTCATCTACGGCAACCTCCAAATACACGGTGACTTAAACGGATCCTACCGTCAACGGCGTCTGCCCGTTACTTTTTTACGCCCTCCCCGAACCTTTTTCGACCCTGTCTCAACCGACCTGTCCTCGTCTTTTCCTCCTACCCCTCTGGCTCCGATTCTCCCCTCCGCCGAAAATAAATACCCCCAGTGCGTCACCTCCTTGTCTCGATTCCACCCATTTACGCTTTTTCTTGATGAAGACCTTCCTCAGGTTTTTCCAAGTGGAAACACATCCAGGCACGTCTTTGGAGTACTCTGTGGCCCGTTTTCCTGCCTCTCCTTTCCCTTTTCTCCCTCCATAGAGATCTGTCCAGGTAGGTGGCGCCCTTGTTCGGCAGTCTTTCTGTCACCCTTTGTGGCCTTCGGATTTTCCCCCGATCCGACAGGGTTACGGCTCGCCTTCTTTTTTGCTCAAGGAAGGTGTCATGAGTTTTCCCCACCATACTAACCGCGCGCCTGTCCCTCTTTATTCGTGCCATGCCTTGCTACCGTTTCCTGGCACAACGGTTCGGATGGCCGTTAAGGGGTACGGCGACGTTGACGTTCTTCGTCGTGGTCAGCCCCGTGTAGGTTCTTGGGTGGGGGTGCCGGAAAGTATTCCCGGAGTAACTTTTATCCCCCAACTTTCCTTGCCGCTGCGATCTGTGCCGAGGGTAGATTCTCTACAGTCGTTTTGAGACGGTTGATAACGTTTCCCACTTTTGCACCAGTGCGACTCGTTCCCTTTAGAAAGCTCACTTTTTTTGTCGCCGTAAGATCGCTTATTGGCTTGCTGGTTCTTATTTTGGTTTTATCGGTTTGTTTTGTTGTTGTGTGTAGGGGGGTCCTCCTGCCCGCCCACCTCCCCTCAACTCCTCCCATCACCCCCACTCCTTCCTCCTACCACTCCCCGCCATCCACTAGCCACCCACCACGCTTCTCCACGTCCTCCCCCCTCCATATATCCTGCATCCTTCCATCTAACAACTCCCCCCTTCCTGTCCCCCCCCAACGCTCTACCACGCCCTCCACCCCACCGCCCTCCTTCTCTTTCTCTGTTTCCCCACTACCCCCCTCCCTCTTCCAACTCCATCCCTCCATCATTCCCTTCTCCATCCTCAACCCTCACTCACGCACCGCAACCGTATCCCCACCTCCCCCCCTCCCACACCTCCATCTTCTACCCCCCCCTTCCCCACTCCCCCCTCCCCACCTCCACACCCCAATCTCACCCAAGCCCCCTCCCCCTCCCTTCTTTCCCACACCTCTGTTCTGCTCTACCCCACCCCTCCCCCTCCCCCTCTACATCCCACCCTCGCCCCCCCCCCACTCTCTCCTCCTCCCCCCTCCTTAATCCCCCTCTCGCACCACAATCCCATCCACCTCGAGCCACCAATCTCTTCCCATCTCATCCTCCCCCCTCGGCACACTCCTCTACCCCCCCCTTGACATGAAAGAGTTAGCCCTCTTGGACCATGGAGACGCTTTTTCTGCCGCACTCGTCGCGTTTTAACCCGCTTTTCCTTTACGCCGCATCCTCAGCTTTCTCGTTGGAGTCATGGATCCTTACGCGTTCTCTCTTAGCAGAGCCCCTTTGAACGATTTTTGTTTTGAACTGCGAGTTGGATTTTTCTGGCGTCTCCTCGCCTTAGTGATCTGCGAAGAACACCCCCCCCCCCCACCCCCCCCCCCCCCCAACCCAAAGACCCCCCCCCCCCCCCCCCACCCAACCCCTCCGCTGCTCCCCTCGCCTTTGAACCAATTTCCGTTAGCCCTTCCTGTCGCGTGATCACTTTTGTCGATCCCTTTCGTCTAGCTTCCGGATTAAGAGTGCGGACGAAGGTGACCGCTCGGCTTCCCGTCCCCTTCGTTGTCCGTTAGGGTATCCCAACTCGTCCCTTGTACCGATCGTTACCTGCGACACTAAGCACCCACTGCGGTGTGATGGCGATCTTCCCTTTCCCCCCCCTTGCGGCCCTTTTTCCCCAGACTTAAGATCGTTCTCTGGCCCTCCGTTTCCTTCGCGTTTGTGGCGCGGCTTCCTACTTTGGGAATTGATCAGTATATCCCCCCCTCGGCCCCGCCATTCCTGAAGAGCAACCGGGCTTTTGATGGTGGGGTGCAGGGTAAATTCGTAGGTGAGCCCTGCCGCGATTTTCCGCGTGTCGTGCTTTTTCTTCCTCTAGGTTTCTCTATTTCCCTTGATCCTTTCTCCCCAGATTCCACTCTCCCCTTTTTTTTCTTTCTTCAGTTGGTGGCCCTTGATTAGGTCCTTGTTTACTCGATGAGTGTTTTTTTTTGTTTTTTTTTTTTTGGGGGGGGCGTGTTGTTTGGTGTTTTTTTTTTTTTTTTTTTGGCGACTTTTTTTTTTTTTTTTTGGTTGTGGGTGTTTTTTTTTTTTTTTTTGGCTTGGCGCGGGTCTTCCCGATCGTTTCCTTTCTTTTACTGATTACCCACCACCACTCAATTTGTTGTTTCACCCATACCGCGTTTCTGCGTTTTTTTTTCTTGTAATGAGATCAGTCCTTTGAGTGTGCCCCCCGGTCACCTCGACCTCTAGTCCTTGGGTTTTTTTACGCCCGCCTTCGCGACCTGCTTCTTATTATCTCGACCCTCGGCTTGACCTCCCGGAACACGCGTTTTTTTTCCTAGGCTCCTTTTCCCCTCGCTCCTCACCCCGCTTGTCGTTCTCTAGCCGCGCCCTTTTTTTCCCCCCCCTTGAAACCCAGTAGCCCCGGATGGCTGGATTCGTTTTTTTTACTATTTTGCGTGACGGACTTTACCCCAGGTTAGGCTTTTCCTCTCTTCCCTTTCCCCCGGCGTCTCCTAGTTCGTACTGTTTTTCCTACTTTCCAGCGTCTCTCTCTCTTTTCTCCCCTTCCTCCTTCCTTTTTAGATCTACCTTTAAGAGCCACACCTACGCCCCCCTTTTATGTCAGCCGTTCATTCTACGATGTTTCCTCCCCGCCCCCTTGATTTCCCGCAGTCCACTGGTTTATACCTGAACAAGCCTCTGGGGCGTTCCCTGCTCTCCGCCCACCCCACCGAGTTCGTTCTCATCGCCCCCCGCTACGGCTTCCTAGGCGTCCCGCGCGTGTTCCTCCATTCCATGTTTTGAATCAGCAGGTGACTTCCTGGACCCCCCCCCCCGTCGATTTTTTCCCCGCGTTCCCGCCCTTTTTCATACCCCGTAATTAACTTCTGCCCACCCCGCCGACTCCCTTGTCTTTCAACCCATTTCCCTTTTTGTTGACTGAATGCTTCGAAGCCAATTCCCCCCAGCCTAACTAAGGCCTTTGCCGACCCAATCCCCTCCCCCGTTCCCCCTCCCCCCCCTCTGAAAATTTTTTATAGATAGTCAAAAACCCCCCCGGACCCTTTCGCCGATCGTGGCCTAGCCTTACTCTCGACCCAGCCAAACGGTCTCTCCCCAGCAGAACTGTTTTTTGAAAATCTTTGTCTTTCCATTTTCTTAGGCACTGAGAGAATTTAACACTGTTTGTTACTCCCCTGAGCACCGCCCTGTCTCATCTTTACCAGGACTTCCCCCTTGCTGGGAGGCCCCGAAGTGATGTCTTAATGCCTCCTCTTCTATCCCCCTCCCAGAAAACCACGTGACCCCCCTTTCCTCCACTCCTCAGGCATTTCCCGGTCTTTGGCCTTAAAGTTTCGCCCTTTACCAAGTGTCCCTTCCAGCTCCTCACCCCCCTGACCTGGTGCCCTTGCCTCTAAGGTACCTGTGAGATGGTTCTCTTTTTTTTCCCCAGAAAGTCCCTCACGCCGTGCAGTTTCCCGAACGCCGCGAATACGGTTGGCCACCTCTTCGCCCCTTCCCCGTTTTGATCTCCTGCTAGCTGGGATCAATTTTAATCGACCGCTACGTTTTCCTTGTGTGATTTCCCCAGCACCGTCGACGTTCCCGGCGCGGTTTTTATCTTCGACAACCCCCCAGTCGTTTACCCCCCCCCCCCCCCCCCTCCTCCCCCCAGCCCTAATCGTTATCCCATTCCCTTCCCCTTCTCTGTTCGTGCAGTGGTAACCACACCTTCCCCAGGTCATCCCTTCCCCACGAGGCATTGAGCATGCGGAGGCTTTCCTTCCCCTTTGGTTCGGGTTTCCCCCCGTCTCCCAGAGCGTATAAGGGGTTTTCTCCGAACCCACGACTTCCTCCTAACTTCCGGCACACTTTACCCAGGACCCCCGGTGACGCTTCTACACTGAATGTCCGCCGTACTGTCCGTTCTCAACTCGCTCTCTTCCTCCATCGCCCACCAACTCTGGACACCTCCTCAGAGTCCTCATTCCTTAATTGGTCCCGGGGGAAGAACGTTCACCCCCTTTTCCCGGCACTTACACGGTGATTCAGCTTTGTTACCACGCATAAGACCGTCCCAAGGACGTACTCCCTCTACCTGCATGTAAAGATTTTCAAAAAACCCCACACCCACACTTGTCCACTTTCGCCCCCCTCCAAGCAAGGCAGGTTTGGTCCCCCCTACCTTAAAACTTTCCCTCGACACTCCAATTTGTTCCCATTTTTTTCAGACTTTTCTCTGTATCAGTTTTCAACCTTCTCCCTCATTCCTCACTTTCCCCCCATAATGACTGGTTAACGGA
>Ga0179593_1320908_pt1 | contig 13222 bp, 10 predicted proteins | sample CZODoug2_1_08_16_FD_185931 | JGI IMG/M metagenome (GOLD analysis project Ga0179593, IMG submission 185931) | Vadose zone soil fungal communities from Angelo Coast Range Reserve, California, USA - CZODoug2_1_08_16fungal (PacBio error correction) | ecosystem: Environmental > Terrestrial > Soil >... | reverse complement strand
ACCCCCCTTCAGTTCCCTGAATGAGCGCGCGCATCCGGTGATCCGAAGCTTCTTTCTCGGATGGCCTTTAAGCTTTTTTTCCGGTACTTAAGCGTCGATGGACTAGCTTGCACGAGCTTCTTTTCTCATAGAACCCCCGCCACCTAGCGACCGATCCGCTTCTTTTTACAGCGTATTCATCGTCGACAAGTCGAATGTAGTGTCGTGCATTTCCCCCTTTCGAGTGGAACTTAGGTATAGTCCCTTCCCGCAACTCCTTCCTATGTACCTTTCCTCGGAATCCCCCTTCCCCTGCCCCCTCGGGACCTTTCCTGTTTTAACAATAGCGGTGACGGACATTGCGCATGCGTGCGCACTAGCGTTGCTCCTATGATCCGTTTTTTTGTTCTAAGCTGGCGCACCCTTTCCTGCATCAAGCGCCTCTAGCGACGGAAGTCCTCTCCCGAGGGCTCGGCCGTCAATGTTTTTTTTGTTTTTAAGGTTTGCTGGGTTCCATTGCCTGCATCCTGTCACTGCCTCACGAGTGAATTTTCTTGCGACCATCGCCCCTTTTGCGGGTTATCCTGTTTGCACCTCCCTGATCTAATCGCGGTTCCCCACCTCGGTGCTGCGTCTTCGAACTCGACGGCCGGCATCGGCGCGGGACTTGTTTAATTGTCTTGCTACGACAGCCCTTACCCTGCTTCTCCTTAGCATGGACTTTTCCCAGTTGCCGGATAGCCCCAAATCATGCGTCTTCCTTCGATACATCCCCCGCTTTTCCGCTAACTTCTCTGCGCTTGTCGTGCAGCTCTTTCGCCTTTTTGCGACCCCAATGGCTCGAGTCTCGCTTCCTCCTTTCGGATTCGCGCGATTAACGTACCTGTCTTGCTCACGCACTTCCCCCGCCCTTTAGACCGCGCAGCTCGACGAGACTACGCGCATTGACCCCAGTGCGCGTGGTATAGCCCCTTGAAATGATATAAAGCCTGACCCTTGTTCCTGACGCCAATTCCCCTTCCGAATATTCTAGTCCCCGACTACCACCACAAGCCTGCAGCTTGGCGGATGAACCTTTTCTTCAACGATCTCCCGATTTCGCCTGGCCTTCTGTGACGCCCGCTTCCCCGCCCCCAGGAGCTTGCCGCGGGTAACAAAGTTGATGAACCGAATTCCCCAACTCGCGTTTCAGAGATCTTGTGTTTCCGCCCGTCAATCCCGCAGGATCCCTTCCCTCTCTTTGGAAGTTTTTCGTCATTGGGGAACGCAGCTCAAAGTCCTTCCCCTTTGAGACCCTCTTAACCTTTTCTCTTCCTGGTTATCCCCTCTGGCCTACCTACACCGCTTCCGTGCCCTCCGGAACCGCTTTTATCTTTGAATGGGCCTTCGCATCTGATATTCTGGTGAGTCGGAGTTCCCCCAGGCTTCAGTGCCCATTCTGGGATCCTCCCCTAGGTATTGCCCCATCATAGGTATCGCTTCCCCTTCCAGGATTCCTTCTTGAAGATGGCTGCGCGCCTTTCCCTTTTTCTTTATTTCGTTCTGTCGTCAGGTCCGGTTTCCGCGACCCTTCCCCCTGTAGTTTAGTTCCGACAAGGCGAGGGCTTCGTGTCGTTAGTTCCCCGATTTTTTGTCCCGCTGTTTTAAACCTGTTCGACCCGGGCGCCTGGGCGGTCTCCCGAATAAAGCCAATTTTGCAGCGGAGCCGTCGCGGCAGCTTCGCGTTTTTCCTTTGCCTCTCGTTGCGCCAAATGGCGCTGCTTAACTTTACCCGCATGGCTTCACCGCTTCCAGTTTTTAGGCCGCCGTGTCGCTTTCCTTGTGCGTGAATTATCGTGTCCCATTTTTCGTTGCCTGGATGGCCGATTCCCCGTCGTCATTTTGTCGAGTACAGATGCTGACCACTGTCCGCGAAAGTTATCAAGGTTAGCGATTGAATTAGCCCGATCCCACTTGGCCTGTCTTGCTCTTAGTTGAACGTCGAGGAATTCGCCCCCTATGATGTGGCGACGCGATTCGACGCTCTCGACCGGATACTAGATCTTGGACGTTTCTCGGCGACCGTCAGTATTGATACCGTAGGGTGGTCGATTCCGGCCGGTTTACGTTGCTTCCGCGCTTGGTGCCACCCATGGCTGGCCGAGCATGACTCTTTGCGCGGCCGGCCCCGGCCTCCAGCGCAGACAACGTCCGCCCCTTGCCGATGGACGTCCCGCCAAGCGGTTTGCAAGTCAGAATTGCGACGCCCTGGATCGAGTCCTCGGTAACGGACCCTCCAAACTTTCCTGTTAATCCTGGGGTTTCCGCGCAGCAGTCTCCCGTCCTGCTTCCCCCCCTTCGGCCGTGTCTAACTGAGCACTCTTCATTAGTCGTTCTATTAACCGGTGTGACCTTCATCTTCTTTTTGTTTTTTTTTGTTGAGGCTGATTCGTTCGCCATGGCTTTGCGGATCACTCTGCGCAGGTGAGCGGTCTCGCCGGCATCCAATTCCTCTCACATTTTCCTCCTTCGTTTTTGGGCCTGGACATCGGCGTGTTCCCGTTTTTTTTTTTTAGGTCATCTGGTCACTCGATGGTGTCGCCTTCCGGCCCCCCACCCGCTTTGGCTTCTTCCCCTAAGGGGAGGAATGTCTTGCGCGGTCATGACCCCCGCTTGAATCTTCCGAGGTGTCATGAACTGGCCACCCGAAGCGCTGCCTTGGTTTTTTTCCTCCGAAAGGAGCCGGCAACCTCGACACTTTGCCGCATTTTCATCGCCCTTTCTTTTTTGTCCATTCTCTTAGAACTTTTCCCGCTTAGAATCGGTCGGGGATGCCTCCAGCAGCTAGTAGGCTTTCGAAGTTCCTCGTCGAGATGGTCCCCCCCTCAGCAAGTGACTAGGCCCTTCCGATGTGATCTTCTACTTTTTCCCCTTTCGACCATTGCGCTGCCTTTTCGCGGGAGGCAAGTTTCAGCATGTCTCTTAACATGCTTAATTAATACCCTGCAAATTCTAGGACCCTCACCCTTCCTAACCGGAAACACGGGCTGCCTCAGCTACACGGCGCCCTTTTTACGAGTTCTATTCCCCTTCCCTTGCTGCTTTGCCCGAAGGCCACTAGGCTCCCAATGAGAAAGAGCTGTCCAGAGAAGCTGCTATTTATACAGCCGGCACGTGCTAAGCTCCCGTCTTCCTTTTTCGCCTTGTAGAATTTCTCCCCCGTGGGCGTTACTCCTAGGCCTTTGGTCTCTGACGTGGCCCCTGTTCAGTGTATCCAAAAAAAAAAACAAAAAAAAACAAACCTGGGTTTCCATTTGACCCGACATTCCTCCAAGACCCTCCATTTGGTGACCTAGATTACGGCGAGAAGAATTCGGACCTGGATGGACGACCTCCTCCTAGATTTTTTTTCCCCCGTGAGAATCAAACTCGAGGACGACGCACTGTCTACGCCCAATTTTTGAATCGCTCATCAGAAATATACCGTTCCATTTTTCGAATTTGCAGTCCAAAATCCAAGATTGCCCAGTCTTTTTTGCTTGCCGTCGTCTTCCGGTCGACACTCTTGCACCATCCCGATAATCGTCCCCCCCCTTCTTAGGCGGCCACTTTACTGGCGATGAGTTAACCCCCACCACGAGAGAACTAGCTCGGAGCAGCTTATGCGAGCCTTTGTGATTTCCCCGCCATCACAGTTCCTTTTCCCTCCCCCTGCCCTTGGTGATGGAATACGGTTCCCTTTGTCCCTCTTTCCTTCCTTACTGCTGAGTTAATGCCCATCCTGCGCCAACTTTTTCTAATTGGCGCCGCCTTCGCAATCAGTATCCTTCTAAGCTCGCCCGAACCTTAGGCGGTGGTCACTTTGCTCCCCCTCGCCCTCGTTCCAACTTTAGAACCCCCGGCGTTTTTGGAGTCGTTCACCTCTCCCAGGTTTCTCCTCCTATTACGTCTTCCCCGGATGGTCGGAATTTTTAGTATCGCTTCGAGCTCGCGCGACTTATGGTTGCTTGAGCCGACACTTTCACATGCGCGCGACATGATCGATGGTAGTCGAAGTCCGGGCCTGTGTGTTTCTCACCCTCGTGCTCCCTTTCGACTCCAGAGTTCAAAGGACGATTTTCTTCCGTCGGTGGGATTCCTCTGTCTTTCATCTCTCCATTTTGCGCTTCCTCCCCTCTGAGAAACCCTTCAATAGATACCGGAAACAAATTCGAGTCGCTGTTACCTGCGTCTTCTGCCGCGTCGTGCTTCTTTTCCCTTCTGTCCGGTAGCCCCTGATGGTACGGCCGTCGAGTTGAATAAAGCAAATCTATTGTGTTGCCGCGCTGCGCATTCAGGGTATCCTGCCACGTCCCCGTTGTCCAGCCAACGCTCCTCCAAATCCCTCTGAGGCTGTGCGCCCCCTCGGAGTCGGTAGCGGTATTGAAAGCCAGGATACGGTTTCGCTTTTTTGCCCTCCCTCCCTTGCCAGATCTGGCAGATCATCGGTCAGGTCAGTCCCCTACGCGATGCTGACTGTTCTCTTGTTAAGTTTTCCTTTGGCTGTTTTTATCCTAACACCGCAGCGATCCGCTTTCTTTTAAACGACTGTATTCCCTTCCGGCACCGTAATATTTCTCTGACCAGGTCCCTGTTGCCCCTTTTTTGGAAGGGGAGGCCGATGATTTCCTTTAACACTTTTCGTGACTTGCGGGGAATTCTCCATCATTTATCCCCTCTCGGTCGTGTCTGGAAAGTACACGCATCTCGGGGTGCGAGAATCAGGCTTGGTGATCAGGCTCCGCCATTCGGGATCGATGCGCACATCCGCTCCCCGCTTCTTGCATTTTCCAGGTGCTTCTGATTGCAGAAAAACGGCCCTGACTTTAAACCGGCACCACCTCGTCAATGCCTTTCGCCAGTTTTGAAGCCTTCTCTTTGCACCGGGACGCGCGCTGTAGGGCAGGTACTCGCGAGTCTGCCCTCATCTGACGTTGTGTTTGAGAGAGAGTTTCTACATAAATGCGTACCCTGCCCATGCCGCGCGTTTTGCGCTAAGGTGATCGATCGCTGTTTTTTCCTTCCGCGACGGCATTTAGAGGTGCCGTTACCGCCGATGCCGTGCCTTCGTTTCCTTTTTTCCTTTTTTCTCGCTTGCATCTGCAGTTGTCTCCATAGTTCCACCGCCCCACTCGGACGATGGCCGTCTGATGACTTACCGCCTGATTCGATCGGCCGTGCCGACATGTCGTACCTTGAGTTTCACGCGCGGCGTGGCTGGCGGATTTTCTCATCTCCAGTCAATCCAGCCGTGTTCGAATCCATGACAGGAAACTCGCATCCCACGGGACCTTTGGCCTCTTCTGGTTCTTTTTTCCCCCTCGCTGTTAGGAGGGCGCCATAGGAGGTTTTTTTTTGCTGTGCACGCATCGTACGAGGGCGGACGCAGTAGGTAACTCGCGACGGTACGCGAAAGAGGGTCCTAGGACTGCAACATCTGGCGTCCAAAGGGATTGTTTTCGTGTTTTGCCCGCCGCTCCACTATCTTTCGGGGCTAACAGGCCTCTCTCTCCGGTTTCAAAGGCCCTATTCTTGAGGATCTGGTTTTTCTAGACTAGTGCGGACATCCATTGAACTTTATTCTCCTAGTGAAAACCAGCGAGTTTGCTGCCTTTTTTCCTAGATTAACTGCCTCCCTGGCGACTGCAGGACCCCATTTTTCCTTTGGGAATGATGACGAGATGCCTACGACTCCCCGCCTTTTTTTTGACATTCCCCCCCCTGTAGAAGGACCCCTTTTCTCATCTCGTATAGAAAACCACTATCCTGGCCAGCCCCGTAAAGTTTCCTAACCCCGATTCCTTCAAGTCGTGGCTTCCCCCGTATTTCGAGCAGCGATCAGCGCACGTGTTGCATCCCTGAATTCTCCTTTCCCCTCGATCGAATTGAGGTCTCGAGAGATTGACCTCAATTTAAAATCCTCACCATCTCACGATCGCTCTTCGCTTGCTTGCAATCCTCTTTCGAGTTTCGATAGCGCGACCCCTGGTGTGAAGTCTCTCCCCCAGACGACTCCCTTGACCAGCCGGGTACCCTCCCCCCTAATGTGTACGCTCTCTTCTTCGCCCTGTCTTTTTTTTTTTTCTGATGCTGGATTTTTAACTGCTGACCACTCCCCCCCCATGAGAACCGCTTTTATCTTTGATGTCATGCACCGCATCACGTAAAGGAGATTGCGGCAGTTGAAGCCCCCCCCGACTGATGCAGCCTTAGGGTTTTTTCATCGGCAGGTGGAACTGGAGCCCCCCCCACTTGGTTTTTTTTTCTCACACTTCCTTGAGCGATGGATTCAGCTCCAGGTCGTTCCTCAGTTTTTTTTTTCTCGCTCCATCGTCTCTTACTTGATGAGTACTTTTGTGGATCTTTTTTCAAATATGCACTGATTCCGGAAACCCCTTCCCACCCCGCGTTGGCCTAAAAATGGTTGTCCCCGTTAACTAACCCGGGACGAGATCTGAGCGGATGTCCAAGATAAGTCTGCCACTACTGGGACTCGGAGATTGACGTCTGAACCCTCCTCGGGTTATCGAATGGACGGGAACAACCGATCTCTGGCTCCCTTTTTTTTAATTGCTTTTCCTCTCTCTTCGGCGAGCCCCGTTCCTTAGTACGTTTAGGTAAGACCGGCCTCCCCTGTCGTTATTCCCTTTCGTGACAATGCTGTCCCCCTGTCGTTTTTGTACAGTTTGCCTCCGTATACCTTCCTCCCCCCAGCAGTATGTGATTCACACAGGTTTAGACACGGAGCCAGAGTTTCCCCTCCTTTAGAAAAGAATCTGCTTCCCCCTCTATCATCGCGCTGCAGCTTTCCCCCCCCTGTCTTGACCTCGTCAAACTGCGTTTTTTCGTGCACGGGAAGCATTGTTCTCTTTTTTCCCTGAGGCCGGAAGTTTCGCAGTGTTCTGAGATTTTGTCCCTTCCTTCGATCGGGTAAAGGTCCTGGCTTTTGCAGGTCCCTTGCTGGCCTATTTCTCGAGTACCATGGCCTGGCGCTTCAAGGCCGCCTGCCCCAGGTGGATTGGACATATAGATATCCCCGATTAACAATGGTAATGCTTGCCCCTTTTCGCTTGACCGCAGCGAGACGTCTGGACCCGATCCTCTTTTTGTATCCGCCAAACTATTCCCCCTCATCTCTTCTTCCTACCGGCTCCTTCTTTTTGGACGCCCCATAGGTTGGATGACAAGTCTTAGATAACTGAGGACCCCTTTTTTGGTGATTGCCGGACCGGTGGTGCCTTCCTTCCCAGAGGAGGTTTCCATCGTTTTTCCCATCTGGCACTGCCATCGGCTTGGGATCCTTCCATTTGCTCGGCGAAGCTCAGACTTCCCCCAGTTCCTCACCCAGTTCGATGTTTTCCCTCTCAAAGCGGGTTATTGCACTCCCCCCTCCTGTCCCCCCCCATACCAGTTTTATCGAGGTCATACTCGGGTCTGCTTTAGCACCGCCCTTTTCCATTGAACGTGAACCATGACCCCCCGGTCGCGCAGAGTGTCTCGGACTTTGGTGATTCCCCTTTTCTTCGTAACCGCTGGTGCGCGCAGCCGTAGTCCCAGCCGGTGGACTAACCCATCAATATTTTTCCATCCCTCCGTTTTTTGTTGATCTCTTTCTTCCCCTGCTTTGACTACCGAGCTCGAGCTTTTCCCTCTTTACGATCCGGACTCAGGCCTCCATTGAAGACCCTGCTGTCTTGCTGTTCCTGGATCCCGTTACATTCGGCGCTCTTTTGCGTGCCTGTTTTCCCTGGGCACGGTACTAGATCAAGGCTTTTTGCCTTCGCAATCACCTATTTACTGCCCAGCGCTGGGCCTTTTTTCAGTTGTCTTTTGCTCCTTTTCTCCTCTCCCCAGCTGTCGCTCGTGCCGCGGTGCGCGAATGTCCCCCCCCTTGTCCTCTTAATTTCCCGTCGAAACGGCTGAGACGCCCCTTCGAACAAATGTATTGAGAGAATAATTGACCGTCATCACCCTGAGGCAGTAAGATAGTTTTCCGTCGAATATCTTTCGCATCATCTCCTCTTCCTCCCCCCAGCAGCTCTCCAGTCGGCTCGCGTTTTCCGAGCTGGGTTCCTCCCACACCCTTTTCCGCAGGGACCAGATTTTTCCTTTTCTCCCTGCTAGAGCGCCCCACTTGCGCCTTTGTGCTGCTCTGCCCTCCCCCCCATTTTTCTTTTTTCCTTCATAGGCTCCCTCCCCTCCCACTGCACCTGGCCTACCCCCTGGACCTTTAAGATCGGTCACCCGCTATCTCCCCTCGGACTTAATGGAAGCAGTCCCCCTCCTGCTTCCCAGTTCTCGTTCAAGTCCTCACGTTCTTCATGTACGTTTCCACTTCGAATGCGCGTCGATTATCACGCCTAGTCAAGTGTTCCCATTCCCTTTCCCGAGATAGACCTCGTTGCCGCATTTGGCACCTGTTGATTTCTCCCTTCGGCATTTCTGGAGTTGCTGTTCCTTTCGCTGGAAGTGGACGCGCCGTGTCCCAGATCTAACACCCTGTGCTCGCTTATTCCCCCTGTCCGCCCCTCCCGTACCTTAGGACCTCCTGATGCGCAGACCTGCTTCCGGCGGCTAGTCTTCCCTGTGTCCTCCTTGTACTTTAACTCCCTTCAATCGGTAAGTAGTTTGGCACGGTCCGCCTGTTGACTACGACTAACTACTCTGTTTCCCTGGTTCTCTGTTTTTCAAAAAATTTCAGATGCCCCAGCGTTTTATGATTGCCCGGCATCTTCTCCGGTCCCTCGTCTCCCTTACACGCGACGTTCCTCCACCGTCCCTCCTTCCTTCAGATGACTCTTAGGTCAGGCTTAAAAAACGATACTCGAGCCACGAGCTCCTGAGCTGATGATCGAGCTTTTTCCCTTGTGAATGACCCCTTCCTCATTTCCCAATTTTTTTCCTCTCTGTTTTTCAAAATGACTGGTTCTGGAAATAATGGTCCCCTGGTTTTCCCGCGTTTCTCTCCTTGCTTTTGTCTTTTTTGTTTTCAGGCGACCCCTCCTCAGGCCCTTATCGCAGCGGTTCTCATTGCGCGAGCATTGAAGAAATCATGCATCATTAGAAAGCTGCGACCCCCGGGTTCAGTTGGTTGGGATCGGCTAACTCTTTCTCTTCCCCACATTACGTTTCGACTCCTTTTTGCAAGGGCGCTCTCTGAAAATTCCTGAACCAATTGGTTCGCGTCGCCCCCCCCCTCTGCAAAATGGAGTGCTTTCCCCCTGGAGCGATTAGAGCGTTTCGAGCTAGAGCTCTTGGCAGTTCTTTTCTGTGATTACCGTTCCCAGCCGCTTCGATTCCTCATCCTCTCTCTTCCCTGATCCATGTCTTGGAGTCAGCACAAAATCTGCTTTGTTTCTTTCTTTCCTCGAAGCAAGAAGGGAAGCCGACATCTTGATCGACCCTCGGTTTCCTTCTTTTTGGCGTCCTTCTCTCTATCCTGTTTCCCACGAGTCATTCTAACCGATGTTCAAAGCGCAGTATGATGGCTTTTCAGCGAGATCCTCGGTTCTGACCTTTGCATCTAACATGGGGACGTCCGTACTCTTGATTGTCCTTACCCTGTCAGAACAGAGGGTTGGCGCTTTTGAACCCCCCCCATTTGTCTGTCGCACTGCACCCGTCTCCAAACGCCCTCCGTATGCTCCAGAGCCTTTACTGACCCCACAATACATATGAGTCGGAGCATTTTTGTTTTGCCAAATAAAGATTACGATGGGTCTGCGCGGTATTCCCTCCCCCCCCCCGTGCCACCTCTCATCATTTTTGTCCCCTGCCCTATTTTTTCAGATCCAACTCGGTCAGGCCTTTCTCCTCTTGGTTTGGAGATTAGTACGGAACCAGAGGTGGTACTCGTGATTGTTCCTCCACCTCACCTAAGCGATACTGCATTTGTCTTTTCCACTCTCAGCCCTTTCCACCCCCCGATATGTTGGCCGCCAAAGGTCCCAGCTTTTGCCGCGCTGGGAAGGGGGAGGCATTGATCACACGGTTTTTCTGCGGCCATTTTCGCCCCCAATTTTCCACTCGAGAGTTCCCTGAGCACCAGTACCGTCCCCCCGGTTTGGCCGGGTTCGACGATCGAATCATGTTAGATTTTAAGATTCTACTCGTCGCTGAGTGGATCTTGTACTGTCATCTCTTCAAGCGCTCCTCTCCAGGTTCTGAGAGCTACCCTGGTCCGCTTACTTGAAAACCCCCCAATTTAAATTTGAGTCGTTGATGACACCGTTGGGGGCCAACCAGCTTCTGAGTCACAGGATAGCGCTCTCTTGGCGTTCCTCGCCGGATTTTTAGCCTTTTCCCCTCTTTCCCTTTTATTTGAGCTGCGATTGTTTACCTACTCTAACCCTATGTCCTGAGAGTCTCCCGTTGCTCGATCGCGGATCACGGACGGCATTTCAGAGTTTTTGAGGTTTACCGTAAGAGGCCGTTTCCTCCGAGCCGCACCTGTATAGCTTGTTCATTCGAAGATTGTCGCGATTGTGTCCTTCTCCCTCAGTCCCCCGCGACGAATGGCTTCTTGATGAAAGACTGATTCCTATCTTCTACCCAGGCGACATTCGTGTCCGTGCCTTTTTAACGCGCGGAGTGGCCCCTGATTTCACAGTTCCCAAACCTTCCCTCGACCGTTTCATGATGATGCACCGCGCTGCAAGCGGAAATGTTAGGAGTCCAATATTCAGTCTTCCGTTTTGATTAGGTGCCTCCCTCCCCAAGTAGGTCCGTTTTGGGATTTTTCTCTTGCGCGCCAAGTTGTGTTCCCCTCCCGAGTTGGTCCCTCCCCCTCAATTGTCCCATCTCGGGGACTCTCCCGAGGCTCTTCAGCAAACTTGGCCTTTTGTTTTTTTTTTCTTTTTTTTTTTACAATGCGTGTGCGCGTGCTTCGCCAAGAAGCAGCTCCCAAATCTGCCTCCTGGTCCGGGAATCCCAGCTACTGAAGCATTCCTCCGAGCAAGGCCGAGTCTCTCCCTCAGTTTCGCGGGTTGCCTGTTTTTTGCGTTTTAGTCCTACTAACGATGCATCTCCAACTACGTACAAAAGACGCTTTTCTGCCGTTGTCGAACTGCCTGAAGGCCCATCTGGTCTTAAGTTCCGGCCATGTCCAGACATTCCTCCTTCCTTTCTAAAGACGCCCCCCTTCTACGTATTTTCCCGTTTAGCGGGACCTTTCGCTTCCCCTTGATTAGAAACTCATGGCAGAGCAGAGCACCGCTTCCCCGTAGACGACCGATTTCCGACAAGATCTTTTATTGAACCGTTGGCTTAGAGCCAGCGCGGTTGTGTGATCCTCATCCTGGCTTCTTGCCGTTCATTCTTTGAATTCCCGCGCTTCTTGCCCGCCAGTCGCACGAAAACCCAAAGGACCAAGTCTCGCCTATCAAGATCTTCCTCCTACTCTAGCGCCCTTTTGCCCGCCCATCCGATGGTTCCCCGCGCGACCCATGGTTGATTTGTTTCACATGCTTATCGAACGGTTTCAATTCCCGACCCCCCATTTGACGAATATCTTGATTTCTTCCCCCCCCGGTCCACCACTCCCCTCAAGAATGTTCTTCGATCCTCCCTGATGTCTTATTTCTTTAAGAGCGATCGCATTAGAACCGTTTTTCTGAATCATTTTTTTCTTTTGTGACTTCCCCATCTGCATCGTCTTTTCGGGACATTCCTTACCCTCAGATCCCCCCATCCTAGAGGCCTTTGACGATCGTGGTGTTCAATGGTCTCCAATTTCACTCCATCTTGATTCGCTACCCCTCTCGTGCTTATCTTTTGGGAAATTTGGGTGTCAGCGCCTATCCAGCTCTTCCGCGGACGCTTCGTCCCTTTTTTCTTTCCTTAATCTCTGGTAGATCCCTTTAAGAAGCTTCCCAAGCAGTAAAACCTCGCTGGCATTCTGGCCATTTTTCGGAATGGGCATTCCTACTTTCCGGAGTCCACCCATGCTATTCCCAAGTGCCAATATGGGTCACCTTTTTCTTAGCCATTTGCGTCGCATAATCGGGCCGAATTTCTCAACGTTACCAAAGAGATCCACCCCCTCTTTTCTTTTGCTTTTGGCTGCCCCCCCCGGATAGTTCAGTCGTCGGTGTCAGTTGTCCTGAATCGCATAAAGGTTAGGGAGGTTATTCCTCTTAAACTAGGGTAGTCCCATGCCCTCCCCCTTATAAAGCCGCATCTCGGATTCCCAAGGTGTCGACATTTTTTTTTTCGCCCGGCGGTTCCCCCCCTCTCTCGCCCCTGACTCTGCCTCCAGCCAGAGGTTCTAACGCGAGCATGTATTAGGACGTCATGGATCTGCGCCAAATGGTGCCTATGCCCTTTCCCCATTTTTGGCAGCACGTCTGGTGTTCTCCCCTTGCGTTTTTGAAGGATCCCCTTGTTGATTAGCGCTTTTGGAATTCGTCGGGTAATGGTCCTTTGCGTGAATTTGTCTGGCGGCCCGTGGCCCCTATTCATTTGCAGAAACCCCTTTTGCCGGACAATTTTTTAAAGGCATCCCCTGTCGTCAAGAGGCGTTTACTTCGCCTCCCAGACAATCCGGTCACTGCTGGCCCCTTTTTTCCCTTTCTCGCCTTTCGCCTCTTATCTTTTGGTGAGTATTTCTCCCCCCCCCCTCTTTTTCGACTCCTCATTTACCGGCTCCTCGATAGTGATCCTCTTTTCTGACCGTTCACTTTCGATCAAAACCAAGGCCCCCGCATCTTATCCCAACGCCTCTCATCCCCCCCTCTCATCTCCCTTTTCTCCCCCCCTCCCCATCAACCCACCCCCCCCCATCTTCCCCTCTCCTCCCTCCCCCCCCCCCCCCCTCACCCTCCCTCCACCCGTATCCCCATCCCCATCCCCCCCCATTTTACCAACCTCATCCCAACTCTCTCCTGTCCCTTCCATTTTTTTATTGCTCGTTGTATCTCCCCCCCCTTCCTTCCTCTCCTGGTGCCTGTTTCTCCTAATAGGCCGGACCCCCTTCTGCAAGCTTTTTTTTTCTGCGGCAGCAGCAGAGACTTCCTAGTCCCGCTAGGCCTTCCCATATCCATTGGTGTTGTTTTTCACTTCCTTTCGGGACAATGGACTATTCACTACATGAGGGTGCGAACCGCCTCACAAGAGTTAGACCAGAATCTGGCAAAGTTATGCTCAACAGTTTTCTTCCCTTTCGATTGCCTGAGTCCTTCGTACCGCGTGACGCTGGGACTCAGTTCGTCAAGCAGGTTTGCCCCAA
>Ga0179593_1257598_pt1 | contig 13222 bp, 17 predicted proteins | sample CZODoug2_1_08_16_FD_185931 | JGI IMG/M metagenome (GOLD analysis project Ga0179593, IMG submission 185931) | Vadose zone soil fungal communities from Angelo Coast Range Reserve, California, USA - CZODoug2_1_08_16fungal (PacBio error correction) | ecosystem: Environmental > Terrestrial > Soil >... | reverse complement strand
TGAAGGGAGAGTTCCTTTCTGTCTCACGTGCAGGACTCGGGTTTCGAGCCGTTCGCCCCTAGCTCTTACCTCCCCTGGAGTGGTGAAGTTTCAACTCCCGGAAGGCCCTTTGATCTTTCCTAGCGTTTCCCCCCTCCCTCTCCCTTTTTTAAATTTTATACCGGGGTTTTTTTCCAAGTAGGATGTAGTAGTTGTTCACTCTATTAGTGATCGCCGAAGAACTTCTTATTTCCTGAGCCTGATTAAGGAGCCCCTTGATCCCTCCCGTAATTTCTTGTACTTTTTGAAATAGAAGAACCTACAAACCATGCACAATTTAAACGCTTCCATTTTTCCCCTAACTCCCAGCGCCCGTTGATCTGGCCCTTGAGTTACCCACCCCCACCCCAACCCCCCCCATGTTAATCACTCTTTCTCCCTTTTGAGTTAGTTGCTGAATTCTTTAAGGCCTCCAGGCCTTCTTTACACGCAGCCTGGTGTTTTCAGGCTTCCTGAGAGTGCCCCCGCCCAGATTGAAGCTCGGCTCGCTGTTATCATGTTTCCTTCTCTGTTGGTTTAAGGTTTTGTCTGTCTTTTCGTCTTTCTTTCCTCCCTTCTTTTTTGAGGAGGTCAAGTTCCAGACTTCCACTATTCGGGTCTGCGGAGCGATTTTGCATTCATTCTTCATCTGAGAGAAGGAGGTCGCGCCGATTTCATCTCGGTAGGCGCAGATGTAGCGCTTCCTCCTTTCCCCTTCTGCTAAGGACGTCAAGCGCTCACAGAAGGGATTTCTTGCAGGTAGGCCCTTGGTCTGGTTGCCGGATGCAGGTTGCCGCGGCCCGGGTTTTTTTTCGAAATTTTGAGTTGTTTGCGGGACGCGAACCTCCCAAGTTTTAGTCTAGTTTGTGCTGTTCTGTTTGACTAGAAGTATTTTTTTTAGGTGACATGTAGTTCCTTTGTCTTCATCCCCATCCGCCCAGCTCACCACCCGTGTCGCCCCCCCTCCTTTCTTGCCGAGTGAATTGTCGCCGTTTTCGCCGTTCCTTTTTTCTCCCTTGCTCCACTCCCACCTTTCTAATTTCTCCTTCTTCTCCCGCGGCACTTCCCCTCTCTCGAGGCCTCCCTCTCTTTTGCGTTGATACTCCCCCCACGAAGCCACCGGCAGTATGACACCTCGCTATCCTTCCTCTCCATCTAGATTTGATCGCTATGCGCAATAAATATCGCGTTTTCCCCTTTTTTCGCAATTCTCCCCCGATTTCATTCGTGCATGAAGTCTCTGTATGAAAGAAAAAAGTTATGCATGTTCCTCTCTATTAGTGCGCACGCCCAATTCTTTCACAATGCTGGCGGCGATAAGGTTCTTCTTTCTTACGCACCTGATTTGATTAGCGTTGTCCCATTTTCCGTTGGAAAGTAGTGGTCTCTTTGCAGACTCCTTGATTCTTTCTTGTTTGACCCGTGATCGTGACAGGAGAGTCATTCCTCACTTCCTCGACAACCCCAAACCCCCCTACAGGGTCATATTCTTTATTGGAGGTAAATCCCACTCACTTCTCTGCACCACAGTTGCTATTCAGGGCGACATCTTCGCTTTGCCACTCTTTCCCAATTCAAGCCCAACCCGCCGTCGGGTATGAGGCGTGCTCTATGTTCGGATTTTGGAACATGTTTGTGTCTCATAAACTTCCCCCCCCCCCGCTCCCGTGAATGTTTGATGTGGTATATCCCAAGCCAGTTTCCTATCCCTCCCCCTACCCTTTTTTAACCTGCTATGGGGAATCAGGGCCGTTACCTACTTTATCTTTGGTCCCAAAGATTGGTAACGATTCCCGCTTCCCCCCTTTTTCCTCCTTTTTCCCCGGTCTTATCTCTCCCTTGATCATTGATCCTCAGGGGAGGGCAATTCTATTATTTTCGACTCCATTCTATTGGTTTTTTGTTGAAAGATGCGCATTCTCTCTCTTTCCTTCCAATTCGTGTTGTTGTTTTAGATTTGCTGCGCAACTTCCACCCACATCTCCTTTACCGTTTATTCCTCATGGAAAGCCCGGCTTCTCACGACATTCTAGTCCTTTCTAAGTATCTACGCGAATGATCGCGGGAATCGTCATACCCTTTTTGCCCTCGTCACTAAGTCCCCGTGCAACGCCTAACGGCACATGTGCCCCCGTTCCTAACGTGACAATCGGGCCTTCTCTTATCAGTCTTTTCTTGAAAAAAATAAATCGTGAGCATGGGCATGTATTTTAGCACCCCCTTTTCCCCCGCCTGACAATCGTCGGCATCCTCAAATATTTCTTTCCTTCTTCTTTTCTCGGTAGGAACGGTTCCACTCAAACTATCCTTTATTTCTCCCTTGCTATGCACACATGGCCGGCAAATTATCAGGTATGTTTCTTTTTTTCCCCCGTGACCAGCGGCGCTTCCGGGAGGCTGTTGTGTTTATGTATCTTTCAGGTGCTGTCTATCTCCCCTTCACCTTTTCCAAAGCATAAAGTCCGGTCTTCCTGAAATTTCTAAGTCACTTCGGTCCAAAGCCCTTACCTCCCCGACGCTCCCTCCGGTCTCATTCCTTAAAGTCACGGGTCTCTTCCCCCGAATGGCCAGACTTGCTCGCAACGAATCCTCCTTTTGTCCTTCCCCCCCCAGCATTCTTTTTGCGTTCATACATATCTTTCCTCCTCATTCAAGCCCTTGAGATCCCCGTGAAACCCTCTCTATTTATTCCTTAGTTTTTGCATAGCGTTCCCAAGCTCTTTATTTATACTCTCCTATCTGATTGGTCATCTTCCTGGTTCTTTCTTGGATATCACGTCCACGTCTCATAGTTCCCTGTTCTGCTCGATATCGCGTTCATGGTTTCTTCTTCATCATCCTTCTAACTGGCTTACTCTTTTTCCAGGGGTCCATAAGGAGACAAACGTCCCACTCTACACAGGACGTACCATTTCTCTGCTACATTGATTTTTCAGATCACTTGTTTGAGGACGAGCGGGCCTTTTTTTTCCCCCGATTTTTTCCGCACCTCTCTACGTCCAAAACAGCTACGACAACCTTCTTCTCTCCCCGACCCTAACCCAGAAGACGACCGGCTTTCTAACTGTAAAGCCCCAGAAGACACCGACGTGCATGCAGACCCACCCCCTTTACTCTCGTAACTCATTTCCTTCCCGACCCCTTGGGGGACCAACACCATGTGTAAATCCAGACCTCCCCGGGGCGTTAGCTCTTTGATTAGCGCGGCAGGATGATCTCTTGTCTCCCATCCCTATGATCCAGAGCTTGACGCTTGCTCTCCCTCTAAGGTTGTTCTCTTTTATCAATCCTTTCAAATCGTCCTCATTTGGATCCTAAGCGACCTTCTCGTCCGATCCCGTCCTCACCCGCATCTTAGCGCCCTCAGAACCGCCTCCAGTTTCGGACACCCTCCCTCCTCCCTTACCCAGACGGTGAGCTGTGTGCCGTCTGTCTTTCTAGACACTCTTCTACGGCCACAACTGCTTCTTTCAATAATCCCTCTTTTCTGCCTTCAACTTATTTCCTCCGCGACCTCAGGCTCCCTAGTTTGGCTTTTTTCCACCTTTTTTCATCAATTTTTTCAGATAAACCGGGGCGCGGCTGTGCTTGCGTGCCCTTTTCACTTTCTTTCGGAGTTTGTCATCATTAAATATCCTGTTCCTCCTTCCGTTTGGCTGAATCGGCTATGCCCGTCTTCTTTCCTTTAATTCTTTTCCAATAATATCCGTGGAACCCCGTCAGACAGAATTCCCCCCCCTTTCTCAGGTAAAAATGGCTACCTTCCTTCAGCTTCTTCGTATCAGCACTTTCTTAAGGGAGTGGACCGTCACCCTCCCCTCGTCTTTCAGGAGTTTTTTGGGCGGAACGGGACGGCGTTCCCGCTAGCCAATGCACTTTTTCGCCTGCAGGTTTTCGACTCCGCCCATCTTGAGTCAACCTCCGGGCCGAGGCGGCTGCAGCTCATCGAAGCCTTCTCTCCCCGGCAGTTCGTTTCCTCTTTTGTATAAATCACCTGATCTGTCACCCATGCTTTCCCTGACGTTTCTTAGGTGAGCTTCTCTCGTGGATTTCCCCATTTTCCTTCTCTGGAGTCCGTATTCTGTTATTAAAATTTATCTTTTTTTTGTCATTCTGCCCGTTGTGCGCTGATTTTTCTATTACCCTGGTCACTCCTGAGAGCTCCACGTTTTGTGACCCTATCATGGCCTCCTCCTCTGTGTTCAAAATTGTTGATCATCCCAGTACTTTTCGTTACCAAAGTCTGCAAAAACTCTACTTCAGAATCCCTCTGAACAGCTGCCCTGGCCGGCCCACGTATTAGATAGTCCACTTTTTCCCCCACCCCTTTAACTGGACTTCCAACAGGTTGAAAGGTGTGGCATACGTCCCCTCGAGGGAATAAGCGCTTTGCAATGACCCCCCCTCCTTTACTTCTCCTCTACGGAGTTCAGGCGTAGATTTCCGATTTGCATCTACCCCGGAAGTTTTTTCTTCCGCCAACGGTCCCATCCCCCCCCCAACCCATTTTTTCTATGAAACTCCCTGTACAGCGACAACCATGAGGTTTCGACCTTTTTTCTTTGATGTTAATTTCACTCTCCCTCTTATTTCCCCCCCCAGAAAACGAGCTCAATGGGTTGATTTTTCACATTCCCTTCTTTTAAACTTTTTGCTATACCCAACTCCCGGTTCCCCTCCAATTCCCCACGATTGATTTCGGCAGTTTTAAATTGTTATCGACGTATGGATATCCCCGTCTTTTCAAAATTTTGTATCGTTGCCCCTTGTTCTGCAGAGAATGAGCCTTCATCTCCTTTTTCTTCTCCCCCCATAAGTTTTTTTTTTTTGTTTGAGATATATCGTTGATCATTCTTGCAAGACTGCTTTCCCACTTGCTTCCTCCTTCTTTTTGGTATACTCCATTCGTTCTATCACCCCCTGACCTTTAGTCCTCTCCCTCTGGGAACTTTGAGTGACCTGGGCTTATATTCCCCCCGCAGTGTATGGAATGATTGTCCCCCAACTCCTTGCTTGATAGCGCGGGTGTCGTTTCCTACCAGAGGAGCTTTGATATTCATCAGGTCATTGCAAGGGTCTCATCCTCATGGTTGTCCCATGCCCTTTTATTTGTTCCAGCTCCCCAGAATATGGGTTGTTGGCTTTTGATGCTTTTTTAAGACTTCACCCTTCAGTGTCTCTTTCCCCCCTCGTCCCCCCAGTCTTGAAGCCAACTGATCTTGGCGTCCTCCTTTCTTTCTTCGGCTTGAAGTTTCGTCGCTATTGCTTATTTCCAAAAGTTGTCAGTTTCTTCCAATTGGAGAAGGTTTTTGTTTCTCATTTCCTCCTTATTCCCTAATGTAGATGTGCAAGCTACTGTCGTCCTTTCTTCTTTGGTACAGAAGCTTTTCCCCCAATACTTGTTGAGGAGCCACCATTTTCACCGCGCCCGGCGGAGTTCGTTCTTACCCCCCCTTTGCTTTTCGCTCTTTTATTTCCCCTTTAATCGACACCTCCTCCTCCTGATCCCAATCTTTCTAAACCTAATTTTCCAGACTTACGTACTCTCAAGTCACTTTTCGGGTGGCTCTCCCTAGTCTAAGTGATAACCTAGTTTCGTTTCCCCCTGTTTTACCAAGTTCCGGTTTGATTTTATAACCGAAGAGTTGAAAAAACGGACGGATCGTCATTCTCTCTCATCACGTCAGGGATGCCTCCCCCTTCCAGGGCGGGAGAAGTCAGTTCTCCTTCCCTTTTCCGGTCGACCTTCATTTTTGCCCGCGGGTTGACGCCGCCCTTTTTCCTCATCCGCCGCCGTCACCCCTCCTCGGATTTGCAGTCCCGAACCCCTTTCTCGCGTCCCTAAGATCATTCCGATCATTTTTCCTGTAGTGACACGGTTTCCATCTTTCTGTCGGCTTGTTCCACTAGTCTTTATTTGATTCTTTCCGATTCCCGTCTAAGGGCTAGTATGATCCCGGAGAACTGATCCGTCCCCACTTCATTTTAACTATTTTTGTCACTCGAATGAACTGCAACTCCGTCTCCCCGATAGAGTTACCTGTGCTCTGCCCCTGCGGCCCCGTTCCCCCCACCCTCTTTCTCACTTTCGGTGATTTCACTTTAGTTGTCAGGCCGAAAATCCTCAGTTCCTTTTCCTCATACTGGTGCTTCCGGCTCAGTCTTCTTTCTCTTACCCTCATAGGTTAACTCCTCGGAGAAGATGGTATCTGGCCCTTGCGTTTTTTCCTCCGTGGTCGTTTTTTTGTCGTCTCGGACGAGTCGGTGCTTCATTTATCTCAGGTTTCCCAAGCCTTTCGATGAGGTTCACTTAGCTCTTGATTGACTTATGGATCGAAGATGTAGAGGGTAGTCTTGCTCTCCAGCTTTCATTCGTCTTCCGATGCTGATCAGTTCTCTCCTCTAGTGAAGAACGGTCGCTCACGTCCCTGGCTTTATTACTACTTTCTTTGTATGGAACTCTTCCCCCCCTTTTGACTCTCAGGGTTTGGGGTCTGCCTGTAAGTTGAGTTGTTATGAGGGCGGGACGCGACCCCGTCGTTCTCTGTGAGGTCTTGTGAGAGATTGTTTTCTTCTCTTTTTTTTTTTTGAGTACTTTTTCTGTGCGAATCTGCCCCCGACGCCGTCCTACACACACGTGCTCTCCCCACCTTTAATTAGGCGTCGAATTGTTCCAGTGTCGAATTGCCCTTTGTTGCCGGGTTCTCCCACCGTCCCCTTCTTTCTCCATTCGGCTGATTCAGGGAAAATTCCCGATCTCGATCGCCATAACTTCTCCTTCTTTTCTTCTATGTCCCCGTCCCAAGGCATCTTACCCCAATCTATGCCTTTCTCAATAAATTAGTTGGTGTATCCCTCTTCCTGACCCTACCTCTTTGTGTAACCTTTTCTCCCACTATACACGCTTGACTTAGTGAAGGAATTCCTCTCTGAAATCCCCACAACTCTATGTTTTAAGCGATAGTGTGTTCGAGGCTGGTTTGTCCTTTATCCCGTTGCCTTTTCTCAATCAATCTGTGTTTTCTTCTGTGCTGTGTTCCCTGCTGTCGCCCCGTGCGGCGTGGCGACGCCGGATTCCGGTTGTTTTGGTACGTTGAGCGGAAGGAGCTTCCTCACGGCCTCGACCCCCCAACGACCTCCCGGGTATAGAAGCTGCGGTTGGTCCCTCAAAGTCCAATTCTTTCCTTAAAGTTTTCTACCTCTCTTTCGCGTTGCTTTTCCGCGTCCTCCCCTCCCCCCCTCCGCCTGTCTTGTTGCCGACGATTTCGGATAGACTTTTCTTCCTACCTCCACCCCATGCTAGAATGGTTTTTTGTCTCCCAGATCTTCCCATTACGATTCCTTGTTTTAAAGTAAGGATCTTTTGGCTCCTTTCCGTTTTACTTCGACGGTTAGATCTGGTCCAACTCTTTTTTTTTTGGATGCTTCAACTGATCAATTTCTCTTTCCGCCTTTCTCTACCTTCAATTCTCAGCCGGTCTTGTTCTGACTCCTTTTTGGAAATTCTATCTCTCACTTATTTTAGCTTTTGGTCACGGCTTATTTATCTTGTCCTCCTTCCTCCTTTTTTTTTTTTCTATGATCTGATTTTTCTTTCCACCCACCTCTCCGTCCTTTCCTCTCTTAACTTCTACATTTCCGTAAAAGGATTAATTCCCGACCTTTCCGCTCATGAGTGTTTGTGAGACTTCTTCACTAGCTTTTGACTCGTTTCAGCAAATAGTTTCCCCCCCAGAGCTACACGCGCCCTCACGTCCCCTTCCCTTAGGCCCCGCAATATCTTAAGGATCACATCCGGTCGTGATGTATGGCGTCTTTTGTATCTCCCACCATCCATCCTTTGCTCTTTCCTTTTTTCTTTCGTCTGTCCCAGCCGCCCAATTCTTGATTATCCCTACTCACGAGAGTTTTTCCTTTGTTTCTTCTTCCCTGTTTGGACTCCCAAGCCCCCTAAAGACTTCGCCTGACTATCCCACTTTAATTACATCTCTATTCTTGGGCGTTACCCTCCCTGCTTCTCTGCCTGTTTAGTCTTTTTGGGGTTCTTTGAGGACGGTGAGGCTCCTCTTCCTTGTCCGCTCAACCTTGTACACCGAGTCCACGTCCCTTCTTCTTCTACCATAGCTAGTCTCCGGTTCCACCGCCCATTCCCCCCCTGCGACCGTTGACACTGTTCTCGTTCTCAAGTAACGGCTTATCCTCCAGCCTGGAGATGCATCTGAAACTCCTTTTCGCTTCACATTTCCTTCATCTTTCTTTCCCATTGCCTTCCTCCCCTCCCCCTCCTCTTTTCTATTTCCCTATGGACCCCCTCTATATTTTATTGCCTCCCTACTATACCCCCTCCTTTATCGAAGCTGCGTTTTCCCTCCCTCCTGTTCTTTCTCGGGTTCATATCAGTCAACTCGCAGAGGGAATGGATTATCGCCCTATTAAGGTGGCCTGCTTTATCAATCCTGGCGGCGGAATTAGACTCTTTGGAAGGGGGATCATCCGGCTCCCCAAGTCACTGCCCCTTTACACCCCGGCTCCACTTTCCCAGGCCTTTCTAATGAGGTGGAAGAAAATTTTTTGTATGACGTTGGGGATTGGCTCTTTTCTCCCCAGAACTACCCTCCAAAAACAACTCGCAAAGGCTCGCTCACTACCTCCCCCCCGCATCTCCTTCCCGTTTCTCTCGTAAGCAAGAAGGAACAAACCCTCCCCGTGTCATTCTCCCCAACCGGATTCTCTGTCCCCACGGCATCCTTGCCCAGAACCCGGGCACCGTATTCAGACAGCCCTTTTCTTTCTTACGTTCTCTTTTATTTTCCGAAGGCCCTTGATTTCTCTGCGTCATCCATCTTCCCGCCCGAGCTGCCAACTCGCGCGAAAGATCCGGCGCTCCCAGCGTCTTCCCCTAATGTCACGCGAAGCCTTTTCCCTCCTCCTCGAAATTTTTGCTTCTCTCCCGTTAATCCCCGAATATTAGATTGAAAGCCCCTCCTCCAATGATTGAAACCCGCGCCGCCAGGATCCTGCGGTTGCCGCTTTCGTGGGCCCCTCTTTTTTTTTCACGCTCTCCTCCTGAACACCAATGATTCTTTGAAATCAATCTTCTTCTCACCCTTAAGTTCGCCAGCGAATCAGGGTCTTCCCTCTTTTATTACCCCTGGTCCGAAGGGGCCCCCCTCTCCACCGCGTTTGCGCTGTTCGTATCCCCCGACGATACCGGAGATTTGCGTGCGAGTGCCAAGATCACTTTTTTTTTTTCCAGTTCCTTTTGAGGACCCCCTTTATAAGAACTTTCCTTGCTCTTCTTAAGTTCTCCTTAGCCTCCAAATCTCCTTGGACACCTCCTACCCTTCAACCCCTTTTCTCCCTTTTTTACCCCTTTGACTCTTTTCTTTCTCTCTTGCTTTACTTGCACGGGGCTTCAGGGCGTGGACCTGACCCCCCCCTCCTATTTGGAATTCGGGCTGCTTTTCGAACGGCTTCGTTTCCCCTCTCCCCCCCCATTCAATTTCTGCATGCAAGGGCAGCTCAGTCAACTCTTCCGCCTCCCTGGCGTCGTTCTTCCCCCCCTCTCCTCTCCGAATCTTATCCGTCCGTTGTGCCGCTTTCGGCACCCCTTTTCAAGACTTGTTCAAACCGATGGTTTCACTTCGTGTTAGCTTCGACTTCTTTGCTCCACCTTGTTAAGGCTATTTTTGTTATAGTCCTTCTTCTGCCCTTCTTTTCATGAGGGTTGGTTTTGCTCCCCCTATTTGTCCCTGCTTAATTCAAGCCCGCGCCTGACCCCAGGTTTTTGAGGACTCCTCCTGGCCGCCTCCTCTAGGTTAAAAATTGGCTCGGCCCTCCTTTGGCCTCAAAATGGCCACCTTGCGGAATTACGACCCGTCTCTTTCACTGATGAGGCCTCCGCTAGTACCAATGCTTCCCCCCCAACCAACGGTCGATTTCACACAGGTTTCCATTTGGGGATTTCCCGCACTCGCGAACGAATCTTGTCCCCTCCCCTCCTTCATGATTACGAACTTGGTCAATGTGCGTCGCTTGTAAGCTCTTTCATCCCCCCTCTTTTTGCTTTGACCCCCCTCCCCATTCACCAACCCATAAATTGGAGCTGCAATGGTTTTAAAAACTTCTTTTCTCCCTTGATTCCCAACTTGAACGCCTATCCCCTGGATCAGCTTGATTGGCCCGCCACCGCTTCCCCCACTTCTTTTTTTAAATTCCGCCAATGTGGTGACACTTCTTTTTCCTCCTACATCCGGTTCACTCCCTTTTTTTCCCCCACCCCTCTTTCGTCTGGCACGGGGTAGTGGCTACATGTCCTTTCTCTAAATCTTTCGAACTTAGTTCCTCTTGGTCCAAAGTCTTGTTTGACGAGCATTGCTCCACGATCTCTTTTTTCTAATAAGAATACCTTTTTTTTTTGCTTATCCTTTGCTGAATGCTCTTCCCAAGACCTTGCGGTTGTCCACGTTTTTTTCAATACCTTTTCCTCCTTTGGATACTCCCTTACGTTCGATCAAAATCTGAAGTTTAGTATCCTCAGGTTTGCCATTGTTTTTCTTCGGGCGTTTAGTATTACCCACAAGTTTCAACGACTGATGTCCCCACACCATCACTGATTTGGATATGACGGGTGGAGTGTGTTCCCTGCTGGAGATTTGATGGCTCAAGGGACTTCCCCGTTTTTCAGCCTCATGTGAGTACCCTTCTGTGACTTGCTAAGAATCTTGTTGTGGTGGGTAGTTGCGGTTCAGCTGCCACGTACTTTTAATTACCCTTTAAAATTCTACTCCCTTTCATCCTTCCGAGTCTCAGGATTCGATGCTTTTACCATTCTTAGCCAGAGTTGCTTCTTCCAACTTTTCACTGTTTACTTAAATTTGCTCGTGGTTGTTTATCCTTTTAATCCTCTTAGGCCGCGATTTTTGTTCCACTGCAATGGTCTTCATCGCGAGTTTTTGAAAGAAGCCCCGTTTTTACCCTTTCCTTCCTTCCTGACCCCCTTTTTTACCAGCGCTTCGCCTGACAGGTTTATCCAAAAATTTTCATTTTCTAACGGCTTTTACAACTCATCGACACTCGTCGCCTCTCCCTCATGACCCCCTTCATTTTCTACTCTTCCCGTAATCTCCGATCACTTCCTTTTTCTCTTCCTCGTCCTATCAAAGCAGCGTGTTTCATGTTTTTACCAGGAATTGTTTGATTTTATCCGATTGTCCCACTGGCGGCTATTCAGGCTGGCTTGCGATTGCCCGCGAACTCTTCCGTGCTGGTCTCATCTTGGACGTGAGAGGCCACCGGGAAGGAGACAGTTCCTTTTCTCTTGTTCAGCCCTTCGTAAGTCCCCCTCCTCCTCGTGCACCGCCTTCGGGCTTGTTAAGTCCACCCTTCAGTCACGGTGGATCCGCGAAAGATTTAAAGCCGCGCCATTTTTCCGGGAGCCGTGGGGACGTCGGAGGTAGTCGGTTTCCCCTGGAGATTATTGGTTATGCGTACTCCTTTATCGCTGTCATTGCCTGCTACTTCGCTGTTTAATGGACCCGGCCTTGCATCTTGGCACCTCCCTATTAAATTCCCCTTTACCGCTTCTCCTCATCTCGCCCCTTTTGATCTGTCCCCGGGTCCAATGTTCTTCAATATTTTTCTTCCCTTGACTCCCCGCTGCGGAACTTCCGTTGTCCAGGTACCTCGACTCAAGTCTTCTTACCGCCATAATGGTGCTTTAAGGCGGCCTATCCTTTTTATCCATCTCTGTAAATCGATTTTAGTACGTGGTCTCTGGGCTTAGCTTTTGTTCAAGCCGGGGCGGCTTTTTTTAGCTACGCTACGATGAGGGTGAGGTACCGGGGATAGCCCTTCCGTCCGGTACTCTGTTCTTGAACTCTTCGCGTTTTGATTGATGATTACCTCTCGCAGCCGGACTCCTTTGCTTTCCGCCGTCAATCTTAGCAGCTGTCTTTGCTTTCACCTCCTCCCCTTCCGGCTCCAGAAGCTCCCTTTTCTCCTTCCCTCCCTGGCGGTAATTTTGTTTTTTTCTTACCCTTTCCTGTTTGGACGGATCGGTGGACTCGGAGCCCGTTTGGTTTTTTCTCCTGCACTTTTTCTTTTTCCTTGTGGGGTGACGATCACCTGTTTAGAGTTTTCGGTCGGGTGCGAGCGCGGGTCGCGTTTGTGGTGTTCCTTTCCGTTGACGAATCGTCCAAGAACTCCTTCCTCACCCCCCGTTCTCGCCACCCTAATGTCTTCCGAGAAACCCTGGTTCTCCGGGTTGTTAGAAGTTGCATGGGTATGGCGGATCCCCACATCGACACATGCCGCCAGTCGAACGGTTTATTCCCGCCAGGACCCCTTTACCCCTCTTCCTCCCGAGATGCACCAATCCATCTTCTTCATGTTTCCTTATAATGACACTCTTCCTCCCCCGCAGAATGTCACCCCCCTAGATTATTCTCTCTCACTACTAGAGGGTTATCTCTGGACGGACCATAAATAATAGCTGTTATTTCCAACTGGTCGCAATCTCAAACGCTTTCCTCAGGTGAAGGAATCCTCGGTATTGACCGCCAAAATTTGTGAATGTGACTCTCGATTTTTTCGAGTCATGCGTTCACTCTTGGAGGTGATAAGTTTTCTTCTTCCCGAGCCCTATTTTCGCGTTTCGATGTCATTCCCTGGTTCACCGGCGCCGGGCCTGTCTTGTACCCCTTACTTTCCTGTTCTGTGGGACACCTGTGATCGTACCCTTCTCGGTCTCCCACGTCCATCCTCCTAAAAAAACAATCCAACAGTGTCATATGCCGCTTGGCGGTGTTTAAAGAAAACTCCGAGAGGTCCTTCCCTTTTTGCTATTCAGGCGAATTCTTTCTATTGCTTGCCCTGAACTTCCCCCGCCCCCACATCGCTAGGTATTGATTTCCTCCTAGGTCCTGATGGGCCCCTTTTGAGGACCAAATAACATGTCACCCAGCTCCGGCAGGGATGGTTTTCGATCCCCCTACGTTTACATAATTAGACCGGCCTTTGACTTTTCCCCGTCATTCTATTTTGGTTTTCCTTGTACTTTACTTCCTTTATTGTTCCCCCCGATGTGTGAACTATTCCCGCGGCTCGTTTCCTAATTCTCGTACTTTGTCTCCTACCCCCTTGTCGAATGAGCGTGGGAGTTCCACTTAGCTGCTACTTTCCGTCTCTTGGGTGGGAATTTAGC
>Ga0179593_1692483_pt1 | contig 13223 bp, 9 predicted proteins | sample CZODoug2_1_08_16_FD_185931 | JGI IMG/M metagenome (GOLD analysis project Ga0179593, IMG submission 185931) | Vadose zone soil fungal communities from Angelo Coast Range Reserve, California, USA - CZODoug2_1_08_16fungal (PacBio error correction) | ecosystem: Environmental > Terrestrial > Soil >... | reverse complement strand
GCTCTCCTTTCTTTCCCTCCCTCCTTGGTGTTTTCGAAAACAAGGAGTCACTCTTTTTTCCGTCGCGACTCGCCTAAGGCCTAGCACTTCCAGTACCTTAAGGGCAACCTATGACCGACTCGTATCCCAAGTTTCGGGGCCAGGGTTTGGGTACACGATTAGTCCCCACAGGGAGACCCCCAGTCAAGACTTCGCTCTCATTTAGCTTTATCAGGGATTAGGATGTTCTTTCCCTTCTTTCTTCTTCCCCTCCACGGAGGAATGGGTCCAGTAAAGTTCCTTTAAACCCCTCTGTGAAGCCAGGCTAGACCTCTAGCTCTTTTGTCATCCTAGGCTCTACCCCCCCCCGGATTTTTTTTTACTTAAGTTTTCTATACCGTTTGTTTCTCCCCAAGACATTATGCGCGAAGTAGCAAACCCGGTCACCCTTCATCGACTCAGTGTTTGTTTTTGAGGACCTCCCCGCCCCCCCAGGGGCTGTCCTCCTGAGGAAAGCAGACGATTGTTTTCTTGCTGTCTCTAAGAGAACCGCCTCCTTCGCCAAGGGCGACATGACATTCATCCGGTACCTTTTTGTTTGTATTTTGCGTGTCCTTTTTTTAACTCAACGCAGCCCTTTCGGTAGAACCTACACATACATCTCCGACTGAAGCGGAGGCCTTTGCGTCTTCTGAGATGGTCCCCCCCTTCTTACTGGGTTGCCTATTTAGCAGAAATGTCCGGGTTCCATAACCAGATGTTTTCTCCCAGCGCTTGGGCCCCTTCGTTTGCTCACTTTTGTTAGCTCCCCCTTCTCCTTCCGGCTCAAAATCATTGTGAAGATTGATGTGATGGATTGACGCCTGCCTGTTAAACCTCCATGCTCGCTTGTGGACTTTGGTTCAGTCTCCCTGTGGCTTCCTTAACTTCTTCTAGGTTCCCCCAATCCCATCCAGCGTCCCCCCATTTTTTCAGCACACTTATAGGCCCCTTTCGAGTTGCAGGCCTTTCACCGATAAGGTGCCCCCCCCCGCATCTGTGGCCCCCCCCCCCTTCCCTCCCAGCGTTTAGAGAATTCGCCTTCGTCCCAAGTAGCAGCCCCCCCTTTGAAAAGGTGATTTGCTCCGCCCCCCCCCCTTTCACGTCCCCCCCCCCCCCACTTCTTTCCCTTTACACCGTGGTCCCCTCTTGACAACGCCAAGAGAGATGTTGTTTTCCCCCTTTCCAGCGCAAGCTGAGCCTGGACCGATTCAGATTTTTTCCGAACAATACTTTTTTTTTCCCTCTTTATTTTTGAAATCTCCGTACCCAGTCGTTTGGCATAGCGTTATCTTGGGGGGCCTTGGCCTTAGCGGACCCGTCACGGCAAACCCCGCCGGCACCCTGTTCCCCCCTCTTTCCATCCTTTAAGATGTTCGTTCGCCGTACCCTTTTTATGAACCGAAATTTGCCCTTGAGCCACCAAGGCTTCTCCGGCAAAGCCCCCTTTCCTCCCTTGTCTTTTCCATGCGTTTTTAATCCCGAACGGAGTATTTCCCCCCTCGCTCCCGTAAAAAAATATTTTGCCCGTTTCAACGTAGATTTTCCTGAGATGTCTTCTTTGAAAGGCCCTTCCTCCCCCCTTTTTTCTCGCAATTATCAACCTCTCTTGTCTTTGGGAATCCTTCCGCTTCTTCACATGACTCCCCCCTGAAGAAAAGGGTACAGTATTTTCGATCAATCGATCTCTCCCCATTCGTATGCTTAGAAATGTTGTTACGGCGCCCCGGAGATCCTTAGATTGATTAGTACCCGTTATTTCCCCATTTGAGCTTCGGAGCCCACTGCCGCCTTAGACAACCTCCCCTTTGCTTCTCCCCCCTTTTTTTTTCTTTCCCCCAAACCTTCCGTCCTTTTAGCTTGTACCAAGATTCGCAAATAACGGATGTCTCGTCCTCCCCGAGTTCTCCTGGGACCCCTCTACTCTGTTTTCTGGCCAGTAAAATCGGTCAGATTGGGGTTAGTTCTATGGGGTATGTCCTCAGTAGGAAGCATCCCATTAAACTTTCTTCCCACTCTCTTGTTTATCGGCACAATACGTTGATTGATTTAGTCAAGGGGACCAACGAAGTGCACGGTCGACCGGCACGGAAATACTTGAGTTTTGACTCCCTTGCACGTCGTCCCCTTCATCTCTCCCCCCAAGTTTTTTCCCCATCTCCTATAATACCATCGTTTTTTTTTTTTTTTAAGAGATATTGCATGGGCACGTTTTAACAGTAGAGGTCCCCTCCTTCTCTTGTATTCTTAAGCTCCCCCTTCCCCCCGTATTTACCGTGTCTGTAGACCTTTCCCCGTAGTTCCCCTACGAAGCCCCCGAAGGCCCCCGATTTCTCCCCCCTACCCATTTTCCCCCCTTTGACCGCTTAGGCGACAAACAACCGTTTTTCAATTGCACGGATAACCCGTACTCGTGAAGAACCCCCCCATTCTTTTCACCTCCCCCAATTCTTCCCTCTATTCATGAAACTTGACAGTTTCCCTTCTCCTTCCATGAGACCTTTTTTCTTACATCCTCATACTGACTACTATTCCCCCTCAAGAATAACAGTGGTCGCGCGCAGTTCTTTGTTTTTTTTTGCTCCGCCTTCCCTCATTGCGCCCCCCCCCGTGTGACTGCTAGCTCTGATTTAGAGAAATTATAGGCTCCTATGTTCGAATTTTAGAACGTTTCCCATCGCTTCCGACCCCATTTCTCAATCGCCCGGGAAGGCTTTGGTTATCAGACTTTTCGAAAGACTATCCCACTTTTCTTCCTTTGTTTGAGTAATGCTTACTCTCCGGTTCTGAATTGTTTCTTTTCGGAGAGGTTCTTCCCCAGACCTTCATCCCATTCTGGTTCTCCTCCTGGCCGACCGCCTACGTTCCTTTTGAAACGGATTCGAACCTTGTTATGTCTGCGGAGTAGAATTTAGAGTTCGGCTTGCTTTTCAGAAGTGTTGCCAGACCTTTGTAGGAGGCTTGACGAGCACGGCCTTTTTTTTCCAAGGACCTCCCCCTTTTTTTTGAAAGAAGCCGACTGTCCCCCCCCAAGTTTCCCCTTTCCGGTCTCTTTTCTCCCCTACTGGTCTTTAGGTGGTACTGCCGCGCTGGCCAATTCCACCATAAAGATAACGATTTAGTTTGTCCCCATACCTTAAGGCTGGTGTCCCCCAATGTCCAGAGTCCCATTGAATCCCCTCGTCATTTTCACACGATCCTCCCAGCATAGAACATGCGCTGGTGGACAGGGCAAAACCATATGTGATTGACAAAGCTACATAAACTTTCACCTAGTGGGAGAACCTTGTCCGTCCTATTTTGTTATATAAGGCGTCAGTTTTGAGAGATATAAGGCGCCTCCCCAAGAAATTAGATTTTAACCCTCCTTTTCCGTCTGCCCCCGATCGTGTGTTTCCATATCGTTTATTCCCTAACCCTGACGGGACTCTCTAAGTGCTTTGAAAATTTGGGCTTTTAGGTCTTACCCTACCTTCTCCTCACGCTTTCGCTCCCCCACGTCACCAGAGAGCTATGCGGTTGGTGTCAAACAGGCATTCACGCAATCATCCCCCATCAACTCTTTCACGTCACTCCCTTCTTTACCTTATTACTCGCATCTTTAAGATCCCACTTTAACACTTTTATCATAACCGCCTGTCTCCGCGCTGGCCAACCATCTCGTTTGATACCTGACCCTGGTTTTTTCCCCTGCACTCCTCCACGATTTATCCTCGCCTCTTTTCGTCCCATAGTTCCCCGGCCGTAAGTCCAGTCTTCAGACGGTCTTAGAAAGACCACCTTCCGTTTTCTGACTCATTCCACCCCCATCCCCCACCTTAAAAACTCAGCTACTCCACTCCCTAAGGTAATTACCATGTAATACGTAGGAGCAAACTGGAAGATTTATTTAAGACGTTCGGTCCCCAATCCTACCCTTTCCTCCCCCCCACCCCTCCCTATTCCCTATGATCAAAAGCAGCTTGATTAGGGGCAGGAGGCCAGCCCTCAAACACTCTTGGAATGTGAGATTGCGAACTTCTCATATTCCTTTTTAGACGCCCCCCCGCCCCTTTGAGGAAATAGCTTTTCCCCCCACTCCCTTCGTGGATAGAGCCCCTCTTATGAAAGGAGAAAGGAGGTACCCCAGGGCTAACTCACTTCTATCTCCCTTCCCCCTCCCTACACTTCCAAATTCACGGTAAGATAAGTACGTGAATCGAAGACTTAAGAGGAAGAACGTAAACCCCCCCCACTGAATGCCGACTTTTTCCCCTACCCCCCCAAAAGACCGTGCCTTAAAATCTCTAGTCGGTAATACCCTTGATGGCCCTTACTGCCTTTCTCTGACCTTCGGATCCGCTCCCTCCTTGAAAGCTTTTCGAACCACCCCCCCGGTCTCTAAACGAACTGGCAGCGCTCTGAGCTATCTTTTCCCCCCCCCCGGTGTGTTTTTGTGTTTCGATAAGGATTCATCCTGTTCTTACTTTCGCCGGAGTTTCGAACACCCGTGCACCCGCGCCTTTATTCTATTCTAAGAATACGGCCTCGGAAAGACCCTGTTCCACCTTGACCTCTCTTTCCGGGTCCCTGGATTGGTGTGGACAAGTTGCCCTTTAACACAGGCGCCCCAAGTCACGCCTTCCGTTAGCCTTTTCTCTCTTCGAGGGATGTAGAGTTAGGACTTGGCGGCTGGAAGTGATTGAACCAGAGATAAAACTGATTGACAGCCACTTTCTTCCCCTTTTACTGTTTGAAGTGCGCGGTCAATAAGTTGTGATCGATTGCATAAGTTGTTCGGCGGATCTTATTCATCCCGGATAGATGCTTCATTTCATATTCCTCTCAAGAACCCCCCCTTCTTAATAGCCCTGATCTTTCTTCCCCCCCCCCCCAAGTCAAAAGGGCTGCTAGAGGTTCCATAGTGATCTTGAAGACCCCTTATTTGGGGATGATTTCTTGCAGGAAACTTACCCCCGAGAGGCCCCCCCCTGGTATGGACCCTCTTGCTAGGTTATTATGGATGGAGTTTGGGAAATTGAGTGTTGAGGTTTTGAATATCACACCCCTCCCCCCCATGGCTTCTTTTTACCAAGAACTACTTAGCGTGAGAGCCTTTTGAGTCTCTTTCTAGTTCCCTTAGGGTGATCTTTCCCCGGAGTAAGTCGACGAAAATGTACCTGTTAATCACCGTAGATGTTTGTTGGACAGCCTCTCCCTAAACTTTACGTCCCTTTGCTTTTGTAGCTCCTGTCCCATGCTCGGTCAACGGCCCCAAGAATTGGATTTTGCAAATCGTCTTTTTTCTCTTGTGACCGCTGCCTGTTTCCAACGTCCTTGCTGTCCCGGGTTGGACTTGTTGGTCCGCGGCCAGCAGAGCTTTCCCCCTTCACACGTGGCAGAGGTAGAGTCCTACCCTCCCCCCATTTTCAGTCGGCAGTTCTGTCCTCCAGATACTGCCCACACGCCCGCATGGTGCAAAGGTGCAATAAGTTCACCTTCCCCCGTTCCCCTACTCCTTTTTGCTGCGCATTCTCCTTTCAGTGTGGTATAATCTGTCTAGCCCCACCGTAACCGTCCCTAGAAAAGTCTCCACTTAGTCCCTTTGTAATACCCCCTTCTCTTCTCCAACTCGCATTTTTCCGTTTTTCAGCTGCGACATCGGCCCCCTTCTTTGATCTTCGTTGAAAACTTGACGATGAATCAACTTTTCCTTACTGGCCCCTGTTTAAACGCGACTGATAAGGATACCGTTATTCTTCCGTATACTGATTGGTTTTTTGGGAAAGCAGCGGAGTACAACTCATAAAAATCTCCGTCCCGTACAAAATGACATTGTTTCGTTCCTGACGTAAAAGGATTATTTTGAAACCAAGTGTTTCCCTGGTTCATGAGCCAAAAATTTCTTTTAGTTTCAACTCCCCCAGATGAAAGTGTTGACAATTCGCTAGTATGACAAAACCCCCGCCCCTAGTTTTGCACCCAAATCAAGACGTCCCCTTACCCCCTTATGGCGCGAAGTTTCCCCTTCAGAGAATGAGTCTTTCCGGTAGTGCAGCGTCCCCCTCCTAGGAATTGCTTCCGGCCGAAAATCTCTTTTTGAATAATAAATTTTCTTTGACTTCCTACACCCCTTACACCAGGTGTTCTTCTTATTGAGAGACATAGATTATAACCTCCTTCCCCTGTATTATTGCATGAAATGTTGTACTTTGAAGGTTTCCCTTGTCTTCCCCTTTTTAATTCCTCAATAGATTTTCCTCGAATTTGAGAGAGCATCTTTCTTTATCTCTCCTTTTATTGATTTCGTACCAACCAAGAGAGACAAGATTTGTCGTTTGTCGTCTCACCGCTCTCGTTTCGATAATGGCTTTTTTCGTCGTCCGTGCCAGCAACCCGGCAGAATTGGGTTTCGCACTAGTTTTCAGGTCCCTAACTTGATGTGTAGCTCCTAACGTTCTGTAAACTTGGTCGCATTTTTATTAGAGGGCCAAATCCCTTTTCTCTTAGTAAAGGTCGCCTTTTCCCGGTCTCGGCCACCTCATACTTTTTTGGCTTCACGCCTGACCTGAACTACCAGATCTCTCAGTATTTCTCCCCCTCTCCCTTCCACATTCTTTCCGTTCCTTTTTTGATTGTTTGCTGAGGAGATACGGGAATTGGAGTTCCCCTTTAGACCCCCTTCGTAGTCCTACCCGACCCATAAGGAGTTCCAAAACGCCATAGTATTTCCCAGTGTCCTTTCGGGACCCCCCCCCTGTCTCCCCGAAAGACCTGGCTCTTCCTTTCCCATCCCCATTAGAACCCCCCACGTGGAAAAGATAGTGGAGCGACAAACTCCAACCTACCCCTTTCCTTTCCCCCCCCCTCCTGCCCAATTCATAACGACCAATTCGAAGATGTTTGAGGGAAGAAAAGGAACGTCAAGTAATTCCATTCTCGGACTCACTTGGAGGGTCCTCGGCTCCCAATTTTGTACATCCCTCCTCACTTTTAGTGGTGCAGATCGTCCCCGTTGGACCCTTGACTCCCCCCCCCCTTTTTCAACCCTCGCTTTGCACGATCACGCTCTGGCTTCCCCCCTTTTACCCCTTTAAAGAAATACTCTCCCTCGCGGTTTCAGCCGCGCCCACACATGTCCCACTCTACCTCCGGTCGTTTTTCTAATACTTTATCGAACCGACTATTTCTACCACTTTCCTTGGGTTAATATTTAACTACGTGTGCGATTCCACAAAGAAAGCTCTTTTCGGATCAAGCCGTTCAGGACGCATTTTCTTTCTTTCTCCCCTTTAGCCCCCTTCCCCCCCCCCAGAGACCTGAGAGAATTGTTTCCCTTTGCTCTCATTAGTGTTACCTTTTGAGGAGGTCCTTTAGAACTTGCATAGGCAGTGTTTTTCCGCCCTACGCATTGTAAGCCAATGTCCTTCGCTTTTTCCTCTGGTTTATACGCCAAGGGACGGGCATGAAGATTTTTGGCAGGCCACGACACCCCCATCCTCTTCTTCCTTTCTCTCAGCCTTTAGGGTATTTCATTTGAATGGCCTCTTCATGGAAAATTCAACCTCCCTCTCCTGCTTTTTCAAATTTTCTCTGGTGTATCCACCCCCATGCCATAGAGCCCCCATGCTTCAGAGTCATTGCCACATATCCACCCCTTCTCCTATTCGCAGATGCTCAAAACGTTGCAACCCCTCCCCCCTTTTTAGAGCAACGATGGCCTGAAGAAAAAGGGTAGCGGTCGGAGATTCACAGGGCTTTGTTTCCCCATCTAATGAGGTCAATGACGTGCAACGAACGGTCTTTCTCAAAGGAGCAGAAGTCCTCGTTTTGAACTCCCTCCCTTGGGAATCTGAACTTGTTCCCGATTCGGAGCTTGTGTTTCAGTATCGTTCTTCCGGCAACTTGTACTTCGGAAGCTCAATGGGAAACACGGGGGGGCGAGGGCTTTAACCCATCCTGTGATCATCTAGCCGCGTCCTTTCTCCCCCCGTAAAACCTCGAGCCCGAACTGACCTTTTGGACAAAAAGCAGCTTTCCCTACTAATCCCCACCCTCTTTTTCCTTTGATCCCCCCTTTCATTGCAGCCTCGCCCCCTGAAGAGTTTGAGCATCACGACGTTCCCGATGACCCTAGCTTCCCAATTCCTTTTCTTTCATTTTTTCGCTCCTACACTGCTATCTCCTCTTTTCGTAAGGTTACCCCCTCGGATCCTACTCGCCCCGGCGCTCCCCCAGTCAGTCGTTGGCCCATTCCCTTTCTATTTCCGTTAGCCGCTGAGTTCACCCACATCCCACCTCACAATCCACTCCAGCAAATCACAACCCCCTCCAGCTTTCCCTTGATCATTCCCTTCTCTCTCGTCTTCCCGGCAATCGCCAGACACGAACACCCCAAAGAATCTTTTCTCCACGCGATGATCACCCCTCGCTGGAGGCTGGGTCCAGCCTCCCCCCCTTCTTTTAGGGCTTCGCCTAGGAATTTCCTGCCTCCTCTACAGCTCACCTCATTAGAAACACCTTGAGGCCTCGAACTCACTTCAGGATTGTATTTCCCCTCTTCTTCTTCCTTTAGCCCTGCGAACCCTCTTTTTTAGAGCTTACTGGCCACCCCTCCCTCTTTTCAAATAACGCTACCGAACGGACCCTTTAAGCCCGACGCGATCTAAGAGGTCCCTCCCTTGCTTTTCTTCGGCCGCCTTACCGGATTTCCCCCCACCAGCCGCCTGCCGTGATTGTACATCTTTTAGTCGTTAATTCCCTTTTCTTTTTTTTCGTCGTTGTACTTCGTTTGCGGATGTTCGACCCCTAAGGCCTAAGGAAAGCCGTCTTTCCACGCCTGATTTTCTCTTTTTTTTCCCCTCTCGTAGCGGAGGATCTGACGGGCTGGATTCGCAGGAGGTAAGGGTTCAAGAAGGAGTGAAAGCGGGCGTGCTGACCTGACGGCAGATCCGCAAGAAGGCACTTCGCTCAGACCCTTAGGGACCCCCTCGACCCCTCAGAGAGGTGACAGGGTAACAGTCCGGAAAGGCTGCTTTACCGGATTCCGGGAAAACAGGAGCTCAAGTTCCACGCCTTCGGTTCTTTCTTTTGTGGGCGCTGTAGGCTCGGCCTTTGGCACCTTGGAAGGATATGCCCTTAATCTCCAACTCTCTTAATCCGTCTTTCTTCCTTGTCCCCAGTAGGCTCTTTTTTTTTATTCCCCTCCTACTTGTAGTGACAGCGTAGGTTTCACTTTGCTACAGGCTTCTCTTCCCCTCTCCCCCTGAGCTGGAGTTCCAAAAAATAGCACCCCTTACTCGACTATTTTTGCTGCCTCGCGATACGGTTCCCCCGATCTTCTCCTACAGAGTCTTTGGGGCTTGCTGGCGATTTTTTGAAAAGTAATAATTTCCGGACCTTTTCTCTCTGACCTTTCTGCGACCTTGGGTCCTGCGGCTTTTTTCATTGGTTTAGTGGGGAAATCTGATTAACGCAGCCCCCTTTCGGTCTCCTGACCACACAATTCCTTTTCCTATGACGCGCTTTCTCATTTCCCCTTTAGGAGCCTTTGTTTCACCTTCCCCCATAGAGGATATAGGGGGTAGTTTCCGTATAGCACTCCCTTTTAATCACCGGGAGGCCGCGAGTGCTTGCCAGGCTTTTGATGCCCCCCCCTATTGCAATTTTTTCTTCATGCTGATTCCACTGCTAGTACAGGTAAACGGATACCCTCAAGCAAGTTTATTTTATTTCGTCTGCTTTTTTCCCTTCATTTGTAAGTTTTGGTCTTTTCACGAGCGGAAGGATTTCCCCTCACACGGGTGTTTTGTGCCCTACAGCTTGACCCCCAAAATGTGTACACGTCAATTATTCGGCAGTATCCGTTTGCCTTCGCAGGCAACAAAGCGAAGAAGAGGAGTCCCCGCAAAAACGGTCGGCCAAGCCCATTTCTTTTTGAAAGAGTAATGAGGCGTAGACCATGGAGTACAATTTCTTACGTTAGGACGTCGCTCTTTCTTGAACTTTTCACCTTATAACCCTCAAGTAAATTCACGGTATCCAATTGAATGTGAGGTACAATAAGCCACCCTTCTATGTTTGAAAGTAAGAAGTCCGATGCGCCTTTTCGGCAGACCCCCTATAGGCTATCCGATGAATTCCCATGGGAAGATCTGCAAGTGAATACACCCCATTGATACCCTTATCCTCCTATTCGTTATTCTTGATGTGGGTACCTTGGCCATTCGCGGACCCACTAACCGGTACCACCTCCCTCTTTTCGCCCCAAGAAGCTTTTAGTGTCCTGCAGTAAATAGTCTTTATTGAAAGCCCTGGCGGTATTGGAGACACCTTCCCCTTTTTTGCACCCCTCTCCGTTCTTTCGGCTTCACAACCCCTTCCGCGGACCCGAAAGCGGTTCTTTACTCCTCTCTCTTCCCTTCAACTTCGCATCGTCCTGTCTCGGTGCAATTAGCGAGACTTCAATCAACGTAAATTAGTTTGTATCCGTAACCTTTCATTTGTTCTTCCTATTCCCCCCCCCATAGAAAGTGTTTTGTTTCCTTCGAGAAATCCCTTTTTAGGACCCCAACGAGGCCTCTTCCGACATTCTTTCTTTCACGCCGAATAAGAGATGGAGAGTAACGTTCTGCAATTTAAGACAGGAGCTCCGGCTCGAGCGTCGCCGGCGCCCCTTTGATCTGCCCGTGGCTTCGATGGGCCCCACTGCCGTCTGCCAAGCCTTTGAGCGTGCTGTGACTTTTTACCCGCAGGATGGTGATTCTGTTCCCCCGCAGGCGTCGCCGAAACGTTGGAACTTGGCCGGTTTGGATTCAACCACAAGCGGTTTATAAGGGTGGTCAGTGCCATGGGGTCTTGCCCCCGCGGGGCTCCCACTTCCCCTCGTTCGCTTGTCCACTTTTTCGCCTGGATTCTCGGGCAAATACGCCTTCGCTTACTCCCCGGCACCCTTCGGCCGGACCCACGAGGAAAACTGCGGTTCGCACGAATGCATGCACTACCAGGACCGTATTTGTCTGCGTTGACTTCCTCTCTCCCATACATAAGTTTTTTTTTTTTTGAGAACTTCGGTAAAAGGGAGTTCAACGCTGTCAGTGGTACACTCGAGTTTTCAGACATGCACCCCCCCAGTATTTACGTGGCCTTTAGAACTTGCAGTCTGTCCATTAACGAAGCGACCAAAGGATTTCCTCTAATCCCGCCGTGCCCAATTTCTTTTTCCTCGCGGACACAATCCATGTTACCTGCCCGGGGGCCCCCTTTTTTTCCCCGGCCGGAAGAACCCCCCATGCTCACGCCCATTCTTTGATGGTTTTCTTACGGAGGAACCCCCGGCAAGGAAGCCCCAAGAGGCTCAACCGAGCAGGAGAAGAGAAGACAAGAAGTTGTTTCTGATAGGCGGTCACACCCACGCTAAAGGACGCATGTTTTTCTCAGGAGCATGGGTCCAGTTTTTCAGAAGCCACACGGAGAAGCCGCCTGTGTTCGCCCGTCAGCGGCCGCGCAAGCCCGTAGTCTTTTTTGCCACTTTTCCTACTCGATCGCGGCGCCCGTCCACACTGTCGTCAACGGAAAGGTCCGGCGTTGTTTTCGATTTCTCGCAAGCCCCCTCTTTGGGTTCAAGTGGTCTTTATCCCCCCAGAATCATTCTTCCTCAAGACTAGGTACGAAAGGTGATGCCGGCCGGTGCTTTTCCGCAGCGCGTCGCGTTTAAAACTGTCGCTCTAGTGTACTCGCGGAGGTGGCATCAAGCCCCGAGTTCTAGAGTCAAAGTGGGTTTAGCGCGCCTTCAGCCACTGGCTTTTTCTTTTGCGCTTTGGACCTGCCCCTTTGACTGCTTCATTCCGCCCAAGGTGGGGCACCGTAAGAAGTACGTGGGTCAATTCCCACTGATTCGTGATAAATCCAGCTCCTCTTGGTTATTGTCCAGGTGGAAGGTGTCGATGTGGAAGGTTCCCCCCATTCCATCGAGAGATTGCAGGGCACTTTTTTTCTTTGAGAAGGAGCTAGCTTGCGTGGTTCCTTCCCCCTGGCAGAGCGCATTGAAATTCAGCGTCTTTTCTTCCCCTCTGATTTCCGATTCTCATCTTTTTTGAGACAGGGTAACCAACTCGCATGGAGTTGATTCCGACACGATTGTAGGAATCCACCGCTAAGTGGGAGAGTGTCCGGTAGGTTTTGTTATTCTTTCCTCTAAGTCTTCCGCCTTAATCACGGATGACCTCCCCTCTAGCTGTCCCGGCTCGGTGAACGGATGTGACACAGGTTGGAAACGATGCGTTGGTTACGTATCGTTCTGCCGGCACGGTGATACTGCGATAATGTCTCCCCCCTTTTTCCGTAGGGTCCGAAATATTAACTTTTTTAGGGCACCCCGCTCTGCGCGAGACAAAAGTCCCCCCCCGAGAGCAGAAAGGCGGTGAAACAGGCATCTTCATCCCCCCCTAAAGGTTCTCCCAGGTTAAATAATGCATGGAATAGAGTCTAACAATGGCAATTTCATATCTCTCCTTCATCTCCCCCAAACCTCTAGTGACCTACCCCTTTGCGTGACCATCACGAAGACAAAGATATCAGACGCTTGTAAAGGTACCTTTCAATAGCTCCTACCGGTTTCCTTTTTTAGTTTAGTCCGTTTCGTTACGTGGACAGACCCCGTTGATGAGTTTAGGATGAGTTCCCCACATCACCACTCCCCCCATTCCCCCTCCCCTGTCATATCCAACCAAGCAGGAAGGTTCATGTAATATTAGTCGACCTGGGCCCTTTCCCCGTTTCAACCCCAAGTTCTAGAGCTCGATACCTCATAAACTTTGGAGGAGTCGGCTCATAATAAACTAGCGAGGTTATCGAGGTTACTCCTCCCTATGAAAGGCCTTTGCGCGACCGATGCAGCAAGAATTAAAAAATTTGGCCCTCGATCACAAGTCGTTAGTTGGAAGCCCCTCCTCCAGCTTTTCAGAAGCGGTCCCCTCGTTTTTTATCGTCGGCAGATAAGGTCCCCGTGCAAAGACTCCCCCACTACAGAACGGCCTTAAGAAAGACTCTAGGATTTTCCCTTCCCTTTGACTTCTTTTACGTGAAGGTGTCCCCCCAAAAGCCATGCTTGCCGTGAACTTCCAGATAGGGAGTACGGTAATTTCCCCGTTCCCCTGAATTAGCCGTAGGCGACGGTAAGACCTTTTGGGAAACCGGAGTTGAGATCAGGCCAAGTCCCCCCCTCC
>Ga0179593_1525181_pt1 | contig 13223 bp, 15 predicted proteins | sample CZODoug2_1_08_16_FD_185931 | JGI IMG/M metagenome (GOLD analysis project Ga0179593, IMG submission 185931) | Vadose zone soil fungal communities from Angelo Coast Range Reserve, California, USA - CZODoug2_1_08_16fungal (PacBio error correction) | ecosystem: Environmental > Terrestrial > Soil >... | reverse complement strand
GTTTTTTCCCTTAAGGATGTCTTTTTTTTTCTTCGGAGAGTTTTTTTTTTTTTCTTTCCCGTTCTGGGCTTAGTCATTCTGCGTTACTCAACAAAGCCCTTGGCAAAGGGTTTGAGCGTTTTTCCTTTTTTTTTGCCAAGGACCCTTTTTTTTTGTTAAGAGTGTAAGTCTTTTTTTTTGTCCACTCTTTACTCCTTTTATCCTCTTCGCGCCCCTATCTCCAACCGCTATCGTCCCTTCTTGCTAACTTTTCGCCCTGCTCGAATTCCTCCATCTCCCTGTCAATACGTTCTTTGCTACTGCTCGTCCTATTCCCTTTGTTCCATCCTCCGACGTCCCCTCACCCATTCCCCCCTCCTACCCTGCTTTCCCCTTTACTACACTTACCCTTAGTCCACCCCACCGTTCCTCTCACCTTCTAACCCCCCTTCTTTACCCCCACACACGCGTTGCCCTGACTCTCTCCTCCCAAATTTCTCCCGTCGTGCTTTATCAGTTTTAGAAAAAAATATAGGGGTTTCGAGGGGGACCTTCTCTTCCTTTTCTTTCGATTATAATACCACGAACCAAAAATGGCTCTTTTTTAATCCTCTTTTCTTTCAGGCCACATTCGATCCCCTCGCGGCAAAGGGGCCTGCCAGCCGGGTTTCATTGGGAGTTTCGTCCGAAACTCGCCGGATGGCCAAGATTCGAGCCCCCCACGCGGCAGCCGATCTTTTTTTTCCGTTTTGGCAGAGAGAGGGAAGACTTTCTTTCGCCGGGACTCCCTCCTTCCGGCCGGATGCATTTTCTGTGGTCCCCGCGGCAGGCTTCCCAACCAAGCACCTTCCCTATCAGCGCCCGCGACGAATCTTTTCGTTGTGTATCCATCATTAGTCCCCCCTCTTTCCCCCGAACAAACCCCTTTCCCCTTCCTTGCCTTTGATTCTCTCCTCGGCGAACGGCCTTTCTGATGCCTACCGGAAGCATTGGGTCAAAACTTCCCCCGCGCTTTTTTTTTTTTCCCCCCTACACTGAAATCACCCTGCTCTTTCTGATAATGTCTTCGGTTCGAGCGGCTCGTTCCCTTTTTTCGGCCTCCTTTCCTTCCCCCCGCCGTCACCGGGCCGCCCGCCTCCCCGTAATTCCCTGGTCGAAAAGATAAATTTCATCCATCGAGTTCTTTTCCCTTCCACACTTACCAGCGCCCTTCAGAGGCACCTCTTTTTCCGTAGGAAGATTTACGTCCTTCAGAGGGCTTCCCTGCGGATCCTTCCCCCCCCCTCGCGCACCGCCCGCCGTCCGTTTGGCGATACGCGGAGTACCACTTTCGTTTCCCTTCCGCCCCCCTTCCTTTTGCCGACTGGAGCCACTTTTTTGCCTCTCTTTTTCCAGCTTCTTTTTGTTTGAAGAAATTCAACCGCCCCGCCTCCGAAAACAACGGTTTTATTGGTCAGAAGGAACTTGCGCCCGTGGGTCGCAACTCCCTTTTCTTTGAATTTTGCACAGTTCCCTTCTTTTCCCCGAAGAAGCGGCTCTGTTTTTTCCCTTCGCAATGATGGTCGAGCTGGTTAACTCCCTCCCATCGCCGGATTTTCGACCGCAGGGACCCTTTTCGGCGATGGTTCTTCCTTTCTTCTATGCACCATCACCATTCACAGCTCTTGTTTTGCGATTGGTCTCAGGATCTTCTTTTTGAGGCCTTCTGCGGATTTCCTTTTTCATTGGGCGCGCCCCCCAGCGCCGAGTTCTTCTACGATCTGCGACAGCTTTTTTTTCTGCCCAGGGGGCACTCCCCGTCCCTCCTTGATCGAGAGCCTCGGTCCACAGTGTGGGTGGCTCCCGGCATCCTCAGAGAGGTTTTTTTCTTTTTTTGGCCCTGGCCGGAACGTACATCCGGATAACAAGTTGGGCGTGGGCGCAGAGGCCTTCTCTTTTTTGCGCCCTTTCGTCGCGTGACGATTTTTTTTCCTCTTTGGTCAAACTGCTGAATTCCCCCTTCCCTTTTGCTCCTGAAAAGAGGAATGGTTTTAAGCCAAACAAAGAGCCCCTTCCGAGAAAGCGATTTTCCCCTCTGGAAAAAAACCCCATCCCTCCCCGTATTTTTGTTTTTTTCGTAAGGGCAAAAGATCTGACGGTGTTTTCCTCAAAGAGCACTCCAACCCCCCCCCCCCTCCCTTGGTGGGTTGTCACTCCCCTCGGTCCTTTCCCTTCCCCTCCCCCTCAGAAGAAACCAATGTCGGCGGCGGCGATTGAGATCCCTTCTCTCCATTGAAAAAAACCCCCCCTCCCACGTGGCCCTTTCCCACGGCGCACGTTTTTTTAGAAAACGGCCTCGTTCGACAAATATTCTGCGATTTCCCCCTCTTTTTCCCCCGTCCCCTTCCTGAAAAGAAGTCCTTTCATGCGGTTTTTTTTGCGCCGTATGGTTTTTTCTGAACTGCCGATGGTTTTTCTTCCCAACCACGTTTCACGCCTTTTTTCCTTCAGCCAGTTCCTGAAGTGCTTTTCTAGCTGAGATCGGTCTCTTAGTTTTTTCGTATTCGGGGCAAATTTTTTTCGTCTTGAGCGGGGGCCCTCCCTTTTCTTCCCCCCCGATGATAGAGTCGCTGTTTTCTTTTCTTCGGGGAGCGTTCTCCTTTGGTCGTTGGTCGAATTCGCCCCCCTCCCCCTCCCCCCCTTGCCGGATCGATATTGTCCGCTTTGGCGCCTTGTACTTTACAATCTCCGGATACGGGATAGGGCCTTTCGTGCGGTTTTTCCCCCCTTTTTTCTCTCAGGGGGCGCCTCGTATTGCAAGAGCGGTGGTAACCAAGCAAGTCTTTTTTTTTTCTTTGTGCGCCAAACAAACACCTTCCTTTTCCTCAAAAAACCATTCCCGTCCTCGCTCGGGAAGGACGAACATTCGGACAATCAGAAGTTTTCGCTTATGTGCCTCGCCCGGGACGAACCCCCCTTTCCCTTTCCGGCCCGAGCAGTGCCACCTTCGCAGCCTCCGCGAGCGGATGACCCAAAAAATCATTCCTTCTTTTTGTCGATTTCAGGCCTTTGAGGGTTGCCTCTTCCTCCCTTCTAAATGGCAGGGAAACCTCTTAGGTTTCCATGCCGGCCTGTTGCCTTCCCGAGGACTCTGTTATCTTTCCTCCTCCCTTCTCGGCCTTAAAGGGAAGTGGATGTGCCCTTCCTTTCTTTTCCCCGAACAGAGTTTTCCTGCCATTTCCTTTTAGATTGCAAGATCAAAGGCCTTTCCCTTTTCTTTGTCAATCCTCGGACTTTTTTCTGCTATCAGTGCACTGTCATTCCTTGCAGGCGTTGCCGTTCCCCTTGTTTTTTTCTTGTCCGATCGAAAAACTCTTTTTATCGATAAAAAAACTGTTCGGGCTTCCCTCCTCCCCCTCGAATTGAAATGGTTTTCGCCTCCTTTGGTTAGGACGTCCAGGGGTTGGTCTCCTTTTTTGCTGGTAAATTGCGCAGGCTTTTTGATCGGATGCCTTTTTTCCCCCCTGGCGGGCGGTTTTGCGCTGCCAGACCGGGGAGTCGTTTTTTTTTTTCCACGAGCGTATAGTAACGCCCTTTTTTCCCCTTCCTTCCGCTTCGAACACTCTCCCCTTCCGCTGGGTGCATATGTAAGGTGCTCGACAAAATCTTTTTATTTTTACGCGGGGAACTTCCCGACCTCGATCTCTTCCCCCTTTCCTTTTTTTCCCCTTCCCGCCGCAGGCCGCCCCGCTGGTTTTGTCCCCGGCCGAATCGGTTTTTTTCTGCCACCGCCGAGGAACCCTTTTCCACCGCTTCGGTGACTTTCTTCGGCATTTTTCCCGAGGTGAATTTGTTTTCCAGACCACCACCTCTTCCTTTGCGGGCGCATTTACGGCGCTTTTTTCCCCCGCATTACTTTCTTTTTTCCCTCGCTTCGCCCCCGGAATACTTTGTCGAACTTTCTCGGCTTCGGGGGGAGTTTTTTAACGGGGCACGTTCTCCTGAGCTACGCTTGGGGGCTGATTTTCCCTTTATCCTTTTTTCTGCGGGCTAGTGCTTTCGTTTCTCGCCTTGATGGAGCAAATACAGCGCTTTTTTTCAACCGGTATCAATTATAGTTTCCTCTCTTCCTTCGGGTTACTTTTTTTTCTTCCGTCTTTTTTTTTTTTTTTTTTTTTTTTTTTGCAGTGATATTTCGATCCCGTTTTGGCCAGTAGGGGCGGGTGGTTTCATTTTCTCTTTTCAATTTCTTCCCTCCTGGTATCCGCAGCTGGTCCCCCCCCTCTTTCCCATTTCCGGAAAGTCCCCTTTGGATGTTCAGGCTCACCTTGCGCCGCAACTGTCTTTTCTTTCTAGCGCAAAAGGCGGTCCTTAATCTGTCATTAGATTTTTTTTTTTTTCGTCCCCCGGCAAACGTGGGCGCCTTCCTCCCTTTCTGTTGCTGGTTCGGTCGGGCTGGTTCTGGGACAAGGAAACACTTTTTTTTCTTCTTCGAGCTCTAAAACTCGGCGTCTTTTTTTTTTTTTTTTTTTTTTCCCTTCCCCCGTTGATCAAGTTCACGTTCTCGGGTGATTCTTCGCGTAAGCAAGCGTGTTTTCGACGAACTCCCCCTTTTCCAGTACGAGGTTTCGAGGGAATTTTTCCCTGCGTTATGGGATCTTTTTTCCTTCATTGGCGGAGGTCCTTTTCCCCTCTCGTCAAGATCGACGGCACCTGGTCGGTGCGACCCCCCCCCCCCCTTTCGGTGCAGGCTTTTCTTTTCCCTCTGGCGCGGACGTTTCGGAATTCCTTTTTTTTCAATTTCTAACAGAGTCCCTTCTCTGGGAAAAAGATCTTCCCCCCCTTTCCCCCCCCCTTCTTTCCCGATCGGGCATGCGCCGGGTTGCCAACAGAAAATCGGCCCGTGGTAAGACGCTTCCTTTTTCGCTGCGGCTGCGGGTTGCTCGATTGTTCTTTTTCTTCGCATCGAATCGAGTTCGCGTCGTTTCTCTGCCGGACAAACGACGCTTGCAGTTGATCCGGGCCTCCTCTTTCCCTGTGCGTTTTATCTTTCTCCCACCTTTTTACCGGTTTCCGGCGGCCCGGTCTGTGCAAACCAGGGGCGGTTTTTTGTCGGAGGCACGGCTTTTCCTTTTTTCACGAGACATTATCGAGTCCTTCTCTTCCCCAGTTGCGGTTCTCTGCAACGGCCCGGCGCGTGGGGGAGCTAGTTGGAAACTTCGCTCCTGTCCTCGCCGGAGAACCCTTTTTTTCGCAGTTCGGGTGTTAGGGAACCTTCCTTGCCCTTCCCGTGAGTGATGGTAGCGGCACTAATTCAAAGATAGTTTCATGCGATGAGGAGGGACTGTCTTTTTTTTTTGCGCAAAAGTCTTCCCCCTTCCCTTCCAGGCAGACGGGAGGCCCAGTCGATCAAATGTTTTCGGGAAAGATTGAGCTTTCTTTTTTTTTTTCGCCCGAGGTCACTTTTTCTTAAGTGTTTTTTCGTTTTGTTGATCTGGCCATTTTTCCTCCTCCCATCGCCGCCAATGACCCCTTATTTCGGTGCATTTTTTTCCGGGGATTCGATGTGGGCCTCCCTCATCATACCGCGCCAGGTCTCTTTTGAAGCGATTCGTATCAGATTTCATCTCTTATATGTTCTGCCCCTCTGCCCTGGCTTGTTGACAATGGGTCCTTGCCTGCTGTCCGCAAGATCTTGCAGTTCGATTCTTTTTTGCCCGCGATTTTTCCCTTTCCGCACTGGCCCTCTTTTTGCCACAAACGCTCCGCCCTTTTCCTGGCATCCTTAAATTTTCCCCCCCTATTAACAATCAATTCTTTCTCTTCATTTTTTTTAGAGGAGCTCCTTGTGTGTTATCGTGATCTCTTCTTGCATTTGTAGGGCTTGACTCCTCTTGTTTGTGGGCAGAAAGGCCTTCCACTTTGGCATTTCTTGCGGTCTACCTTTCCTTCGAAAACTTCCCCCTTTCTCCGGTCTCATGATTCCCCCTTGGCCAGGGAGGTTTGGTGTCAAGCGTGAGAAAACCCCCCTTTTTTCTTAAGGATCCTTCCTCTATCAGATCGGGCTTCGTAAGATTTATTCATTGGTCCTTCCTGCCAGCAAAAGCTCTTCTCGCTCCTTTTTCTTGCACCAAGAAACCTCTTTCTTTCCATTGGGCGGCATCATGGCTTCTCCCCTCCGAAGTCGGCCATCACCCCTCTTTGCCCCCTTTTTTAGTTCTCGGCGATCCCTTTTTTTCTCGCGCACGAGATTGCCACGGCTTTCCGTTTTCATGCTCTTTCTTCCTCCCCGGATGCCCTATTTCGTGGCCCGCGCTGGCGCCAACAGCACCCGGCCCGCAACTCCATCAAGCTTTCTTTTTCTTGATTCTTCTTATCTCTACTCGTCCTAGCCTGTCCCCGAAACAACAACGAAACTGCGATTTTCTTGGATAGGATCTTTTGTGATGAAGGACTCTTCCCCCTTGTAAAAAAAAAGTGTTATCGGCGGGTCTTTTCTCATGTGGATCCCTCTCCCTCTTGAAATCAAATCCGTTCGATAAATGTATTCTTTCTTTCCTGGCCAGTAGAGCTTTCCCCCAGGCGTGCCGCACGCCCCCCCTTCATTTTTTTTTCCCACGGGCGAACCGTGGACGCCGTAATCATAGAGGTTCGAAAACCTCTCCCGACGGGTCCATTTCTCAGAGGGAAGGCCCTTTCCCCAGACGAGATCAATCACCTCCCGTTGTCGGCAATTGTCATCTTTTTCGCGAGATTCAGTATCCTTTTTGGGAAAAGTTTTCTTTTCTTGGAATTCTTCTCCCTCTCCCCCCCGCAGCCAGGCATCGGGATCGCGGTATGGCAGCGTATCCTTTTTCTCGTGGCCCATTTCCGGTCTTTTCTCCGCTTTTCGAACGAGGGCCCAACTGGTGAAGTTTTCTTCCTCTTTCTCTTTTGTTTTCTTCAACCGACACCGATTTCCTAAACTTTTCATTTGTTCAAAGGAGGAAAGATCTCGCTTCGGTCTTGTATTTGTCCCTCTTTGACCCTATCGCCGGCGGAAGGTACCTCCTTTGATTTTCCGAGCTGGCCTCCCTTTTCCCCAAAGGGAAACGTCCTCTGGAAAAGGCGGTTTTTTTTTTCTGGGGATTTTCTTTATTTTCCAGAACATCAGACTTTCTTTCTCTTTTTCCATGAGAGAAGCACGTCGGATACCCTTTTTCCGATCATTTTCCCTCAGGTTTTGCGCGGAACCCTACTGCCGAAGTAAGTCAGACAGCGAACGCTTTTTTTCTTGCCCATCCCTTTTTCTTTACCCTCACCTGATCGGAGTCTCCCCTCTTTTTGTCTTGAGTCGGCCTCGCTGAAAATCCTGTGAGTTTTTTTTTCCGGCTTGCGCCTTTGCCCGAACGCTGGGTGACTTCCGATAAAGTTGCGTCTTTTTTCCCAGATAAGTCGACGTTTTGTCAGACTACTTTGGCGGGCGCTAAGGTTTCGGTTTCGTTGCGGGTTTTTTACTTCTTGGCGCCCCCTCTTTTTTTTTCCTTACCTGAAAAAATTTTGGAGGGAGCCTTACCCCAAAATGGCCCCTCCCTCCCCGTCCCAGCGATTTTCTTTCTCCCTTCTTTTGGAAAAAATTCCAGATAACCCGTTTAAGGTTCACTGTCCTAGAAATGGAGACCTTTTTCCCCCCCCTTCCTCCAAAAGCAAACCTCGCTTGTCCATTTTGCTCCATCAAGGTAAGAAAAGCTGAACCCGTCCCCCCTTGCTTGGCCCACATGTTCCTTTTTTTTCTCTTCACGCCCGAGGCGTATCTCTTGCATTGAAAAAACATCGAAATTTTTCCCCGGGGGCTTTCCTTTTCTTGTGTACGCAGAGAACCCCTCTTTTCCCCTCCAAATAATTCCTTCCGATCTTTTCCAAAAAAGTAAATGCCTTTTTTTTTTTCAAAAGGGCTTGTATTTTCCTTTCCCCTTTTTTTTTCCGATTGGGTGTTATGCCACCCCCCGTCCACTTCGGCCCATTTTCACCTTTTCCCGATCCTTATGGAGCTGCTCTTTGTCTTAGGCGTTCAACCGGAGCTAAGAGACTTGTCCAATCGCAGCGTTTTTTCTTGTTTTTCCGTAATCCGAGATGGACAGCCTCTTTCTGCCTTTTTTTTTTTTTGTGCGCGTTTCTGCTTTCTGTTTGTTTCGATAGCCTTAACCCGCTGCAAAAACACAGCGCTTCTTTTCTACACGATTTTTTCCTTCCCTCCTTTTCCGTGAAGATCCTCTACCTTCCTCCTGGTTCCGACAGACCGTGTGGGCTCTTTTCCTTTTCTGCGAAGGCTTATTCTCTTTCTTTTCCCTTCCCCTTTTCCTGCGGGCAAGGTTAATCTCCGGCGAGTGCACTTGGCTCCCCGTCTTTATTTTTTCAAAGAGGCGCCCCCCTCTTTCTATCTTTGATGAGCTGTCTACTTTTTCTTTCTTTTGATCCTTACGCGGGACATAAGTTCATTTTGGACAGCAACGATTACGGACAACTCCTTTTCCCCCCCCCTTGCCCCCGAAGGCAGTGCCACCCCCTCTTTCCCTCTTTTCCTCCGTTCGCTATGACCAAAATCCTCGAAGGTTATTTTCCAGTTTCTCTTTCGTTTCTTTCCTCTATTGTTTCCCTTTTCCTCGGAAATGGGCATCCTTCGTCGTCATGCTCCTTTTTTCCCCCCTTTCCTATTGCAGAGGGTTTTCTCCCTTTTTTTTTTTTTTGAGGTTCTCGTTTTCCTTTTTTTCTGGCACGGAACAAGTTGGCCTCTTGCCATGAACGAGAGTTTTTAATTGACCTTTTCCGATTCGCTACCCATGATCGGCAAGCTTTTCCACCTTTTTTTCCTCCCTTCTTATGGAGTTATTTTTTCCTTTCTCTTCGGCTTTTCATCCAGGTGCCTGAGAAGTCCCCCTTCTTCTTTTGTTCCTCCCTGGCTGAGGGCCGCGTTCCTTTCCTTAATTTTTCCGGCAGAGGTATTTTTTTTCGCAGCGATATCGCTTGGAATTGTTGTTTCGCCTCTTGGCAGTTCCCCTTTTTCCTCCCCCCGTGCAAATAGCCCCTTTTTTCTTGGTCCTTTTCCCTCGTCTTTCCTTCAATGAGCTCTTTTTTCCCTCCGACAAAATGCTGGTTGACGCAGCTTTTCCCCCCGTGAAAGTGGGCTTCTCTTTTTTTTTCCCCGAATGAATCCCCTTTCCCCCGCGTTCGCCAAATACTATCCGGACATGGTGAATTTTTTTCTTTTCTACAAAACGGAAGAGCGCTGTCTCTTTTACGCGATCTCTTCTTCTTTTCATTCTTCTACGGGTTCTTGCCCATACCCGCAGGGCCGCCCCTCTTTTTTCGCCGGCCTTCCTTTCTTCCTTTGTAAAAAACGCCGCTTTCCTCTTTTCTCTGCTACCGGAGGGCTTCTCCCGTGAAAAGGAGGACCTTTCCTTTCCCTTTCTGGTCAGAAACAAAATCGGCCTCCTTTTTCTTCATCCGGTCGCTTTGTCACTCCCCCCTTTCTTTCGCTGGAACTTTGCTCCTGTGCATGGAATATTTGTCAGAACCTTTTTTTCTTTTGCGTGAAACACCCTTTTCTCATTTTCCCTTTTCGAGAGATAAGCTTGGGCTATGCTCCCCTCTTTTCCGAACCCAAGTTTTGGCTGGCTATTGAGTGTCTCTTTTGTATGGAAGAAAAACTTTTCTTCCTTTTTTTTGTCGTGTAGTTGCACCCCCCCTTTTCTGCAGGTTTGAATCTTGCCTTTTTGTTATTCGGTCAAAAAATTTTTTCCCATTGATATTCGATAAAATCGTTTTCTTTTTTTCCTCATTTTCTGGTGCTTTATCTTTTTTTTTTTTTTCCTCCCCCCACTTTCTATTTTAATATTTTGGCAAACATTACGCGGGATTTCATTCTTCTGCCCCAAAGAACGCTTTCTTTCCCTTCTCGGAAGCAAAAGATGATGTTCGGCTCTTCTTTTCTCAACTGTTATTTTCATTGTCGTCCCATGCGACCTCTTTTCACACCCTAAGAAGCATTCATTCGTATTTCGCCCATCTTTTATCCCCCTGCCCCTTTCGGGGCCCGCTCTTTTTTTTCTGAGACTTAAGTTTTTCTAGTAGTAGGGCCCCATTTTTTGCCAGACCACGATGGCGTCAATGCCATTTTCTTTTCTCTTGCGCGAACTTCTTTTTTTTTCGGACACTCCCACTTATCGCCAAAGGCTTTTTCCCCCCCTTTTTCTTAATGAACAAACCCTCCCTTTTTTTTGTAGTTCTGTTCATTCCTTTTTTTCCCCATTAGCACTTAGTTCCCGCGGGTAGAGGCCGATGTATACGGCTTCTGAGGATTTCAAGCTTCCCCTGGACGAGGGACCTCTTACCTCTAGAGGTCACCCCCCGAACTTGGTCAAACATTCCCCCCTGGGCGGTGCTTTCCCTGCAGCTGAACTTGATTTCTGACACAATCTCCCCCCGACGTTTCGTAATTCCTTCTGTTTTTCAATTTCTACACCCCTCTGATGGAAAATTCTTTCCAAAAATGGGTTCCTTCCCCCCCACCAAGATCGTCATTCCCTGGATGGTTGCCACCCCTAAGCGACTGGTAACTTGCTCTGAAAGAAGGTTTATTTTTTTTTTCTTCCTGCTTTCTCTATTTGGATGCCGGCCGCATTTCTCAATTCGATCTCTGACCCTCTCCTCCGGCCAAACTTTCGGGCGGGACGCTTTTTTTTCTCTCTCTTTCAGCCGGCCTCCTTTTTCCCGTGAGTTATCTCAGCCTTCTGTCTTCCCCTTTTTTGTGGGGAACCGTCTTTGAAAAAACCCATTTTTTTTTTTGTCGCTTTGCCTCCGAGAGAATCCCATCTTGGGCCCCATTATCGAGGCCGTCTTTCCCCCGCTTTTATCGCAACGTCCCTGCTTTTCTCTGTTTGATCGCGCTTTGAAGGCATCTCGTGTCTCCCCCTCGCCCGATCTCTCCTTTTTTTTTCGGGTTGTTTGGTCCTTTCTGCCGGAGGGGACTTTCTTCTTTACGATAAAAGATTTTCTTTTCTCCCTTTTATTTGCGATGAGGCGGGCCTTCCCCTCCCCGGCACGGGCGGCCTTGCAATCCTTTTCGGGCAAAGCGCTATTCCCCTTCTAACTTGGAAGGACCGCGGCCCTTTTTTTGTTTCCCCCCTGGAAATAACGGCTGCGCTTTTGAATCTTGTTCTCTGAAGCCCCATCGCCAGCCATCTTTTTTTCGGGGGCCGGGCTTGCCTTTTTTCTTTTGCTGCGATATCATTACCGAAGCCTTCTTTTTTCCAGCGATGCTCGCCCCTTCCCGCGAGACCCCCCCGTTTCCTCCGCTGACACGCGACCTCCCCTTTTTTTTTTTGCCGCCATGGATCCTCACCGGTTGCATTTTATTTTTGTGGGAGTAGACTCGTCTTCTTTCTTTTTCTTTCCCCTCCCGCAATGGCCGGCTTTCCCCAGCTACGCCCCTTGCCCCCAAGGAAAAATTTCCGTTTCTTTTTCCCCAACCTCATATAGCTTCCTCTTTTCCTCCCTTTTTTCTCAGCGAATAGGAGGTTAATTCGTGATGCATCCCTATCATCATTTGTTAGGATGGACTTTTTTTTCAGGAACGGCCGTGGTTTTTTCTCGTTTTCTCATTCGCGTCGACTCCCATGACCCCAAATCTTCCTCCCTGTTTGCGCCCTTTTCGGCCCGAGGCAGGGACCGGTCGGTTGGAAGGGCGGGGGTTGAGGAAAAATATCGGGTTCGGAGGTTTTCTTCCCTGATTCCAAGATTTTTCGCTAGCCATGGCTCGTGATGATATCCCGCCATCCCTCTCCTCCGTAAGCTTCTTTCTTCCAACCGAAAAGCCGGGTTTTTTTTCATTGCCTCCCCTTCGTCGGAAAACTCCGGCCGATCTTTCTTTTAGTCAAAGACCCCAGCGTCGTCCCCCTTTTCCCGGGCCGTTTCGCGAGATTCCTCCCTACGTCGTCCTTCTCTGGGATTCCGCCTGCACCTCCCTTTCATTCAGGACGCCTTCCCCCCTTGGGCAGCCCCTTCTCTCCTCATCGAATATCCCGCCTTCTTGATCGTTTCCGCTATTTCCATCCCCCACTTCTCCCTTGTCCCGAAAAAAACCCGAATGCGTCCCTTTTTTGCGCGCGCGGGTTTGCCCGATGACGATGTTCCCCCTGTGTACTCCTTCGATGGTCAACCGCCCCTCCTTGGTGCGTTGGCCATTTCCTCCATGAATCACCTCCCCCATGTCTTCGATTTTTTTTCTCTCGACTTCCCGACCTTCCCCTTCCCGACCATGCTTTTGACCCGTCCTTTTTTGGACTTCTCGCATAGGTGCGAAAATTTAAAAGCAATTTTTTCCCTTTTCCATTTTTCATCCATTTAGGGAAGGGCTCTAATGAAAATTCCCCTTCTCCAATCGCCTGTAGGATTCTGATCGCTTTTTTCCTGATACGGAGAGTTTCCCTCGAGGAATCAACCCCCCCAGCCGCAAGGGCATTGAGATAAGAGGTTTTGGTCCGGTTTCTCTCTTTCGGTTGGCACCATCCCATGCAGATTCTGTTCGGCTGTTTTGGGGCTTTCTCCCCAGAACTCCTTTTCTTTGTATAAATTTCAACCTCCTTTTTCATTTAAGAAACTCGCCTCATTTGCCTTGGTCAGAAGGCTTTATGGCTTGTTTTTCGCACGACCAGGTCCTTTTTTGGGACCCATCGCCCCTTTCATCCGGCGCGGGAATGATGAGGTTCTTCCTCCTTTTTTATCCAAGCAACTTTGGGGGAATGAGGGCTTTTTTAGGAAAAAGGGACTCCTTCTTTGGTCTTTTAAGGGAGAGCCTTTTGGCTCATCTCCTATTGGAGGTTTTTTTCCCTCTTTTGGGCTTCTTCCGAAGAAAGTTTAGATTTCCCTTTCCTGTGGTTTTTCCCCAGGTTTCAGAACATGATTCGCTTTCTTTGGGGAAGCGGTTCTCCCCGAGAGTTTTTCTTGCCTCCTCCCGAATTCCGTGGTGAGCCTTTCCCGGAAATAATCTTTTCTTTTTTTCCTAGGGAGGGGGTGTTTCTAGCCCCGTTCTTAATTGAAAAAAGATTTCGGTATCACCAGGGCCCTACGGCCACTTCATTGGGATCGAATACCCCCCCTTTGAAAAAAGACCCTCTCCCCTATATTTCAAAAACTGCGAGACTTTTGTCCAGAGCACTCCACCAAGCCCCCCCGTTTCCCTTGCTTGGGTAAGTACCCTCCTAAGCCGCAGAAAAACCTCCCTTTTT
>Ga0179593_1466974_pt1 | contig 13223 bp, 16 predicted proteins | sample CZODoug2_1_08_16_FD_185931 | JGI IMG/M metagenome (GOLD analysis project Ga0179593, IMG submission 185931) | Vadose zone soil fungal communities from Angelo Coast Range Reserve, California, USA - CZODoug2_1_08_16fungal (PacBio error correction) | ecosystem: Environmental > Terrestrial > Soil >... | reverse complement strand
ATTTCTGTTGTGGTGGAATTTTAGTTACGTGATGTACCCTAGCTGATTGAGCATGGTCGAAAAGGTTTGCGCCCCCTGAAGGACAGCTGCAGATCTGATTTATTCTGAATTCCTCCCTCTCTTGAACGGTAAGTTAGGGCATTTTACTAGAGGGGAGAGTTCATTTCCAAATCTTCCCACCCCTTCCGGGCGTTTTATATTTTTCCTCAGATCCGATTGCTTCCGCCGTGTTCGAAGTTCGTTTCTGCTTCCCCTATTCCTCTCTCTCTGGGGTCGAGAAGGTGTTTCAGATGGTCCCTAAAGATCCTGATCCGCCGCGAGATAGTCTTCCTCTCCCTTTTTCTTTCTCCATCCCTCAAAGCATCTTTGTTCTCTTCACCCCAGGCTTAGTTTTCGACCAAACTTTCTTGAACCCCTAGGAGAAGCCTTTCTTCACTCCCCCCCCTAGTCCTAGGGAGAACCATACCAGCTTTTCCCCGAGGAGATGCGCATTTCCCTCCCTGCACCAATCTGCAGTGTGCTTCTACCCCCCTTTTGTCTCCCCTCCGCCAATAGGCGACATTCGTTCTGGCGATGCAATGTCTAAGAACCTGGAGATGAAGTCGTCGGCGCCCGTCCGGTTTCTTCCTCCAGTGTACCTACAAGATTTTCCGGCCCGAACCTTTCGAGTATCGAACGGTCTCGTCTCGGTTTTTTTCGCCTTTTCCTCCTGACCCCCTTCCCTCCCCCCCCCGAGGGGTCTCAATGAAACAGTTCACGGAGGAGAGGGTTATAGCTCCCCTTCCCTTCGGAACGGTATCCCCACACCGCTTTGTGTTTTTTGTTGGTTTTTCTTTTTCCTCCTTTATACTTGCGACCCCCTCGAGCACGACTAGAAGTCATCTATAGTTTCTCTTCCTGGCCAGGCCTAATGATACCCTAACCCGTCTTGAACGTGTCCTATCTTAGATCCCTTCTCGTTTCTCCTTTTGAGTCGAACGGAAGATCCCGCAATTATTACTACGGAAATTCCCCCTCCCCACGATTTTTTCGGCAGAGTAAGGGCATGATGGCCTCAGAGGAGGCCGTCTCCTTGATCTCTGAGAGATCCGCTTTCTATCCCTCGGACCCCTGTTTTTCTGCCTTCCGAAGGAAGAGGCTTGTCCTAGGCTTAAGTTTCTCTGTGATTTGATTTTTGAATTCTGATCTTGCTCCCCCCACTCGTGCTGTAGTTGAGTTCAACCTCCTCTATATTTCTCCTCCTTTTTTTTGAGCTCATAGTTAGTCAGCCACGACCGCACTAGTTTGCTGAGAGCTGTCTCTGTCCCCCGCTCACGGATGCAGTTTCTTTCTTTCGTCCGTCTCCGCAAGGACAGAACCGGTTTAAGAGGAATCTAAGCCCTTCTCTCTTTTCCTTCCGAGATCGGGCTAGTCCGGCCGCTTGTCCATTCTAGTCCGTTGATTCGAGCCGAGACCCGTTCTTTTCTTTTTTTTTCCCTTTGTTGCCCCCTTTCTTTACTCCTGCGATTCTTACAAAACACCTCATCCATCATCCGCTTCTGAGCCTATAGAATCTGTAGTCAATCCTGCATGGGAGGATCAATCTTGTGTATCCCGCTGGCAGTCCCCACTCCCTTTCCCCCGATTACCGATAGAGGCCTTATGTCTATAGTAGTCCAGAAGTTGAGAAAGGGCCTAGAGAGAGAAGATTTGCCGCGCTCCTATAGCTCCCTTATTTCCTTTTGCTTTCCACTCTGGGCCTGTAGAGTTCGCTCTCGACAACACTCCCTCTAATGTAGAGCTCTCGGCTTCCCTAGTATACTTTGGCAAAAACAAAATTCCCCGTTTGCGATCACGCCCCTATCGGACCAAGAGACATGTGTCCTCAGGAAAGACTCCCTCCCCTTCTCCGTAGTCCTTCTTTTTGGTTAACCCCCCGTTCCCCTGGTACCCCGTACATTTGTTTTCTTTCCTTTTTCCGCCACCGATCACCCTTTGGCTGGGGTTCTTCCAAGAGGACCTGAGAAGGTAGCTGATCGCTTAGCTGATTTTAGATAGTTCCTCCATTCCCTCCGAGAGAGGTCCGCGCACCCCTTTTCCTATTGGTGCGGAGATTCTCTGAGCCTAACTTCCCCTCTCCCCCTTCGGGATTTACCTGGTCCCTCGGACCTATCGCGCAAAATTGTTCGTCGTACTTGAACGACCGAAGAATGAGAGTCTTTCCTCTTGTCGTAACCCTTTGTTTCCCCACTTTCCGTTTTGCTGGGTTTAGTCGAAAGCAGTTCTTAACAAGCTATTCCTTGCCGGCGGGACCGTCAGATCATCTGGTTTCGTATCACCCTTTTTTATTTATCCTCCCTTCCTGAGCCCTCATGTTGAGCCCGACCCGTGTGCGTCTCAATATCCTGTTCTTTGGACTTTTCCCAAAGTCCCACACCCACACCCTCCGGTCCGAGTCTCTCCCCCCCCCCAGACTTTTCTTCTCTCTTCTTGCTGCCGATGCTCCATAGTAAGAAGTCCTCCGGCGGAGTCTCGTGCGTGGTTTTTCCTTGCGCTTTCCCCGTCGCGGCCCCCTCCCTTGTAAGGATGTTTTACTTCGCGCTCGCGACGTCGGCCGTGAAACGCTGCCCTACCTCCGGTGAGTTTTTTTCTATGATCCCACGTGATTGACGAGGTCTGGTCGCGAGAGGGTCCTTTTACGTGTTTCCCCCCCGTCGCGATCTAGTCCCGCCTGCGATCTTAGTTTTCTCCCCCGGCTCTTTCACGACCATACCACTGCGTCCGGAACCCTTACCCTTTTTTCCTTTTCTTTCTTACCTTTGAAAGACCTAGACAGGTTGCTTCGCCTGAGCGCGAGATATTTGCGCTGCCCGAGCTGTCCCTTATCTATCCCAGTTGGAAATTCGTCCTTGACTCTTCCTTGGATCTTTCTGAGCCACTCTCGCCGAAACCCAGATCGTGGTCTTTTCTGAGTTTGTTATTCTCCGGTTTTACAGCGACCAGTCTCCGTTCTAATTTGCCTCGGACCTTTCTTTTCATAGTTCCACCCTGCATTCTAAACCCGATGATTTGTCTCCGAGTCTTCCTTGCTGATCGTTGGGTGTGAAGATCATTTCATTACGTCACCGGCTTTTCTCTCTCAGGGTGGCTGCGACACGTTGGTTGCGCCTGCATTGACTCGCCTCTGCGCACTCGGTCCGTTGATAACGAGCTCTCTTTCCTGACCGGTGTTGCAACCCAGCACCGGATTTGTCACGCCCTTCTGACTTTTTGATCCTCCTTCAAGTTTGGAAACCTCCTCTGGCATGAGGGATGCTCCCCCTCTTGTCAGCGTGAATTAGTACCCCCTCTACCCTCAAGAAACGCCTCTTTCTGCGTAGAGATTCGTGAAATAAGACGCCTGGGTTGGGTATTGACCACTACCAGGATCCTTTTCCCCTTCGGAATTGAATCCCTCTTTTACCCTTCTAATGTCGAAGACCTGGCAGGGTTATCCTTTCCCTCCGACGTTTGGGAGCCAGTCGACAGATAGAGACAGCTTTTTTTTTAAGTAGTAACCCCCTGGCTTTTTGCTCGCCTGACATGTGTCCCTCCCTATTTTTTGTTTTCTCAGACCGCTCATTTCTAAGGAAGGGTTTGATCACCCCCTTCCCTGCTCGTGCGGTTTCTTTTCTCTTTCTCCGCATTTTCCCCCGGGCTTCTTCATATTGTTTCTTTTTGCCTTCTTTGTCTCGCGAACCCGCGAGGCTCTTAGTGAAATTCCCCCCCCCCTGGTTCTCAGCTTTAGTTTCCGTTTGCCTCTGAGAATCGCTGGGCGGGGTCCTTTCTTGTCCTTTTCCCCCCTTTGGCCCGTTTCAAGGTCCTTTGCCAGACTTCCCCCCCTTTTTCGAACTTCATTCACGATCACTTCGTTTTCAAGGCGCTACCCGACGGACCCTTTTCTTCCCCATTCAAGCGCATCGCTCCCAAAAACTGGCCCCTTCGAACCCATGACCCGCTAGCCGGGCCTACCTGTTGATCCTTTGTAGCTTAGGTCTCAAATCTTCACCTTTCTATCTGATATGAGAGGATTCTTTCAGTCTCAGAGGTCCAGGTCCACCTGCTTCCCCTAGGCGCAGCGGGGATGTTCCTTAAGTCACAGCAGGACCCCTCAAGAATTCATCTTCGATGTTTTTTTTTTTTTTTTTGTTTTTTTTTTTTTTTTTTTTTTTCCCTCCTCTCCTGGGGGGGGGGGATAGAGTTCTGTTTTGAAAGGTCAGTTTTTTGACTTAATTGCCACCCCTCCTGTCGCGGAGCAGCGATGACTTTAAGGAACATTGATACTTTTCCCCTCCCCCCGCTACTAAACTCATGCGTCCTTTTTGATTCCCAGCTGCCAGGGGGTAGAAGAGTCCCACCTTTCTTCCCCTTTCGGTGGCCCTTAAGATCTTCTGATGCGCTTCCTCCTTGAGTTTGGACCCATTGGTTCTTTTTTTGCTTGCAGTTTGCCTTTTTCCCTGCGAGTTTCGTTTGTGATAGTTCTCTGTTCCCCCCATTTTTATCGGTAATACGATAAAGCCCCTTTCCTTTAGGAAGCAACCCGTCACGAATGCAACTGCCCAGTCTCCGGTAGACTCTTTTTCCCTTCCCAGTCAGAGCCAGAGGCGAAAAATGTTCCTAGTTCCCCTCAGATTTTTTTCCGTAGCAGTTCCATAACTCAACCTCTCTCCCTCCTTTTTTAACGCCCCTTCAGCAAAGAGATCCCCTTTCCCCCCGCAGCCGGGTCCTAAGCCCCCGACCTTGCTCCAACCCCATGCGCTTTGAGCTTTGGCTCACGCAAAACATCCTGCCTAGATTTTCCTCGACACAGCTTTGACGCATCCTTGCGACACGGTTTTTTCCCCTTATCCCTGAAAAGAAACCCCCTTTCCCCCGTTTTTTTAACCTCCCTGCCACCTTGAGAGGAATTACCTTCGCAATTCGAGTTCGCGCTCCCCCCCCATACGGTATCCTCCCAGGCTTTTCCCCCCTGAGCTCATTTTATTTCGGTCAGCTTAGGAAATCCTCCTGCATTATTCCTTAATTTCGTGTATCAATAACAACCGACCATTTATGACCCCCTCCCCCCCCCCTTTTTCTTCTCCCCTCCCTCCCTTTTTTTTTTTTTCCTCCTCTTTTTCCCCCCCCTCCCAGCTTTTCTCCAGTCCACGACCCACCATCTTCCCCCCTCTTTCTGATCCTCCCCCCTTCTCGGAGTTTCTTTTTCCCCTTCTCCTTCTCGATTCCTTTGTTTTTCCTACCCCATGAATTTGAGTTATTATTTTTGGTTTTTTCCTTTTTCCGGTTACTAGACCTCTTTTTGGTCCCTCCTTTCTTACTTTTCCCCTTCTCCCTCTCCCCTTCTTTTCTATTCCCCCCCTCTTTGCTACCCGCTTATTGACTCTCTTTTTTTATCTTCCCCGGACGCTTCCCCTGGTCCCCATTAGCTCCTTCCCTTCGGGTCTGTTTACCACGCCCGTCCTCTCCTCGTTTGGCAAAAAAGGTTCCTCTTCTTTTCGACCCTTCCGTCTTTACACCGACTCTTCTTCGCTCTTTAGAGATCTTTTCCCCTCTCGGTGTCCCCCTCTCTCACGGCCCATTCAATCCTCTCGACTCCTTGCGTTCGCTTCCTTAAATCTTTCCCCCGTTTTCCTGTTTCCGTGCTCCCCCTTCCCACCCCTACTTAGAAATTTTGGTCCCCCTCGCTTTTCTTGTTTGGTGTAGCCCCCGAGTCCATCAGCCCGCTGTTATTTGTCCCGTGTGAACCCTTCTTCCCCTTTCTCCCCTGACGCTCGAAAACCCTTCTTCTGATCTTTTTCTTCATTTCTGTATTTTCCCAGACCTTTGTCCTTTGATTTCCCCCCCCCCCCCATCCTCTATCCCCCCCTTTGAGTCGTAAAATTTTTTTCTGTCGAAGCCCTCCCCCTGCTGCTCTTGTTACTCCTCCTTCTCTTAGACAGACATCCGTTTTTCCTTCCTCTCTTCCAGTGTTGACCTTCCGCCCTTTCACGCCTTTTCAAGCCCACGTGTCTCCTCTTTCCCCTCTCCCCCCTCCCCTGACCTTTCTCCTTTCTTTCCCATTCCCTCTCGAGCCGCGAAGCCAATCCCCTATTTTTTCTGCGTTACCCCACTCCTGTTCCCACGCTTTCAATAGAAATTATTGTTTGATCCTTTTTCAGTGCTGTTTCTACCCCCCCGACCGACTGTTGATCCCCCTCGCCCCTCCCCGTGGTACAGTGTCACTCATAATCTCCCCTACCCAATATTTTTTTCTTTTCTTTTACCCCTACCTCTCATCATCTAGATTTCGGGAGTTTTCAGTCTTCCTCCCTCTTGAAACTTTTGCGACTTTACCCTTTTCGTATCACCACATAGCGCGATCCACCTCCCAACATGTTTCATTTTCCCTCACCCCTAACCCCGCCCTCGCGAGGATTACCCCGATTTCCTCCCTCTCCTGCAGATACCCGGTTTTTCCCCCACCTACTTCTCCGCTTCGGCGCCCTCTTCCACGTCCGATACTGTTTCCCATTCCCCCCATCACTGGCTTGGGCTATGGCCCCCGGTCCTTTAGCCCCCCCCCCTCCTCCCCTTCTCCCTTCTTTTTTTTTTCCTCCCCCCTTTCCTTTTTCCTCCCTTCCCCCCTCCCCCCTTTTCTCCCCTTCTCCCTTTCCCGTTCTTCCTTCGCCCGTTTTCCCCCGGTCCCCCACTCTTGCTCCCTCCACCCCCTGACGACCCTCGTTTCTTAGGATGTCCGCCTTGACATTTTTTCATCTACACGTTCTTACTCCTTTTTCCTGTTGTTCATTTTTTAAGTCTGTCGGTTCGTCATGTTTGAGCCTTCTTCCCTGAAGATTCCCCCCTCCTTTGTTCTTCTTTTTTGCCTATTTACGATACCCCCTTTATTTCTAGTACAGTATCCCTTTCCAGTCATTCCCTCTCTCTGCCCCCTCGACTTTCCTCTTTCTGCTGGAGGGACCTGCCACCCCTTCTCTCCAGCCCTCTCTTTTTTGTTTTTTCTCCCTTTTTCTCCCTTTTTACCTGTGGTGCCCCGTCCTAGGAGGTCAACTTTTACCCAGTCTTCTCTTTTCATTGATCCTTTCCATCTGTGTGATTTTTTCCCTCCAGCTCATCCGCGCTTTCCCCCCACCAGTTTCTCTTTGATGCTTACCCCCCCCCTCTTTGCCGTTTTGACCCTTTCATCTAACTGATCAGACCTCTCCTTCTTTGATCCCGGAGCTGACGTCCCCGCTCCCCGGCCCTCTAGAGCGTTCCCTCCTTGCTCCCTTCTTAAGGTCCCCCCCCTTACCGTTTTCCTTTGGGACGCCTTTTTTCATCCTCTTTAGAATGCGACCCGCCGACCTGCGATGAAGCCTTTCTCCTCGTTTCCTTATGTTCTTCCCGACCTTCCAGATTAGCCCCTTGGTCAGACCCGAAGAATCGCCTCCGACTTCCTCCCTGAACTCCTTTTTCCTCGCGCTTTCTGTCGGCCCCGTATCGCCGCAGCCGCCCCCAGTTTTTTTTCTTCGACCCCCACCCCCTCCTCCCGCTCCCTCCCCCATCAGGCTGCCTTTTTTTCCGTTCGTGTGAATTCTCGCTGCTCTTCTTATCACCTTCTCGCGAGCAACCGAGCTTTTATTTTTCTTTCCCCCCCTTGCCCCCCCCGTACTATTCTTTTCAGACTCCACGTCTTTTTTCGGTTGCGTTTTTGACACCCCCCGCACCTCTCTTTTTTGTGCATTTCGGCTTCCCTTCTTCTTTTTTTCTTTCCCCCCCCTCCCTTACTTTTATGTCTTCTTTTTCCCTGACCGTGTACTTTACATTCCTGTACGGTTCACTTCTCATTGACCCCTTTCCCTCTTGGTTCCGTCCAACAGGCGTTGCTTCGTCTTTGGCGAATAATTAGCTTTCCTTTTGAGTCTCACGGAGTCCTTTTCCCGTGCCATTTCACGGTCCTGAATTCAGGGATTTCTTTGGTCCCCCCCACCCGCGTGAGTCGTTTACGGCCTTTTTTTTTTCGCCTTCTAATCCAGCTCCTTCCGTTTCTATGTTAGAAGACTCCCTTAGAATTTTTGCCGTCCTCCTCTCCCCCCTCCGTGTCGCTTTTTTGGGTTTCCCTGCCCTCTCCGGCCCCTAAATAGCCCCCTCGCCTCTGCCCCTTTTTTTCCCTTTACACGCCTCCACGACTGGAGATTTCCTTCTCCCGAGAGTGATTCCCTCTTCCTTTTGGGTAATCCGTAAGTGCTCGCCGCTACCAGTTCATCAGTTTAAGGGCGATAATTACCTTTCTTTACAAGAAGATCCTTAAACCCCCCTACACTTTTTGCCTTTTCTTTCTAGTCTATTCAGCCTCACGGACCTTTCCCCCTCCCTTCCTCTCTCCTCCGTCCCTTTCTTTTTAGGGGCCAATTCTTTCCACTGTTTACCATATATTTACACCCGCTCTAGTGATTGACCCACCTCCCCGAACGCTGTTCGCTGATTTCGTAAGACTGTCTCCCCTGATTTCGGTTTGATCGTTGACCCCGTCTCCTATTATCTGATTTTACCCAACCGGTCTCAGTCTTCCTCTTCTTTCCTTCAGCGCCCCCTCTCCCGCCTTTCGTTCAGCGACTTTTAAGGAGCCCGCACGATCTGCTAGAGCTGCAGGCTGGCGCAGCTCTCCGTCGAGTTCCGAGGCCAAGGCTTCGGTTCTGGCAGTGCCTCAAGGCCCATTTCGTGTGGAAGATCTTTGTTGTGCTACGGCTAATTTCTGGTCTTTGTCCAAAAAATAGGCTCGGCGTTGCGCGACTTATCCCTATTTTCCTACAATTTCCTCATGTTTTGTTTTTCTCTCCAGTTTCGATTACTACCCGTTGGTCCTTGATGAACAGCCTGATGTAGAAGTAAACCGGCGGCATCCACTTCTGAGGATGAAACCACCCGTCCTTTCGGGGAAGCGGCTATCTAACCTTTCCTAGACCGGCCTTCACCGCTCTTCTTCCCCCTGCTTACTTGTCCCCCCGTTCTTCTTCCCCCTAATTCCGCTCTAAGTCATCTTGTTCCCTTCAGAGACCCTTAATTTCATCGTTTTTTAGGGCAGTTTAATCATTGATTGCTCTGTCCCGCCCCCCCAACCCCATTTACACTACATCAGAGACTCAGTCTTCTTTCGATAGCATAGTATTGATCAACTTTCGGCCCTTACGGGGGAGTTTGTCTTCAATATATCGTTTACAGATCCCCATCCCTTACCCTTGATCACCTTCCCCAAGCGATCTTATCCTATTTTCCCCCCTCATGTTATTTTTTCTTCCCCCCCAGCCCATCTGTTCCCCAGGCTCCTAGCTTTTAGTTAGATTCCTCCCCCCTTTCCTTGTGTTCTTCTTTTCTTGACCCCTCTTTTTTTGTCTTTACCCTACAGCCCCTCCCCCCAGATAACGCTTGAGGTCGCCACCTCGATCAACCTTTCCCCGGCCCGGCTTCTTTATCTTCTCTACTCTTTCGTCGCACCCCCTCCCCCCTCTTTCTTTTCGATCAGAGTATAGGTTTCCCTTTTTTGTCTCAGACAAATATTGGTTGTCAGCCAAGGGGCGTTTCCACAACGGCTCCCCCTCCCCCTTTTTTTCCGGTGCTTTTGTTTTTCGATCGACCTTCGCATTCTCTCACTTCCTCCCCGAAGTTGAGTAGTAGTTCTCTCTGTTCTAGGGCCCTTGATTCCACCCCTGTTGTCAGACAGTCTTCTGTCCTGTACTTTAAATCGTTCCGGATGTGCCCTTTTCGAACATGCTTAGATTCCCCCCTCATTCCTTCCTTTTAATCCACAGTCTTCCTCGTTGTACTTTGTTCTTCTTTTGTTTCCCGTTTTCATGCTGGATGTTTACCCTTATCCCCCCTTTTCATCGCCCCGACCCAGCTTTATTCCCTTTCCCCGTTTATCTAGTTTTCAGAGAACCACCCGCTGTCTTATTTGGCATGTCGTTCTTTTCTTTCCTTCCCTCCCTTTCCTGCAGCCGGCCTCGCGTCTTCGAATCTTCCCCCTCTTCCCATCGTTTTTCACACACCTTATTTTTCACCCTTCCTTCCTTTTCTGCTCCACACCGGGACCCCATCCCCCTGAAGGAGCTTTCCGTACGCGTCTTGGCGTTTTTGGACCTCTTCTATGCATGCGTCCCAATAGTCCCCTTATTTTCCGGTCCACCCTTTTCTGTCTCTGAGGCCTTTGTAGTTTCGAGTTCTTTCTTTACGAGAAAATTGGCGTCCCCCCCCCAGTCTTGTGTTGTTTTTTTTTATCCTCCCTGTTTCTTTAGAGTTGCGGTCGATGCCACCAGACCCTGTTTCTCCCAGCATCTCCCGCCGCCTACACTTTCTGGCCGACTCTGACCCCTCTCATTCCGGCTTTTCCACCTTCACCATCCCCTTTAGTGGATTATCTTCTGTCCACTTCCCTCCTTCCATCAAGGAACAAACCCCATCCGCCACAGGTTTTTTTTCCTTTTCCATATAGACATCTCCCAGCATATTTTTTGCCAGGGTAAGTGCCTATTTTCCCCTAGCTCCCTCCCCTCTCAGAATCTCCCCGTTTCCCCGCTTTGCGGACCCTCCATAGACTTCCCGGGCCCGGCCGACATGCCTGGGTTCCCCTTAATTAGATGTATGCATCTCCATTCGTCTGCCCCTCCCATGCCTCGCCCGTGTAGAGTATTTCCTCCTTTCCTGAATCCTTCCTCCTCCCTTTTTTTCCCCCCGCTACGGACGAGATTGATTTCCGATGCACTTCCCCCAAGTCATCTTTTTCACACTTTTTTTCGTGAGCCTTTTTGTTGTTCCCCTTCAATGTTCTCGGTTCTGAAGTCCCCTTGCCTGCCGGTTTTCCTACGCGAGCAGCTTCTGGACTCCTCAGTTCCCACCTTGACCTGTAACCCCGCCATTTGACACCCGTGGACAGATAACGATTATAGTCTCATCTTTCGAATCTTCTTCTCTTCGAACCATTTCTGTTTTCCCCTTTCTCGACCCACCGCTCTTCGACTTCTACCTCCCCTGCTCAGAGTGCCCCCTGTTTTTATCATGTGTGGAACTAGAGACAGACTCTACCAGTCCCAGTTAGGTTTGTCGCTCGTCGAATGTTTTCTCGTTTCTAAAGTCTTCCTTCCGGTGGAGTATCAGATACGCTTGGGCACCTTCCTTCCCTTTTCTTTTTTTTGTGTGAGCCCCCTTTTCCTTTTTTTTTTTTCTTTGACCTAACACAGTAGCCACTTTGTAGGAGTTTCCACGACGAATTGATTCTGCAAGACTTCTCCACCCCCACGTTGACCTTTCCCGTTCCTTGTAGTCTTCCTTCTTCTACTCAAGCGGATGCGCCTCCCCAGGACTAAGGAGAAGGTTATCTAATTGTTTTATCCCCCTCTTCCCCTTTTAGGACCTCCGTTACGCTAATCCCCTATTTTCTGCCCCCAATTTTCTTTTGGAGTAGCCCGTCGCACTTGCTTTTCCTCCCCTCTCGTTTGTCCCCAGTCAGATAAGCCCCTGCCAATTTCCCCTCTCCCCTCACACGCGTTTCTGTCCTTACCTCGAGCGTTGGATTAAGTGTACTGGACCTTCACTCCCATTTTTTTCGGCTGCTGAAGTGATTTGAAGGACTGCCGATGTTGATTTTCCAGCCCGTCTTTGGTAGGGGTACCTTCCACGCTTATCGGTAGAGCCCTGGTTTTGGAATCCACTCTTTCACCCTCCTCATTCATGAAGCGATCGTGGTCAGCCCTTTCTTATTTGGTCCCGGGCTTTTCCCCCTGTACCTTTTTTGCCATGAGCCATTACCTTCTTTTCCTTGGCGTGTATCTCTCCCCCTCTCTTTTATCCCGTCTTGCTAGGAAACCCCCGCGCCTGTTCATCAAGAGTCCCCTCTCGTCCTGCTTTCTCCCAGTATATCCAAGCGAAGACCCCACCCATTCCCCGTCTGGATCCCGCCGGAGACGCGTTCGCTTTTTCCTGAAGTCACCCCCCGAAGTCTCCCTTCCCCTTCCCAGTTTCTTCCTGATGTTTTTCCGGTACTCTCCTCCTCCCCCTGCCCTCCTCTTAGATGTCCCAAACGGCTCTTTAGCTCTTTTTTAACGCCCGAGCTCATTTGTTATCTCGCCCCATTCCCTCCTGTGAAGCCCCCCGCCTTTTCCAGCACCCTATTGTTGTGAGAAGTTCCCGATCATCGTGCACCCCCCCACGGTCCCCTTCACTTTGTCCCTCCACGCTTTCGGAGTTAAAGGATTCCTCCTCCCAATTGTGAGTTTGATTGGCGGTTCCAGAACAGCGCCGGCTGCCTGACCCCTTCTTTCTGTCCTTCTTTTTTCATCCTTTGACTCTGCTGATCCTTCCCTATTGTTTTGCACTTCGTCACCTCCTTACGACATAAGTTTTTGAGTCACTCTTACGAGAAGGACCGGACCTTCGTCGCACTACCGATCGCGGTGCAGTTTTTTTTTCTCTAGATCTTTTTCTGATGTTCTCCTCGCTGACCCATTTTAACTTTCCCCCCTCCCCTCCTTCTCTGTGACGCTCTCTTCTGTGAACCCTAGGTTCGCGACTGCAGCGTTTTTTGACTTTTTACTCCAGTCATTTTCACCCTCTTTTCTCCCGCACGCCCTTGCCTTTTTCCCCCTTTTTTTTTCGAGTCTCATTTTAAGCGCGGCGGTTTGTTTTCTCCAGCTCGTTTAATTGTCCTTGGTGGACGCTTTTTTTCCAGTTTCATATTTCCCGTTCGTCTTTCTCCTGTTTTGATCCTCCGTTATATCTTCGGGTTTCCCGCTCCTAGAAAGTTCCTTCATTTACTTTTTTTGTGTCCCTCTAATAGGATCCTATAGACTTCCCCCGTTTTCCTATTTAAACTTTGTTCTCACGCCCCCGGTATAGCTCAATCCTCCCGCCCCCCCCATAAAATTTCTGCCCCTTCCCTATCCCCTTTCTGATGCTTTTATCCCGGGCCTCGACGCCTTCCGTGCCCCCAACTTTTGAGGCAGTTTTTTTTTGCCCCTTCCGAAGCTGTTTTACGAATTTTCTCCTGCATGCTCCCTTTCCGCCGGCGCTCTCTGAAGCCCTTGCTCGTAGGCCTTTCCTTTACCTATTATCCCTACGTTAGCGGTCCTTTTCAAACTCCCCCCCAGTATTTACCGTCTTGACTTTTGAAGCTCATTCTAGGTGGCCTCCATGTAAGTAACCCTTTCTTGCTCTTAAATCACTTTCTTAGTCTACGC
>Ga0179593_1533621_pt1 | contig 13225 bp, 21 predicted proteins | sample CZODoug2_1_08_16_FD_185931 | JGI IMG/M metagenome (GOLD analysis project Ga0179593, IMG submission 185931) | Vadose zone soil fungal communities from Angelo Coast Range Reserve, California, USA - CZODoug2_1_08_16fungal (PacBio error correction) | ecosystem: Environmental > Terrestrial > Soil >... | reverse complement strand
AGATCTTTTTCTTCCCCCTTTTCGCGTATTGTTGAGGGAGGCGAGGTTTTTTCTTTTCTAGGAGATTCTCGAGCGGCAACGGAATCTCGAAGGCGGTCCCACCTTGCCTCGAGGGGAGGTGACCCCCTCTTTTTTTTGCCAGCACCGCGAGCCAGGAGTCCCCTCTCTCTTCCTCCTCCCTCCCCTTTCGAATTGCGGTAGTAGGAGATCCCCTTCCCCCTTTTTCGCCAGGATGAGATCGGGGGGAAGTCGCAGTGTTCTAGTCTCTTTTGCCCCCGGACACACGACCGCGTAGTCGCGTCTTTTTCTTTTATGTGGGTAGAATCGGATCACGCCTTTTTCTTTCCTTTCCCTCCGAAGCCGCCCTTCGGAGAAGCGCTTCCCCCCTTCCTGATTGGCCTAGACTCCCTAATTGATGATCGGTGCTTCATCGGTGAAAGTTTTTCTCCCCTCTTTTGGTCGGCACAGGACTTGATGATTTTCCTTCCCTTTAGATAGGCGGCGTAGGAGAGGCTTCTCCTTCTTTCTTTTTCCACGAACATCGCGTTGAGCACGAGGCAGTCTTTTGACTCCGCCAAAATTCTCCCCTTGTCCGCGGAGCTTTTTTCTTCGGCGCGGGGGAGATGTTTTTTTTCGCGCGCCAGAGAGAGAACTTTCGAGGAGTGCCCATCCTCCTTGGGGTCTCTCGTTTGCGCGTACGAGGCGTCGACTGAGGCCTTTTCTCACGTCCTAAGAAATTATCCACTTTTTTTCTGCAGGCGATGGTTTGAGCGAGGGTAGTAAGCGGTCTCGGCATTCTTTTCCAGGCGACGGGTCGAGGCTCTATTTAGGCGCCGACTTTTTTTTTTCTTTGAGGGCCGCCGAGATAATCGCGCCCACCAGTCCCAGGTGCGCACGAAGCTCCCTCTCTCTTTTTGTGTGGCAGGTATGGACATTGGTTTCTTTCCCTCTCCCTCTTTTGAGCCACGTCGCGGGTCATGCTTCTTCTTTTTTTCCCGCGTGGACCGGATGAAGAAAAAGGAACGGTCAATCCCAGCATAACTCTTTCTCTGAGGTTTTCTAGGAGGAACTTCTTCCTGGTACTTGGCAGTGCGTCCCGGCGAGACTTCCCCCATCTAAGGTGTTATGGCCCTTGCAGCGACTCGACGGGACCTCTGATTGTCGGTCGAGAAACTCTCTCGAGGTTGCTTCACTGTCCATGCGATGACGACGCTCTCACGGCCAAACCTCTTTCCCCCCCCCCAGCCGTTGCCGGTGAAAGCTCTTTCTGTTTTTTGCTAGGGGCTTAGTAGGTTTTCTCTCCTTTTTCTTCCGGCGTACAGGTTAGAGGCGTGGCGTCTGGTGAGATTCTACTGATGTTTGGATCGCGTAGTCTTTTTTTCCCCTCTTTTTCCCACCGCAGCGCAGGCATTTGATTTTTCCCCTCTTCCTTCTCGAGATAGCGCTGGGGTTCGTTTCTGCATTGCGGGCAGCGAATATGGCGATTACACCTCTTCCGGCGCGCTAGAGCTCGTCTTTTTTTTTTTTTTTTCTTCCGGCGGTGACAGGGACTTCTCTCTTTTCGCGCTGGGAGATCGATGTGATGCTGTCGCCGATCGGCCATCTCGAAGAGACCGACATTTTCGCTTGTGACTAGCCGAAGCCGGTCTCTCCTCCCTTCGTCGGGGCGGTCTGTTCGAACTGTCCTTTTTTCCTTTTCCTGGGACGAGACGGAGCCCCGCTCGCATCCCTTTACCACCCAGCCGGCAACGAGGAACCTCTCCTTATCGCAAGCGGGGAGGTCCCTCTAACCTTTATCAGGCAATCTCTCCTTTTTTCGGCCGCAAGGGTATGCCTGCTGCAACGAATGCTTTCAGCGATCCCCCCCCCCCCCCCCTCGAGTGACCTTTTCCTCCCTTCCCAGGCAAGCTAGCAACCGCCAGATGCTCGGATTCGCCTGTTCCTCTCGGTGGGAGGTTCACTCCGCCGCTTTTCTCTGAGGGCGAAGGCCAGTCCCTTTTTTTTTTTCCTCCTCGCTCTGTCGAACGACCTGTATCAAGCCGGAGCCGCCGCGATCTGGGCGGGCAGGGAAACCCCCCCTTTTTCTCTTTTTTCGGGGAGCCGCAGCGAAGCGAGAGCTCCTTTTTTTTTTCTTTTTTCAGCCGCCTTCGCCGTCGATGGGCCCCTTTTTCTCCTCGCTGCGCCGGGGCGACGACGTCTCGCGGAACCCGTTCTTCCGTTTCCCGTTCTCATCCGAGGCGAAAGCCTCTTCCCCCTTCCCTTTTTCTGGCGAGATCGAGACCTCTTTTTTCTTTCTTCCCCGAGCGCGGCTAGCGCCAACGACTCTTTTTTCTTCTCGGCAAAAAGCACGCTTTCACCTCCTCGTCGGCGCCTAGACCCTTCTTTTCCTTCTTCAGTCCGGAACACGGTCTTTCCTTTTTTTTCCTAGCGAAGGAGACGACTTTTTTTCTTGCTCTAGCGACCAGCCGGCGGCTTCGTTCCGCAGGATTTGCGGCAGGTTTCTTCTCCCCCTTTTAGGCGAGCCTCGGAAACCTTCACCCTTGGTCGCATTACGCCACCTCCCCTCCCCCTTTCTTCTCGCCGATTTGGTGCAGTCGTCGGAAAGTTATTAACATCTGCGGGTCTCACCCCCTTTCTCCCTCCTGGGTCAGGCCGTAATGGCCCCCCCCCCTCTCTTTTCTCCTCACTACGTTTTTTTTTTCTTTCTTTTGTGGGGACCATTACGGACTGACAACGGAGGCGTCCTCCTTGAGGGCGGAGAAACGTCCCTCTTTTCCGGCACCAAATCGGCGATCTCTCGGTTTTTGGGTCCCCCTCCTTCCTGGCTTCTTCAGGGTGCTTTCCTTATGAGGGTTGTTTTTTCCCTGCCGCAAATACTGCGCAAGAAGACCTCCGTTTTGTCGCTCGAGCTTTCTTTCCCTTTTCTCATCGCTAGCTTTCTCTTTTACCCGTGTTCCGCGAACTGCGCTTTTTTCTTTTCTTTTTTTCGGCGCCGAGCGTAGTATGTCCTCCTCTTCTTCTTGTTGCCGCCTTGCCTCCCGACTGTCGGTTCTTCTTCTTTTTTGGCAATATCACCTGACCTTTTCTTTCCTTCCGTGGCCGCCGATTCCTTGCGCCTTCCGGTTATTGCGGCGCCGCGGGTTCCTCCCTTCCTCTTTGGCCACGGCGAAGCGCGATCTCGTTTTCCCTCTCGACGGCGAAGGGCGGCTTCCCTTCTTTTTTTCTGCGCGCTAGCTGGCGACTGGGCGGCTCCGATAGGACTCCCCCCATGGGGTTGCCCTGCGCCGCCCGATCGCCCCCCCCTCACCTTTCCTGCTGGAGCGACATTGATTTCTCCTCATTCTCGTGCGGCATACGGGCGCGATTTTCCTTTCCCCCCGCCGTCGCCCGCGCGGCGGTCTTTTCCGAATCGATTCTTTTTCCGATCCGCGGCATAGGAGGTTTTCTCTCTGGGGGATTGAGCGAAAATTGCCACGCGGACGGATTTTTTCCTCTGCGGCCCAGGCTTTTCTCGTGCTACACCTGGAGCCGCTTCCCCCCCTCCCTAGTGCTGATGCCGGTTTTCCGAGAACCTCCCCGATTTTCCAGTCCTCTCTTTCATGTGCCTTTTCTGGGGTTTTCTTTTTTCCTTTGAGCGGGGCGCCGATTTTCGGTAAACCCCGACGGCAGTCACGCGTCAGCATTTTCCCCTTTTTTCTCGCGAGGCGATAACGTTTTCTTCCCTTGGATCGCGGCAACATGCCTTTCCTCTATGCGCGCGGAGACTCCACATCGAGCTTTCCCCGTCCCCGAAGCAGGATCAGACAGCCCTCTTTTCGTTCTGCCGCGATCTTTCCTCCTCCCCCGAATTCGAGCGCTGCGCAGAGAACCCTCCCTGCTGGTTTCAGCGCCACTCTTCCTGCGACGCCACCACGCTCTCTTTCTCTTCTTCGCGGCCACCCCCCTTTTTCCTGGTTGGGCATTCGGCAGACGACGACGCGCTCCCAACTTCTCCCTCTCAACAGCGCACTTCTTTCCGACCGTCAAAATCTACTGACCTCTTCGCCGATAGAAATGATAAGAGGCGGTCCTTTTCTTGGGTTGCCGACTGTGGGGCTTCTCGCTTCTGCATCGCATGGACCTTTTTTCCGGATCGAGGATTATTTCTAGCTCCCTCCTTTTCTCCGGCCGAGTCGCTGACTTTTCCCAGTAACCACCTTCTATGTGCCGTATCGCTTCCCGTCCTTTCAAGGGACGCAGTTCTTTCCTTTGTCCTCCCCTTTTCAGCGTGGATAAGCCCGTTTTTTATTTGTATGAGACGTGACGTTTTCTGCCATCTGTCGGCTTTCCCAAAACCCCCCAACCCAGACGGCCTCCCTCTTCCCCCCCTTTTCGGCAAGACAAAAGGTCCACTTTTTCTTCCCCCCGGCACGGACATCCGATCTTCGGGCTCACTTTCTGTTCGCGAGTATCTAGAGCGTGCCTCTAAACCCTCGTTGACACGCTTCCACATTCCTTCTTCTCTTTCCCCTGCGGACGTCGCCGCGACCCCCCTGACCATGAAGGATTTTCTTTTTTTTTTCCCGATCGAATTTTTTCTCTTCCGGCCGCGACATAGTTGTACGGACCCCCGGTCTCAACACCATCGCCTGCCTCCCCCTCTTCTAAGGTCTGAGGAAGGGATTCTCTCTTCTTCGACCGCCCTCGACCTTTTCCCGAGGAGGGGCAACTCCTCGAAGCCCCCGTTTCGCGCGCCTTCTCTTTACCACCCGGAGCGAGCATTCTTTCCCCCCCCTCCTTTTTTACCGGGAGGAATTTTAGGCTTCCCCTCCCCTCTCCCGGGCTTAAACGGCGAGTTCGTGCACGACTCTGGCGGCGCCGGCCTCTCTTACGCAGCCTTTTCTCTGGCTCGATCAGCAAGGACTGTGCATAGACCTTTCTTTTTTTCGAACTTCACGCGATGAAGCGCCCCCCCTTTTTTTTTTTTCCGAAGGCCGCGGTGATGCCCGCGAGTAGCTTAATGGCGATTGCGGCCACTTGCCCTTCCCCCCTTCTTTTGGGGATCACCTCTTCCTCCCCCGGTTCACCGGAAGCCGACGACTCCCCCCTTCGTGGTGTCGGGGAAGATCTTAAATCACCAACGGCGGACGTTCGCCGTTCTCATCCTGTTCCTCCCTTTTTTCGACGAACGCAAGGAGTTCTCCCTCTTCCCTCCTTTTTCCGCCGGGCCTCGCTTTTGCAAGGAAGACAAGATGGGGTAACCGCGCCTCGTATACGGGGGCGCCGCCTCGTCTTCTCCTCTGTCGTGCCGCGCGAGAATCTCCTCCTTTTTTTTTTTTTTTTCTGCGCCTCCTCAGAGCCCCCTCAAACAAGTAGCGCCTTTAGTGTGCGCGCATGCGCTCGGATCTCTCTTTTTTTTGTGTTGTTGAGAGGAGATCAGAGAGCATGCTCCTCCCTTTTTTTCTTCTGAGGAGAGCGGGAAGCCACGCCCCCTTCCCTCTTGGAGATTATAGCGAGGCACTTCGGCATCCTAGAATTTTGCACTTGCTCGAGGGCGTGACCCATCTTGTCTTTCCTTTTTTCCTCCCTTTTGCCCGGCGTCCCCTATCGACGGCTCTCCCTTCTTGTCGTCGGCGATCCTCTTTTTCTCCTACCAGGATGAGATAGGAGAGTTCGCCGTGGTGTCGATCTTGCCCCGACACACGACCGCTTTTCTTTCCTTTTTCTTGTGGTCATGTGGGTCGCATAGGACTCCCTCTTGATGCAAGTGCCGCACTCTTTTTTTCTCCGGCAGCAACGAGCATTCTGCGCCCGTCCGAAATCGATGAGCGGCTTCCTTTGTGAAAGTTCGTAGCAAAGATGATCCCTTTTCTCCTTCCTTTCTGATCCTCGCACGCAGAGGAGATATGTCTTTTTCTTCTTCGGAGCCGCCCCCAAATTGACCGCCTCGGGAAACCCTCGCTGTTTTGAGCCCGAGCGCTTTGATCGCTCCCCCCCTTAACTCGGATGAGCGGTGGAAGATAGTTCCTTTTTTCTCACTCTTTTTTCAGCGAGCTTAAGTCTGTAAGGAGGGGGTTCCCCCCCCTAGCGGCGGGAGCTCCTTTTTTTTTGTTCTCCCTCCTTTCCTTCTACGTCCTAAGGACCTTTCAAGGAGGGCGATTTGGGCATGCGATGGTTTAGCGCGGTGTAGTCCCCCCTTCTTCGCGGACTCTTTCTGAAGGCGATCGGGTAGTCGCCGCAGATACCTGCAGGGGTCAGGGCGACGAATTTTTTTTCTTCTTGGAGGGCCGCGATTCCTCTTCCCGGTGAGCCCGAAGATCTTTCTTTTTCTCGGTAGGACCTTGGTCTTTCGAGGAAAGAGTGGATGAGCCCGTCGAGGTCATGTTGATTTCTTTTTTTTTCTCTTCCCGGCTGCAGAAACGGCAGTTTCCTCCCCCTTCTGGGCTGCGCAAGCGGATGATTTTTTTTCTCTTTTTCCTTGACGTGATCGATCACGCCTCTCTCTCCCTCATATGAAGTGTTGCTGGACACCCCTTTCTTTTCTAGCCGGCGAAGATGATTTTTTTTTTCACTTCGATCTCGAGGTTGAGTAACCATTTCCATGCTTGATGCGGCCGCGAGCCGCCCCCCGCACCACCAGCCGTTGCCGTTTTTCTCTTTTCTTCGATCGATAGGGGCTGTAGGGGTCTTTTTTGCCGGTCGGAGTCAGGTGCTTAGGCGTGTTTGGTTTAGCGAGAGCATGTTTTTCTTTTTTTTAGGCCGCACCCAGGCATTCCCCCTTTTTCTTGCGCGCGATCTCGAGCTTTTTTTTTTTCTTTCTTTCAGCGCATATGGCGCGGACACAGGTCGCGGTTCTCCTTACGGGCTCGAGTCGAGCGGGAGATGCCTTCTCGGCGGTGACGGAAGATGCGGCTGCTTTTTTTCTTTTCCTCTGGTGATGCTGTCGCCGCTTTTCCCCTCTCCAGGACATGGCCGCGATACGGTGAAGTACCGAATGGGAGCGCCTAGCGCCCCGGTTTTCCCCTTTTTTTGTATTCCGTTGCTCTGTGCTGGGGTTTTTTCTTTCCGGGGTTTTCTTTTGGAGGGGAGGTCATTTTCGAATTGGACGCGGCGGCCGTATTCTTTTCTTTCCCCTGCGCCACGCTCGCCTCTTTCAAAGCCTTTTCCCTACTTTTTCTTTTCCGGACTGATCGGCCCCGAACTGTTGAGGTCGGATGAAAACCGCATCAGGCACTCTCGAATTTTTTTCCTTTTCCAGGGTAGCATCTCCCCCCCTTTTAGACAGCGATCGCAATTTTCCCACACCCAACAAAACCACAAAAAAAACAAGAAAAGAAAAAACTCCCAACCCAAAAAAAAAACCACTCAAAAACAAAAAAAAACCCAAAACAACACAAAAACAACCACCCAAAACCAAAAACACTAAAACAAAAAAACCAAACCCACACCCCAACAAAAAACCAAACACCCCAACCAACAACCCACCCCCAACCCCAACTTTTTCTTTTTTCTTCGATCAACCCCAGGGGCGCAAGCTAGCCCCATTCTATGCGTTTGGCTTTTTTCCTTTCGGTGGCAGGTTCACTCCGCCCCTCTTTTTTTTCCTTTTGAGAAGGCAGCTTCCCTTTCTCGCACGGCTCCTCGCTCTCGTCGACTTCCCTGTCGATCAGCCTTCGTGCCGGCCGCGATCGGGCGGCTTCCCCCGAGCCGACGGGAGGCCGCCAGCGCCCTTTCTTTTTTGCAGGAGATTGCCCCAGACGTTTCTTTCTCTGTCGAGAACTCGCAAGCGGCGCGATCGAGCTCGCCTTGGCCCGGAAGACGTCGCCGCTTTTTCCCGTCGCCTCGCGGCGAAAGGTTTCTTTTCCCCCTGAGATGCCGAGCTCGAGCTCTTTGTAGAGCGCGGCATAGGACCCGCCCCGGTCGGTCACCATGCTCTAAAGCAGAGATAGAAATTCTCCTTTTTTTTCCTAGAACACGTTTTCCCCTCCCCGCAGGTAGCGTGAACTTGTCGGCCGTCGAGCCCCTTGCGAGGATCTAGGGGGAACCGACTCTCTTTTTCTCCCCCGCTCGAGCGACCGTCCGGCGGCGGCCCATGGGCAGGGATTTTTCCTCTTCCCTTCCCTGTCGAACCGAAGGGAGGGAATTCTTTTTTCCCCCTTTTTCCCCAAAGCCATTTAAGAACCCCAAGTTCGCATTCGCCACCGCCTCCCCTCGATTGGTGCCGTAGAGCCCTTTCCCCCCTCTTTCATCACGCCCGCAGAGGCCGCCCTTTTTTTCAGCCGTTAATGGGCCCCAACATCCTCCTCTTTTTCCGTGGTGTGTGAGATTCGATGTGTCTTTTTCATTACGGCCTGACACCGGCGGGCTTGCACGCTGCGGCGTTCCTCCTTTTTTTTTCAAATTCCTTTATCGATCCCAAATCGGCGACAGATGGCCTGGAGGAATGCGACTTCACCCGGGTGCGACGGCTCGACTTTCCCTCCCCTGAGGTCTGTCCCTGCAGAAAATTCTCTTTCCCAAGAAGAGTCGAAGAGGTAGTTGTAAGGTCATCTGTATAATCGATAGCTTTTTGCAGAAAATTTTGCATGAAGATGAGGGGCGTTTTCCCCCTTTTATCCGAGGCGACGAGAGCTTGTTTTCTTCTTTGAAGGAATACGGCATTTTTTCCCCCTCGCTTTTTCTATGCCGCGCTATACCGGCCCCATCCCCGATCGGCTAGAGATCAGGAATCTCCCTTTTTTTTTCCTCTTCGACGGGCGGACTCCTTTTTCTTTTGTAGTCGAACGGCGACCCTCTTCGGGCGAGTGTGCTCGACTTTCACGTCGGATTCACCGTTCTGGGGCATTTTCTGGCGAGACTCGATGGAGATGGCTTTCCGCATAGGAATCGAAAATTTTTTCTTTTTCTCGCGGCCGGGAAGCGATCGGATTTTTTTTGGCTGGAGCGACTTTTTTTTTCCTCCTTTTTGAGGCCGTGATCCTTTTCGATGGAGCGGGCATTCGCCCCCGCTTTCCTCCCGTGAAACCGACACCGAATCTCTCGGGGCCAAGCCTTGGAATAGGCTTTTTCTTTTTTTTGTGAGCGAAAAGGTAGAGCTTCCGCTTTTTTCGCTGTCGGACAGGCGTCCTTCGTGATAAACTGGCCCTCCTTCAAAATTAGAGAGTTCTATCTTCATCGACCTCCCCGATTTTTCCCCTGGTCCAGTAATTCTTTTCCTCTTTGGGGCGGCTTTTTTTTTTAGGCGGCGGTTTCCCCTCCACCCTCGACGGCCTCCGCTTACACAGCATTCTTCCCTTGAAGTGCGCTCGGAGATACAGCGGATTAGGCCCCTTTTGATCGAGTGCCCATTTCATTCATTCGAGATGCCGAGCCGGTTCTCGAGCTCACCCCCTTTCCGAGGATTCAGCCGCTTTTCCCCTCTCGCGATTCCGAGAGGCTCGCCGGCGAGAGCCTTTTGGTGTCCTTTCCTCCACGGCGACCCCAACAGGCCCTTTTTCCTCTTTTTTCCCCCCCCCCCCTGAAGGAGCTGCGGTGCGGCTTTTTCTTTTTTCAAACGCGATCCCATGCTTCTCCTGGTGCTCAACCAGCGCCCCCTCCCTCGACCGTCAACATCTCCTCCCCCTACGAGCCCATGGCGATCGACCTCCCCGGCGGAGGGTGCTCTCCTTTTTTTGGAAGCAATCGCATGGCCCTGTCCCTTCTCTCGAGGATTATTTCTCGACGACATCAATCTTCTCCGGCGAGTCGGCTGCCTTTCCCCTCGATGGTTGGCACGTCTCGTCCTTTTCGAGCACGTCAAAGGAAAAGTCTCCTCTTTTCCTCCGCGGTGCTCAGCCCGGGCGGTTATGCTGGTCTTTGCTTGACAGTTTCTGCAGCCGGTCACGTCCTTACTACAAAAGGACCGCGAACGTCCCTTTTTTTTCCAAGAAAAGGTACATACTTCTCCCTGCCATACGATCTTCGGGCTCACCTGGCTGTGCTCCTGATTCTACGCGGCACCTCCCGCTTCTCTTTTCTTTTCGGAGCCTGAACATGCTTCTTTTTTTTCCGATAGACTACCTTCTGGCAGCGACCCGGTTTGTCCGACACCGCGTTCCGCATGCCTCACTCCTTCTAAGGTCTGAGGACTTCTCCGCGATGATTCCCTTCCTCCTCCATCGACGCGCTCCTTTTTTGGAACTACTAGACGAGTTTTTTTTCCCCCCCGATGGAGCGCGACCTTTCGAGCAGTACGAACCGCTTTCCTCGAGTCCTGGGATTCCTATTCAAAGCGTCGGGCTCAAACTATCCTCTGAGGAAAGATTTCTTTTTTTCCTATCTCTATCTTATTCGTGCGCGAGATCAGCCTTTCTCATCTGGGCGACGAACGTTACTTTTCCGATTTCGGGGAGCTAGGCTCTTTTTTTTTTTCTCGTCGCCGAAGGGCTATCGGAATTGCATCACCGAGCCCCGAGGGCCTCCCCAAATGACCACTTTTCCTACGACAGCGTTTCTTTTTCCAGATCTTCATCACCAAACCCGCTTCGACGTCGCCGAGACTCATACTGGTCTTCGGTAAATGTTTTTCTCCAAGGCGATCTCGGCGATCGTCGTCTTTTTTTCCTTTTTCCCTCGAGGTTTGATGAGCACGTCCTACTTCCGAGCCTCGAGGCACGGTTTTTCGCCCTTCGAGGATTGCCGCGTTTTTTTTGGCAGGGGGCGGGGCTGCCGATCCTCCTCTCGAGAAAGAGTGTGGTCTTTCTGTCTTTCCTAATCATCCGTTGTTGTTGTTTACTCTCATCTCTCTGCATGTCCTTGACCACCTCGGGCGCGACTTGTGAGGGAGGCTAGGGGATTTTCTCGGAGATTCTAGCGCGGCACGCGTTCCTTTTCTCCACCGTGATCGAGGCGCTTTTTCTTTCAGCACCGCGAGGCCCGGCGTCTCTCTCCTGATTCGCCGAGATCGCCTTGGGTCGTCGCTCCCCGAAGGACCAGGATGATTTCTTTCTCGCAGGTGGTGATGACTTTACACCACGACCGCGAGTCTTTTGAACAGTTTTGTTTGTGGGTCGCATCTTCTTTTCGGTGATGGCAAGCTTCCCCCCCTTAGGCGAAGAGATTCCCTTTTCTGCGACTCGCTCTCCCAATCGTGAGCGGTCTCATCGCGTGAAAGTTCGTCTGGTCGAGGCAAGGCCTTGATGATCTCGTTTTTTTTTTTTTTGGCGTAGGAGAGGAAGGCGCCGCCCTTTTTTCCCATCGCGTTGAGTCCACTCTCGCGTTCTGCTTCCCAATTCTCCCACCCCCCCCCCCTCTTAGAGGTCGTAATGCTCTTCCCCTTCTCTTTTTTGTTCGAGAGACAGCGAGCTCTTTTAGTGGCCCCTCCTCTGTGCTGGCGAGGGAGCGCGCGCTGTCTTCCTCGGATCAAGTACTAAGACCTTCCTCTTTTTTTCGGCAGCGAGATGGTGTTGCTTTTTTTTTTTCCAACAGAGGTCGCGGCCGGATTCCTCAGGACCGGTGATCGGGTCGAGCCTTCTTGTCAGCGGTAGGGCGCCCTTTCCTTTTTTCGTCCGAGGGGAGGGCCGCGCTCTTCCCCCTGTGAGCCCGAAGATCGGATTTTTTCCGCGGCGTGTGGCAAGGTCTGGGACTTTTGGTGGAGAGCCCGTCGTCTTCCTGGTTGGGAAAGCCGTGGACCCCCCCCTCACGGCACGGCGCCAGGACCCCTCCCGCTGCTTTAGCACGCGGCTTTCTCCTTCGAACGGGGTCCTTGAGTTCGAGAAAGGCGAGATCTCTTTCGGTGTTGAGCAAACTTTCCTCTCATGAGCAGATGATGTCGGCCCTTTCCCCCCCCCTCTCTCGAGGTTGATAAACCGGTCCTTCCGAGAGAAGGGCCCATTCAGAGCCCCCCCCTCGCCGTTGCGTTTTTATACATGACTTTTTTCTTTTTTAGAGGTTTTTTTTTCTGTCGGCGTTTTCGATTTTTGCGCTGATTGAGCGTCTTTTTTTCCTCGTTCGTCGTATGCCCGCATTTTTCAGGAATGTGATGTGGCCCTCTCCTCGCTCGCGCGTGGTTTTCTTCAGCCTGCTGAGCAGCGAAATGGCTCCCCTTTTTAGGTTATCGCCCCTTTTTTTCCGATAGAGATATCTTTTTTTTTCGAGACTCCGGATGTGACCTTCTTTTCCTTTCTCCAGATCGGCGCTCTTTCTCCCCCCTATGGTGATTTTTCTCCCTTGCATCTAGAATCTTCCTACCGGTGCACGCGATCCCGTTCTCTCCTTTTAGCGGCCTCGCGCCTTTTTTTCGCGTAATGTTCGAATGTTCTTTTCCGGCCTCTGGGAGTAGATAGGCTTTCTCCAGCCGTCCTCCTGAAACGAGGAAAGAGCCCTTCTTTTTCCCTCATCGGGGACTTTCTGAACCAACGGAATCAGGCACTCTCTCTTTTCTTTTCTCCAGGGCTTTTCTTTCTCCTGGAAGAAGCGCTTCTCCCCCCTGTCTCGAGTGAAATTTTAGCCCCCCTCCCAGGGTCTATGAAAGCTCTTCCGAGGATATCTTTCCTCCTTTTCGGGGGAAGTTAACTCTTTTTCTTTTTGGAGAGGCCGATCAAATTCGCGTTTTCCTTCCTCTACGCTATTCGAACGCAATGTTCTCTTTTCCTGAACGGAACGCGCTCGGTCCTTTTCTTTTCTTCCTCTCGGGAGGAGAAAGAGCCATCTCTTTTTTTCTTTCTCTGGCCCAGACGGGAAGCCGCTTCCTTCCCCTTCACCTCTTACGCGGAGAGATCTCCCCCCATTTTTTCGACGACGTCGACGCGGACTTCTTTTTTCTCCTAGAGGAGAAAGGACGCTTTTTTTCCCGGAGATGCCGAGCTCGATGATCAGTGTAGGGCCTCTTTTTCATTAGCGAAAAGACGAGTCTCCTTATTAGGAAAAGCCTTTCTTACTGCTCGGCGCCCTCCCCCGGACATCTATCCCCCCAGCGCATTTCTTTTTTTTTTTTTGGGCGGAACCCCCTTTTTTTTCGAGCTCGAAGAGTTTAGACGAATTCTCCCCCCTTCCCCCGACGCTAGAGCCGTACCCCCTTTTTTGGAGAAGGATTTGCGGCAGGCTTTCTGGGCGGGAAGGCTCTTTTTTCCCGGAGAAGCCCGGTCTCTTCGCCAATCCCCTATACGATCGCCGCTCCTTTGCCGTAGAGAAAGTGCCCCCCCTTCTTCGGGTTCATCACGCCCTCTTTCCTCCTATGGGGTCCTTTTTTCTCTTTCATGGGCCCCAA
>Ga0179593_1368537_pt1 | contig 13225 bp, 10 predicted proteins | sample CZODoug2_1_08_16_FD_185931 | JGI IMG/M metagenome (GOLD analysis project Ga0179593, IMG submission 185931) | Vadose zone soil fungal communities from Angelo Coast Range Reserve, California, USA - CZODoug2_1_08_16fungal (PacBio error correction) | ecosystem: Environmental > Terrestrial > Soil >... | reverse complement strand
CACAGCTCCGTTCCCCCCCCCCGAGAATCCCTCTCGTTTACCGCGGGTCTCCCCTCCAACCCCCAGCTTGCCCTTTGACCTCAGTCATAAGGTAAAATTATTTTGTATTTTCCCTCCCCCCCCTTACTGTAGGGCCCCCCCCCCAGGGTGTCCCCCCAAAGGAAGGCATTCTGCCACTCCCCTCCTTCAGCCCCCCATAAGACGACGCCACCGCTAACCTCCTTCTCCCTCTTATTCACGCGGCTGAGCTCCCACGGAAATCCATTTAGTATTGGATCGCCTTCCCCCCCCGTGCCGTAAAGAGCACCTTGAATCAACTGCAACGTCATGTTCTCTGACTGTCTTGCCTTCTCTCCTCCCTTTGCTGGCACGTACTGAAGACTTAGAAGAACTGCCCAACTCTCGCTTTTTCCTTGAGGTCTTTTCGCTCTTCTTTTTCCCTCGTTCAGTCTGTCCCGTTTCAACCGATCCTTTGGGCGGTGAGGGAACTCCTCCTTCCCCTTCTCCTTTCTACCGGAGGATTTCCTCTACCCGAACTTATGTAACCTTTTTTTCCTCAGGGTGTTCTCCTCTTTTTCGACTCCGCGGTCTGGCTGGTCACGCTTACCAAGCTTCACCGACTTGTATCGTTTGCTGCACTTTCCCCTCCTTGAGTTCCGCCCTTCACAGGTTAACCTTCCCGGTTATGGGCCGGCTGCCGGGCAGTTCCGTGCCCCCTTTCGCCGGGGAAGGGCCCGGACCCCCCTCGGCCCGTCTCGTCTTCTTCTTCGTGTCTTTGCGGCTTGAGTTGGCAAACCCCCGGGCGGACCGGTCTCCTGGTCCAGCTTCGCGGGGACTTGAGGGCGACTGGGTGGTCGGTACCTCACCCACGGGACGAGACAGCTTTCTTTATGCCCGCGTCCCGTTCTGCCCTTCTCATGACCAGAAGGTTCGGCCACCTTGGACTTTACCCTAGGTTGTCGAGGCCAGCGAGTGTCGTCCCTTCCTTCTGTCAGAGCGCGCAGGCTTACGGTCAGTCGTGAGATTCTCGGTGAGAATATTAGAGCGAAAGAAGGCATTTCCTTGCGCCCAGCTTTCCATCGACCCAGATGTTTCGCCTAAGAACCTCCCCTTTAGAACCTGTTCCCCCCCTTCGGTTCCTCCCCCTTTCGTTGGGGAGCACCGTATTACCTACCCCTTTCTCTGGCAGCGGAACTCATTCCCCCCATTTTACACCTAAGCAACTGGCCCTTCTCGAGATTGACTTCTTTCTTGGAACTGTTACAACCTTGTTCCCCTCCTCCAGAAGTTTGAAGACTATTCACGTCCCTTTCTTTCTTACCATTCCGATGCGTTTGCCCTTCAACGTTGGTTCAACCGGGACTTTCAACAGTGATTGATGTCGTTTAATGCCCGAGGCCCCGACCAGTTGGGAAGATGAATGGCGGACCTGAGTGCTCTTCCTTTTTTCCGTCCCGAGCGAGGTGTCTTTATCCAAGGCCACCTAGCTCCTTTCCTTTTCTTGGACCTCGGTCCCTTTCCCACTTTTTAAGGAACGTGTAGACCTGACTGTCGTAGGGGAAGGTTTTTTGGTTCCCGTTCTTCTCCTAGTTTTTCACGAGCGTTGGTGATGGTCTTCCCTCGATACCGGTCTCTTTGAAACACTGGATCCCTCCCTCTCGGTCTTCCAATTCCCTGAACTTAGACAGCTCAGATCGGACCGTACCCTGCTATATATTTCTGGTGTTGTTGTTCTCTCTCTCTGATGTACGGGCCCCCCCCTTTCCCCCCTTTATGTTCTCCTTTTCAGTCTGATGAAAACTATGGTCAAGTTAGACCGGGTTTCTTCCTTTTTTTTTCTTTGACAGTCCGACTCTCTCCTTAGTTTCCGGACGCAACTGTTCAGCCCGGGCAGAGGACGCACCGTTGGTATAGTTTCCACACCCTTTTTTCCCCGTCGCACTAGTTCGATGTAGTAGATTGAAATTTCCGGCGCCAGAACTCGACACTAATCTTTTCGTTGCCGAAGTTTTTGCTTCACCCTCCCCCCCGCATTATATGAAAACGGTAGCGATAGGGCACTCCTGACGATCACTCCCTTTTTACAGTTGTATGACCCCCGAGGGGGTGCGCTAGGAGGCGAGACGTTCTTTCCCGGATAGGACCAATGGTCTGTCTTTTAATGCTTGCGGAAAATTCCCCAGTTAACAATCTTCCTGTACCTCTTCCCCTGTTACGCCTGAGGAATTGTGGTTCGGAAGTGGAGGCGATCATTTTTCCTGATATCGGTGCTGATTTTTACCCACCCATATTTTTTCGACCGAGGTTGCTACCTTTGTTCGGTCCAAAAAGGCGGGTAGCCGTCTGCTGGGACCCTGCCTTTCTGTCTTCTTCTACCGCTTCCCCCCGAGATATAGAATCCCTGCCTGCTCTCCAGCTTAATTGAGCCCTGCCCTGGATTCCGGAACCGCTGTTAATTCGCCCACCGGTTCTTTCACCCAGTTTTTTACTCCAGACGGAGGCGTGTTCTTCCCTCGAGAGTCATCCCTACGAGTTCAGAGTAACTCGGGGGGATTAAGTAATGTTAACGGACCCCCAGTTCGAACGAGCCATCGGTCGTGGAACTCTCCCCAGTCTCAAGGGGTTCCATTTAAGAATCTAATACTCCCCTTTTATCCCCGATTTGGCATTAAATGGGGGAATTGGAGTGTTTTTCCCTTATGGACCGACGGCCGCCCCCCTTCCCCCTGCCACCCTTACCCCTTGATGGTGCCGGTTCGGCCCTCTTCGTTTCTTTCCTCCTAAATTGGGGGAGACAGCTGGTGGCCTTCTGTATCCCCTCCATCTCCTTTTTCTCCCTTTCGCGCCCAGTTCCCTTCTGACCGTCGAGGCGTCCTCGTCCCTCGTAACTCCCTTGTCCCTTTCCTGAGGGCCGGAAGACCTACTGTAGCCTTCTTTTTTCAAGGGCCTGCTCGGGACTTCCAGCTTACGAGAGCTCAAGGACTTCTTTTGCAGTTCCTGGCTTCTTAAGTTCGTCTTAGCGGACAAATCTTTCGCTAGCAGGCTAAAAGGATAGTCCCTTTCCCTCCCTCTCCGGAATGAGTCCGGGTGATGGATTTTAATAGCCGGTAACTGCAGGAGGCCTCAGTCGAACTCTCGAGTGAGCCCGTGCGAAGACGGGGCCGGTATTTCGGCTTATGTTTTTTTTCCTGAGTCTGGGGCTTCGAGTCCCTTTTCCGGGTTTGGTGGGACGAAGTCACTTTGGGGGTCCTTTCCCCCTCAGTTGGGCGCCCTTAAACCTTCCAGGTGTTGTTGCAAAGAAACAAGTAGCACGGGTCCGTTTCCTTTCTCTGCAGTGGTGTGGAGGTGAGACAGGGTTTGTCCTTTCCCTCTCGCCCGTTTCTTCGGATTGGTCGCTACGTGTGAAGTGGGACGATAAAGTCAGTCTCTCTCTGCGTGAGTCCCCTCTATAGGGCAAGTGTTTTGCAGCCCCCCCCTCTGTTATTCTTCTTGATTGTCGGGTGACCGTATGGGCTTACATCCTCTGCGGCATGACCCCAGGGCGCAAAACGGGGGGTGGTTCGGACCTCCTAAAGTCGGTTATCTGTAGCTTGTGTGTCTTGGTCTCTCAGCTCAGCTAACTTTTCCGCTTTCCTCGTTTTTTTCTTTCCCCCCTATTCCGGCCGTTTATCTCCCTCCTAGAACCTTCCCCCCCCTTGCCATTCCCCCCCTATAGTGGTTTTTTTATGCCGGCGTTCACGCGTTATAGTTAGCAGAGATTGGATTGGCCGCTCTCCTTCTTTGACAGCGGTCCCGTCGTCCATCCGGCGCACATGCCCGACCCCCTTCCCCCGGCCCTCCACCAAAGCCAATTCAGCCCAATTGGTCCCCATTGACCTTAGAGTGAATACTAGGAAAGTCTCCATCGTCCTAGCCTATCCTTGTTTCCCCCGTGGGACCTTCCGACTAGGTTGCGATCTCTCCCCTCCTATGTCAGGGAACTTTTTCCACTTGCGGCCGCCCCCCCTTATCCCCCGGACTTCTTTTGGAAAGGTCAAGTCTTCCCCCTTCCCCATCCTCCTTCCCGGACAAGTACTAAGGACGAGATAGTTCCTCCTTTTTTTTAGAGAAGTTTTTCTGAAGGAATCTTATCAGGACGCCAATTAAAGCCAGTTTCCCCTGATTGCCGGACGAAATCACCAATCTCACTTGGAGATCACCGTTCTTTCTTCCTTGACCTTTCCCCTCCCATCGAGACTGAATCCACTCAACTCTTCTCCTCGGGCAGGATGCCCTATTCCCCTGCGAAGGCGGGCCCGTCTCCCCGTAACCGTTTTTTCCTTTCTGTTTTCGGGGCTAAGTCGCTGTTCTCGCGTGGAACTCTTCTGCACGGAACACTAAGGGCGTCGTGGATTTTTCAACCGGCGGCTGACGGGCCTCAACCCTCTCCGTTTGAAAACCATCGGCTTCAGATAAATACTGGTTGTCGTGCACTTCCCTCCCCCTCTCCTTTCTTGATGAGTACCCCTGCTGTTCACATTTTGCCCATCCTCTCCCTAATACTCCGTTGTTGTGTCGAACACCAATGCCAGTGCGGGGGGTCCTCATCAAACTTTCTAATCTCAAAGTCTCCCCCCTTCCCTATCTCCCGGATTGGTTGGCCCTGGACGAGAGGGGTGGAGAACCGGATCACAGGCCTTCCTTCCCCTCCCGACGAGGTTCCGGGCGTCCTCTCTCCTTTCAGCTTAGCCTTAAACAAACCGACACTCGAGGTCCGCCTTTCGTAGTCGAGTAAGAACGGTTAGACATCCCTCTAGCGGTGTTAGTCCTTCGCTTTCTTCGCCTATCCCTTCTTTTCTGAGTGATCTCCTGTCACTTTCTTTAGGTCCGGATCTCCATTTGAGCTTGCGCAAATTTCTTCTTGCTAGCAGAAGATCCGCCCTTTTCTTTCTACTGAGTCTGAGAATCTTCAAGAAACTGGCTCTCCCCGCCGAGTCTAGCATAGATCCCTGCTTTAACTTCCCCAGTTTCATTCATGCGCTTGCATGAGACCCAGTCTCGATGTATAAACCACTTCTTCTTCTTCCTCCTGTTCAGACTGCAGCTTTCGGTTCAATCCTGTGAATACTATTAGGATTAGATTCTTCCCCCCCGATTCGAACTTCCCTCCCGTGGCCCCACCGGATAGGTAAATTTGAAGTTTCTTTCCCTTCTGAATGTCTTTCCCCCTCTAGTTATGGTTTTACCCTGGGGATGACGTGCTTGCGTTGATTGGAATCCAGTTCCGGTTGTAGCCAGTTTGCGACGGAATGGTGGGGCGGGGCCTCCCCCCTGCTCAGGCGGAAGCGCGGATGGCTCTCTTCACTTCACATCTTTTCCCTTGCCACCCCCCCCCCCCCCAGTGGTCCCGGAAGTGTTTTTTGGCGCTTTCCCTTTTCTTCCGAAGGGCTTTGTGGGGGGGGGCCCCTTCCTACCCGGAGAACTTTTTCACACATTGGATTGTATCTCGCGAGATCCTCCAGAACGTATTCTAGTCCCTTTTTGGTATACGTGTTGGATCCCGGTATCCTATGGTTCGGTTACGCCCGCTGGAAGCAGAATTTTCCTGCCTTCCTTCATAGGACTGATAATTTTTTCAGGATTCCCCTAGACAGCTCTTAGTGAACTTGCCTTTCCCTTAATCTCTAACCGTTCGACTATAAGCGGTCCACAACAGAGATCCATTTAACCCCGACTGATACACTTCTCCGCAGGACCGCCTTTCAAGCCCAAAACCTCGGCCTCCCGCAGGACCGGCCGGTCCTAAGCAAGCCTGGGCGGTGCCCACTGAAGGTTGTGCGCCCACTGTACTTTTTCCCCTTGCAAAAACCCTTCGGTTTGCCACCCCGCCCTGCCCAGACCCGTTTAGACCCCTCATCCGAAGCCGCTTTCCCCCCCCAGAACCGTTCCCCAAAGGGAGCTCTTTTAGTCCCTTCTTCATTGCTTTCCCTGACGCCTCCCTATGGCTAACAATTCCCCCCTTCCCCCTTCCGGTTAATTGGCGAAACCGTCTAGGAACTGGTGTTTTTTGCCGTCCCCTTCTCGCTTTCCCGTCTGATACGACCTACCTCGACGACATGAAGACCCGATGTCCTCCTTGCGGATTCCTCTCTCTTCCCCGAGCAGGACGGGACAGTTTGCTAAAACCTTCTTTACGTCGTTGGATTTCTTACACCCCTCCACGGTTCCCCCTTGCTTCTCGGCCTAGGCGCCTCCCGCCTCGGTGTTGCTGGTTCTTAACTCTCCGAGGAGATGGCGGGCTACCCTTGAGGCACCCGCTTGCTTGCTCACATTCTCTCTTTTATCACTCTTTTTACCCGTACCACGCACAGGGTCATTTAGCAATGGGTAATTGCTGCTCCGGGACAGGACGGGCGCGCACTTTCCCCCCCCATTTCCCTTTTCCTGGAAAATCGATACCGGTGGAGTGGAGGCGGCGTTGTCTTATTCCCTCTCTGTGCCCTGTTATGGCTGAGCCGACGGTCCTCCTGGTCAGCCTTTTTGTATCTATTTTTTCTTTAGTATAGTGTCTCTGCGAGTTTGTCTTTTTTTTTGTTCTCTTTTCTTTTTTTTGGTGTCCGTCTGTCAGATCCTTCCCATATGGGGGCTATTTTCTTTTGTGGTGTACTTTTCTTGTTTGGCGGATCTACAGACTATTTTTTTTTTCTTTTTTTTTTTCGGGGATGAGTCTTCTTTCTTCTCCCTTTCGGTTGTAGGATGCGCGTTTTCATGTCAGCCACGTCCTTCTTTCCTTCTAAGCCGCCGGGCCTTTCTACCCTTGCTTATCGAAGCAAGCCAGCCGTGAAAGTCAAAGTGGTCCCCGACCTTTTTTTTCCGACTCTTATCATCCCCAGCATCTCTCGAAGAAAACGGAAAGAAGGCCCCAAGTTTTCCTTTCCTTCCCCCAGGGCCGGGAGATTATCGTTCGGACGGATCGTTTCTGGGTTTTTAGGTGTGGGTTAATTATCGGCAGTGTGCAGTCTTCCTCCTACTACAGATCAATTCGTTGTAGTCACCATTCCTCCCTCGCTTTTCCCCCCCAGCATGGTTCAAAGGCTGCTTGCTTCGTATTGTACCGAACGTCGAATACCCCCTCTTTCTTTTCTTTCGCGGGCGGGGGATTTCAGATAAGTCTCGCAGCCCAGAATTCTCTCCTTTTTTTCGCTTTTCGAGGGCAGCAATCGACTCCCTCTCCGATGAGGATAGGTCGGTCAAGGTTTTTCATGGGACCACGTTCTTTTCTCCCTCGGTCTGCCGCTTCCGTCTTTTTTCTACGTGCAGTGAGACGACCCAGATTGCCTTTTTTTCTTCTTCCGTACTCTCTCAGCGGGATTCCCTTTGAGCCCCTGAACACCCGGTAAACCTGCCCCTAATGAATTTCCCCTTTTCCAGCCTTCCGTTCCCTTTAGCCGTTCTCTCCTCTTACCTCCTTTGTTGTTGTGATATCTCCGGTCCTTTTTTTTTCTCACTGCGTTCTAACGTTCAGGTAATGATGGCCCCGCCTCTTGTTTCCCCTTTTTTATTCATTTTTGAGTGTTCCCTCGAAGCCTCTCTCTTGACGCGCGATACGCCGCTCTTGTCTCGCCCCAGGAAACGGCCAACGGGAAATTCGGCCTTGACATTAGTTATTATTACAGGTTCTTTCATTCCCCTTCGAGTATCCTCCTTGGCGTCCTCTACTGGTTTTGTTTTTGGGTGTGGCCTGACCTCCCTACACCGAAACGGCAGGCGTTTTTTTCTTTTCCTCATTTCAACGTCCGCCAGGTTTCCTCCTTTTGTTCGGACCTAGGGAGTCGTGGCAATCTCCTCTTTCATGAAATGTTCTTACCATACCCCCCCCCTTTCGGGCGTTAGCCGTTCTTTTTCCTCTCATGGGCGTGAAAATTTTTTTGTTTCCACTTCTTCTTTTTTCACCCCGGATGCGGCCACGGTACTCCACGATACGCTTGCCAGCTGAGTAGCCTTGCCAGGGTGCGGCTCTTTGACTTTGGTTCCTTTCTGGCTCCCTCTATGGGGAATGTATCCCCCCAGGTCTCATGATGGCCCCCCCTCTCCTTTCGGGTCCGAACTGCTGTCGGGCGGCTCTTTTGAACCCTCTGGGTCGCCCGGCCCGGCTTTGCTAGGCCCACGGCCGTCTTTCTTCTTCGCCCTATACTTTTTTGGGTGCACTTCCCGGTATTCCTTTCTCGTGCGGCCGGATTTTGTTGGTCAGCGCACTTTCCATCACAGTCTTTTCAGACCCAGCTAATTTCCTTTCTTCTTCTTTCCCTACGAGCGAGTCCATTTGTTTTAATAGTGCCTCTGAGTAAGGGGTTTTTCCGCCAATTGTACGGAAAACAGTTCGGCCCGCCTGTTAGCAAGTCCTCAGTCCATCTCTTCTGGCAATTCCCTCCTCCTGATCAGCCGACTCAGCCTAAGGGTTTTTTCTGATTTCTTCCCCAAGGGGGGGCCCGGAGCGTTTTCCCGGTGCCCCTCGGCATCCTCCCCCCTGACCCGGTGAACCTGGGCCCGGTGACTTAAACCTGGCGCATAGCGATTTCTTGCTTTTTCTTGTGGGAAATGGTAGTTTTACAGCCTTCCCCCTCGTCGTGACACTCGCCCAGCCTTTCTCCCTTTGGAAGAAGGCTTCCTCGTTTCAGTGGAAATCCCCGGGCGGATTTGTTCGCGCCTTTTCGAATCTCCACGATTTAGTTGAAGTTTCTCACGTTTTGCCAGTCCCTTCTTTTCGCTATAGAGATTTATACCCTTCGACGCAGCTCCCTTTTCCTTTCGTTCTTCTTGACGTTCTTCGTCAGGCGTCGGCTCCCCTCTCTTTCTTTTATCTGACAGTTTTTTTTGAGCCCGCCGGGCCAGTGTCTTTTTGGATTTCATTTTGATCCAGATTCGCAGGGCGTCGTGCATCCTCTCCTTGACGCCCGCGTAGGAGTTTTTTTTTTTTTTCTGGTTTCTTCTTGAGTTTTTTTTTGCTGGACGGAGATGGTATTGAGTAGGGCAGTGACGGTCCGTTTGGCCGTCATGGGGCTCCCTTCCGGTTGGCGTTTACGACGTCGGTTTTCGCCCTCGACCACCGTCGGGCCCCGAAGGGAAGTTTGTTTTTTTTGGGAAGCTTTTTGTTTTTTTTTGGTCTCCGGCGGTTCTCGTCTGGAGCGATGTTTGTCGGGCGTTTTTCGATTTCTTTTTTCTGAGGTGCTTACCCCCTAAAGGGTGATCTCTTCCTTGATTAAAGATATAGGAAGGGGGTCGTGGGATTTCCAGCTCTTTTTCTTTTCTCTCAGCGCAGGTGCCGCTTGTTCGGATGAGTTTCATAACCTCTCATTACCTTTCTTCCAAGTTGACTTTTGCCCTGAGAGTATTTCCCCTTTTTTATCTCTGTGGAAGATGCATTTTAGATCCCTGCATCCTTTTGTTCTTAGAAGGGTGATGATAAGATAGACCGGCGGAAGCGCCTTTCCGAGCCCCTTCCCCGACGTTCCATATAGTTGTTATGAAGTCGTCCCTATCACGAGAAAGAAGCTGTCCACTGAGTTCTTGTGGTTTGGTTATGCAGCGAGAGCATTTCTGCCCGGCCTTATCGCAGGCCCCTGTAGACGACCTCTTGAAACCTCCCCCTTCTTTATCCCCCCCACGCCAACTTAAACCAATGGTACCTACCTCTTTTCCCCCTTAGTAGGAACTTCCTTTTGCCAGTAGCCTATCCTTGTTGCCCCTGTACTGAGAATGGTGGTTTTTCCGATTAACTCCCATCCCTTCTTCTGGAATTGCCATCCCAGCGTGTTTCTTTACATCCCCCTAACCATTTTTTGGGAATTCCCTCGGCAACGTTCTCCATTAGCATTATTCCCGGACCCTGCTATTTGTCTCTCCTTCTGCTCATCCAGGCTTTCAGAGCGGTATTCTCCGTGCTCCTTTTTCCGGTTTTTTTTATCCTTTGCCTTGTAGGTCCTGCGAAAGACATATCCCTTTTCCCTAGCGGTCCTCCCCTTTGATGGCCAATTAGGGCGCCTCACTAACATTCGCGTTTGTCCGCCTTCCAGACACAACCCGCCGTCACCTTTTACGGAGGACTTCGACCATTCCTCTTTTCTTCGAGTATTTATTGTCTGTTAAATCTTTCTTTTCTCGTTTGGACCTTTCCCCTCTTTTGGACGGTACGTATGGGTAGCAACGCCCTTAAGGTAACCCCTCTTCATTTGAAGACATAAGTAAATAGCGCTACTTTTGCTTTCTCTTCACTCCCGCAGATTACGTTTTGACCCCATTTTCCTGGCATGTTGAACCTCTTCATTTCCTACATCACTCGGTTTCTTCCCCTGTTAACACTTGCCCTTCTTTTGGTTATAAAGGAAAGTAATCGCGGAGTTCCCCCCTTGGCTCCCTTTCCCTCTATCTGCCTTTCGGTTAACCATGGATCGGGTTTTGGCCCATTCAGGTTTGAATCCATTTTCCCTAATCCGATTCTTGTCAAACGAGTCTCCCCGCGAGAACAAGGTTCGATAGTCCCCTCCCCCTAACCCACTATGACGAAGAGGATTTAGTCCCTAATAAGCTTTTTTACAGATATAAGCTTTTAGGTTCGCGTAGGCGTACCCGTCTTTCCCGTTTGACCTTTTGTGCTTTTTGTCTTTGACGCGGACTTCTTTGCCGAAGAGAACATTTTGTTTTAGTCCGTTCCTATACCCATGTATGAGCGTCCAGGATAAAGCTTATTAACTCCAGTGCTTCCACCGACGTTCGCTTCGATCTCTTGAATATGCCTGTTCTTTCCTTTCCGCGGTTTTTTTTTTTTAAGTGTTTCCCCCCCTCAGTTTCCTTTTGTTTATGGAATTTCGATAGTGGGCGGTTCGTTCCTGGACCATCCTCGGGTGAATTTCCCTTCTCACATTCCACCCCGCTCTTCCAGTCCCTTTTGTCCCCGATCTTGCATGAAAGGGCCTCTGCATGACATTTGCCGATGGTGGCGGCCGTTTTTTCTTGTACCAATTGGGGCTTGAAGTTGGCTCTGGTGTGTTTGATTGACTTCCTTTTTTCATTGTTTTTCTCCTTTGAGGACTTTTCCGAATGGAACGTGGAGCTTCTTTTTAGCTCGTGATGGCATCTTCTTGCTCCTTCCCATTGCACAGACAGGATTACAAAATCGTGGACGGTTTTTCACGGGGTTCTTCGTCTTTTTGTAATTCCCTTTCCTCCTTCAGGCCCTTTTTTCTTCGCTTGGAACCAAATCTTCTTCCTTTTCTTTGCGCTTTTTTGTCTCCCCTAAAACCTGAGCTAAGGACGCTCTTTCCTTCTTTCTCCGTGGATGGACAGACAGGGTCATGCCGCATTCGTTCTTTTCCCGCTGAAGCTTTTTAGTCGATCAGACCGAATTAAGCCTCTTCAGGGCAAATCGACCCGAATCTCTCTAGTGAAGGTCCCTTCCACCACTTCAGCTATACAGGCAAACCGCTTCAACTTCCCCCCCGGCCCTATCATCCGACCGGGACAACGGGATCAAACAAAACCCATCTTCCAGACGGACGGCCAGCACTCTCCCTCCTTGTTTCCTTGCGAACCCCCTTCCTTTGTAGGGGCACCGGACGTTCGTTTTTTGGGCTGGCTGTCCTTGCCCCCCCCTTACTTCCTGAACCGAAGACAGAAACCTTGCACTTGCCCCTCCGCTCTCCGACCGGTGCCCCCTCAACCCCCTGCAGGAGTTTTCTTCAAGAGAGTCATGATGACTCCTCCCTGCAAGGTCTTTGCCTTCTCTTAGATACATGCCAGCACCCCGTCTCAATGCCAGGCGTCCATGACCCTGTTCTCTGGGAACCCTTTTGGTTTGATGGTACTCTCCAGAACTAAATTTTCTCCCCCCTTTTCTTTAGATTTTAGTCGATTTTTTTCCTCCACGAGTGTGGTTTGGCTCACCCAGGGCTACTTTCTGGTTTCCTCCCCTGAACCTTCATTAGGTTTCCCTTTTTTCCTGAGAGGATCCCCATCTTTCCCCCCGGGGTACTCCTTTTGTGCTTTCTGGTTATCCCCCGGGCTTTGATCCCTACGCGATACCACCCTTTTCCCGCCCCTCATGCTAGAGTGGATGCCCTTTTCATCCTCCTTGGCATAAAAGTACACCGTACGTGTTCCCTTGGTCCGGGTCCTTTTGGTTTTTTTTCGTTCGGACGTTCCCCCCTCTCGGGGCACCAATTTTTCCCTTGAACTGTCCCCCCCATATATCCTCCCTCGGTAGTATTCTTCGGTCTTCGAGGAGGGAACTTCAACCCGGTCTGACCCTTTCTAGGGCTTTTTTTCCGCGCGTCCCTTCTTTCTAACGGGTGACAATAGCTAAAGAACCCGTCCTCTGCATCTCTTCGTTTTTTTCTCTCGCGTTAGAGGAAAGGACTATTTCAATGACGTCTTGTTCGGTCCTCCTGGCTTTTTCTCCGTGGGGCACTTTTCCCTTGGTCGCCAGGCCTCTTTCGAGAATCTTCTGGACTTTGACAAGAATCCTTTTGAGTAGAGAGAGCTTTTGCCTCTTCTTTAGCCAAGAAGGAGGTTTGAAAATCCTCAGAAGCAGTAAAGTCCGCCCCTCTCTCGACGAATCTGGCAACGTCGATGGGTAACTCAGTAGGAAGAAAATATCCTAATGCCCCAGACTTTCCGCAAACTCATGACAGGTTCCTCCTCCCACGCCCAGTTCCTGCTACAGATTATCGTGTCCCGAACATTTTGCTGATCTTTTCCCACTGAACAGTTGGAACTCCCTATTCTTTCTAAATTTGTTCGTAAAACGCCTTATTAGCACCCTTTCCCTGTTTTTTAAAGGGCACCCGTTCGTGTATTTAGTATTGCCCCTAAGAGGGAAAGACCCCCCCCCCCCCCCCCCCACCCCCCCCCCCCCCCCCCCCCCCCCCCACCCCCCCCCCCCCCCCCCCCCCCCGTTCTTCCTTACTGGCGGTGGTCTCCTTGCAAGCCTGCCCTTTTTCTTGCGTTCGTTGCGCAGAAAGTAATTCAAATCCCCCCCCTCTCCTCGAGTTTCTCCGGTATCTTCCTGGTACTGATTTTCTTGTTCTGAATCTGATGTCGGCCGCCGTGCCCTTCTTGTCTCCGTTGCCGTGCGAGCACTCGCGTAGTCGCGTACTTCCCGTTAATCGATTCGGATAAGTAGAGAAACTCGACCCCTTTCGAAAACCGGACCGCGCCCCGTTGACCTTCCTCTGATCAGTTGTAGTACAGG
>Ga0179593_1652740_pt1 | contig 13226 bp, 20 predicted proteins | sample CZODoug2_1_08_16_FD_185931 | JGI IMG/M metagenome (GOLD analysis project Ga0179593, IMG submission 185931) | Vadose zone soil fungal communities from Angelo Coast Range Reserve, California, USA - CZODoug2_1_08_16fungal (PacBio error correction) | ecosystem: Environmental > Terrestrial > Soil >... | reverse complement strand
TTTCCTTCAATAACGGGTCTTTTTTTCTTTTTTTTCAACGTCCAGATCGGCCAGGTTTTTTTTTGGCCCCCGGACACCAGGTTTGCCCTCCCCCCCCGTCTCAGTTCTTTCTGCGCTTCCTGGTCCTCACCCGTCCCTTTCCCTTTCCTTTTTTTTTTCCAAGAACGCGCAGACTTTTCGACAGCCCCCCCGCCCCCTCCCCCGGTCGCCCGTTTTTTTTTTCCCCATACCGACCCCATCCCCCCTTTTTTTCCCCCTCCTCATACTTGCCCCTTTTCCCTTTTTTCCCCTTTTCCCCGTTTTCCCCCCAACAAGGAAACCCAGACCGATGGGCCAGCAACACCTTTTCTCTTCGCCTATCCCAGTCCCTCCTTTTTTTCCCGCTGCAGGGGGCGTTTCCACGTCCCCCCCGAAAATCGTCTTTTTTCTTTCCGGTTGAGGGCGCTCCGAATTCCCCACTTGTGTCTTTCACCAGTTGGTACGGAATATCGAGGTTCGTTCTTTTTAGAGGGTTTCGTGCCCCCCCCCTTTTTTTTTTTCTTTTCAACTTTGATCTGGCAATGTTTTTTTTGTGCCGATCACGGGGCATTGTCTTTTTTCCCGGGTCATTCTCGCTTCTTCTTTCTGGATGAACAACGATCACCCCCTTCCATGCCTGACCCCCCCTCTTCCCTCACAATTGCATGTAAGGCGCCCCCCCCCCCACCAAAGACGGTGTTCCCTTTACTTTTTCTTGCGCCGACGTTGAGACGCATCCTCCTCCTCCCTTCCAATAAGTCGCCAGGTTCCCCTTTTTGCACCGGGAAGGATTTTCGTTCTTGGCGCCCTTCACTTGTGCCGGCCGCGGAATCCCCCCCCTCCCTTTTTTCTGGTGGGGGAGATCCCCCCTCATTTCCCCTTCAATGACCTTCCCGCCCGGGACGTTCTTTTGCAGTTGTCTAACGACCTTTCCCCAACCATTGGTTCTCCAAGGGCACTTCCCCCCTCCTTCTCTATGAGGCCTTTTTCTTTTTTTTTTTCTCCCTTTTTTCGGGGGGTGCCGTGGTTCATATTCCCCTGGCACGGTTTTGTCAGTTCCCCCTGGTAGACTCTTTGTTCTCCAAGGTTTTTTCCCTTCGTTATCGAAAAATGCTGTTAGCGTCAACCGCTCCCCCCCGGCCAAACCCCCTCGGGGGTCGGACTTGGAGCGTCTTTTCTTTTAATCGGGCTCCCCCCCTTTCACTTGATCTGCCCCCTTTGTTTTTCCCCCCTTCCCTGTGATTTTTCAGTGACCCCTCCCCCTTTTTTTTTTTTCCAAGACCGTTTTCTTTCCCTCCTGCACCCTTTTTCTGGCATACGAACTTTTTCCTCCTCTGGGGCCCAAAATCCATGGTCAATTCCCCTTTTTGACCCTTCCGGGGCGATCGGGTCTTCCCTTTTTTTGAGCCAGGAGGCCACCTCCTCCCTTTCGGTTTCTGAGACCCCCACCGCGGCAACCTCCCCCCCCCCCCCCCCTTCCACATGCTGGGACTTTTTTCCCCTCGTGGGGATTGTTCAGTTTTTTTTTTGGGGTTTACCCATCTCAGGCGCCCCGAAAACCTCTTGGGGGACGGTCGCGGTCCTTTTTTTTTCCCTTCATGCAAATTTCTCCCCCGTCTATGCTTTTCTCTGCCTCAGCCCCCCTTGTCGGCGAGTCGGCATTCCTGCTTTTTCCCTTTTCTTCCAGGAGAAATCCCCGGGAAGTAACACCCGTAGTTTTTCGGGGAAGGATCGTTTCCCCCATAGGCCGCATGAACGCGCGTTCTTGGCTGTCGAGAATGATTTTTTCTTTTTTAGTTGCTCCTCAGTGATCTCTCCCTTCCCCTTTTCTACGAGTAGTGAATTACGCTTCGTCCGTCAGGCGAACATTTCTCTTTTTTCTACACTCACTCCTTTTTTTTTCATCTCTCTTTTTTTTTTGTTGGGTTCTTCTCTCTTCTTTTTCGGGCTTCGTTCCGCGGACAAAGCCGTCCCCCAAAAAACCATCTCTTGTCTTTTTGACGGCACCCGAGCGAATCACTTTGATTTTTTTGAAGTTATTAAGATCACTTCCGTTTTTTTTCCCGGAGGAATCTCCCCAGTAGGTTTCCCCCCAATCACAGGACCCTCTCTAATGGAGGCTGGGAAGGCCCTCTTTCCCCTCATTTGCGCCGATCCTGGTGAAACTTTACCCTCCCCTCGCCTTTGGTTTCTTTCACTATTCACAGTCCCCCTGTTTCCCCTCCCGGCACCCTCCCACTTTTTCCGTGCGCCAAAACGTTTTCCCATAAACCGGCGCTCTTAGAGGCTTCCCCCCCCCCTGCGCCCCCCCCTTTCCTTCCCATGCGCAACCCCAAAAAAAAAAAAACCACCCCCGTTTTTAGGCGCAATAATTCTTCCCGTAGGGCCACTCGACATTTCCTGTGCGCTTCCCTGTGTGCCGAGGCTTGGTTTTTCTTTTACCGTCTTTTTTTTCCCGTACACCCGCCCTTTTTCGCCCACCGATTTTTCTCCGCCTGGTTTCGAACTGGGCGAATTGGCGCCTTCTTCACGATTGCGCCCGGTTAATTTTTTCTTACGGATTGACCCCTCTTCCCCCCCTCCCACCTCTTCTCCCTCGGTCACCTTCCTACCCTTCTCCTCCCATGGGGCCCCCCACCCCCAACCGGTGTGTCCTTAGCCAGTGGCTCCTTAACCCCCAAAAGTCCCCCCAACCCCCCCCCCCTTCCACGTCTTCACGGCTTCTTGTGTTGCCTTTCCCCCCGGGTTTTCCCGCTTGGGCTCCGATTCCTTTCCCCCCTAACCTGACCAGTCACCGACCCTCTGGTTTTGCGGGCGGGGCCTCCCCCCCATCGGTTTTTCTTGGCCCGATAAGGAGACCCTCCCGGTTTTTGTAGTTGCCTTTTCCCCAAAGGAGGGTTTCGTTTTGTGCCATTTCTGGCGATTTTTTTTTTTTTTGGCCTTTCCGGGACGTTACTCTTCCCCCCACGGCACCCTTCCCCATCAAGCTGAGCCTTCAGTTTTCGCCATTCTTTTTTTTTTTTTTCTTTGCATTATTTCCTGAAACCCCGCGCCTTTCCCCTCTTGGCAAACAGGCGGTTGAGACCCCTTTTTTTTTCTACGCCCACGGGCCCCGGCCTTTTATTCCATTACCCCTCTCTTTCTTTGGGATGGATGGGGGCCACCCAGATTAGATGCCTTGGAGGGCGGCCGGCTGCTTCTTTCGAAGTCCCTATTTGGTTTGAAATGGATGACCCCCCCCCCTTCTTTCCTCTGTTCTTCTTCCTGTGAGTTTTTCCCCCCCGAGAAGCCCTTTCTTCGTCCACCACCTTCCTTTTGGTTTGTTTGAAGGGGCGCTTCTGGTGCCGCCCTCCCCCTTGGGTTTCAGATTTTTGTGATGAGTTGTTGCAATCATTTTCTCCTCCTAGCTCTCCTCCGAAAAGTGACTCCCCCGATCGGGGCACCCCTGGTCCCAACCTTCACGGGTCAAGTCCCTTTCAAAACCACTTTGACAACGGGACTCCTTTCCCCCTGTTCCGCTGTTCCCCTTCCCGATATTTCCGTTAAAACCCTTTCTTTTGGTGTCGTACTATGGTGTCCCCGTCGGGGTAATTGACCCCTTTCTTTCCCTGGGCGGGATCTCTTTTTCCAAAACGCCCCTGTGTCGACAAACCCCCCCCGGTTATTCAAGCTGACACTTTTTTCTTCTCCTTCGAGATGTTTGCTGACCGCGGGCGTCTGGTTTTTTTCCCCTGTCCTTTGTCAAGTAGAGGTGGGATTTTGGTCTGGTTCTTTTTTTTTTTGGATGGCCCAGGCGTCCCCTTTTTCGTTCGCTTAAGGCGGGGGGTTCTGTTTTCTCGTTGCTTTATTGAGCTTGACGACAATTATTTCTTTTTTCCCCCCCCTTTATTTGACATTTTTTCTTTTCCCCCTTTTGCTGTCAGGGATAGATCACTTTTTCTAAAAATGCGTCCTTGTCCCCCTCCATAGTCAAGGGGGACGTCTTCCTTTCCTGGGAACCCCCTTTTTTTTCTTTTCCTCATAAGTCCTCACATCTCTATCTTTTCCTCCTCCCCCCCCTTTTGCTATTTTGTGTTTCTTTTCCTGGTATGCGCCAGGAACTTTCCTTTCCCCCAGGCCGCCTTTTTCCCTTCCTTTTTTTGCCTGACACCGTTGCCGCATGTCCTTCCCCTCTTCAAGTCGTGATCGAGTCCCCCTCCCATCTCCTCCCCCTCGGAGGAATGGTTTGCTCCCCCAGACAGACCCCTCCTCCTTCTTCCTGCACAAATGGGAGCCCTTTCCTAGACGGACGTCCCGGTTCCCCCCCTGGTTACTGCCGTTTTTTTTTTTTTCCTAACCGGAACCCCTCCTTCTTCCCAAGGGCCACTCATACCTTTCCTTCCCCGATAAGGGGCCCGTTTCCCCCAGATCAGCGCCGCTTGTCGCCCCTGCACCCCAAAATTTTTTTCTTTTTTTTATACTTCAGCTGAAATAACTCCTTCCAGGTTTTCCATCTGCCTATAACGGCCCTGGGACCACGCCTCCTTCGCTTTTCTTTTCCTCCCAACTCCCTTCCCGTTGTCCGAAATATCGAAGGTGTTTTTTTTTTTTCGGCGTTTTCCCCTTGTTCAAAATACCCCCCCCTGGGACCCGGTTGGGCCGTGGTTTTTTCTCTTGGCGTGTCCCCCCTTTTTTCATTATTAGGAGGAGAAGGCCTATGAACAACAGATCACCCCCCCTCACAATATTTTTTTTTTTCTTGCCTGTTAAGGGCTCTCCCCCCCCCCCACAGACTTTTTTGTGACCTCACCCGCCAGGTAAGGTCGAACCGAACACTCCCCAAGAACAGCGCTCTTTCCCCTTGCAAAACCCCCCCCTCCCCCCCCCCCTGCCGACGTCTATGGGTGGCTCCCTCGAAAGCACCCCTCCTCCCGGAAGGAGAAATTCCCTTCCCTACATGAGTTCCCCCCCTCTTCTTTCCAATGCCTTCCCGACGGGGGGCTTTTTGCAGGGTCTCAACGGCCTTCCATAAGGTTTTTAGTCCTTTTTTTTTTTTTTCCCTTTGGCAATGCGTACCGCCTCATGATGTTTTCCTACAGGTTGCTTTGTTTCTTTCGTGGTTTCATACTCTGGACGGGTGGCCATCGTTGTCCAATTTTGTGGCCCCCCCTTCTTTGACGGGCGTCCCTTTTTCCCAGCATCAAGTTCTCTTTACCTTCTCCGACCCCCGAGGTTATGCGGCTCCCTCAAGGGTAAAACAAACCTTTTTCTCCCTTTGTTTTTTCAGTGTTTTTCTTTTTCCCAGGTCTTTAGGGTATTTCGGGTCCTGGTCCCCTCTCTTTTCCCCCACATAGGAAGTTTCTCAGTGGTTTTCCAAAAGTCGTCTTTCTTCCTCCCTTTCTTTTTTTTAAGATGGAAAGGTGGACCTCTTCTTTTTTTGCCAAATTCCCTTTCCCCCTCCTCCGGGACAGGGTGCTTAACCGGTTTCCCTTTTGCAAGAGCCCTCTCCTTTTCCAGTTTCGGCCACACCCCTCCTCCTTTTTTCTCTGGGCGTTAGTGTAGTGCCCCTTCCCCCCCCCCCGGAACCACCTTTCTTCTCCGTCAGGGTACAGGCTGGTTCAGTGTCGAGTTTTCTTCTTTACCCCAGCTATTTGACTTTTTTCCCAAGGAAAGTGTATTCTCTTCCCTCGTAGGGTTTTCCTCCTCCTCAAAGTTGGGCAGCTATAATCATCGCCTCCCACGTTGAGCGCCTGCCCCATTTTGATGTTTTTTTTCCCTGGTGCGGTGAAGACGTGCCTTTTTTTCTGGGGCCGCCGGTTCCTCACTCTGGTGGCCAGATCCCTTCTCGGCTTGCGCCTCGCTCCCCCGCATGACGTTTCCCCCCTTCTTTCTTGGTGTGACACCCTATTTCTTTTTTTCCTCCCGGCCTTCTTACCCTCCGCCCGTTGATTCTATAACGTTAGGAGTAGTGGCCTTTTTTTCCCCCACAGATTTTTGTCCTTTTCTCTCATTTTTTGGCTACGCCTCCCAGAGAACTCTTGGTACCATCTCTATATTTTTATTTTTTGACCACTTTTTCGTGAGTGTGACTTCTTCTTACTTCCCCCCGATGTCGGATGACTTGCCTTGACGATCTCCCAGTCACTTTCAGGGTACAATACCTTTTCGGCGGACGGTATAGATCACTTTTTTTCCAGCTTCCCTGACCCTTCTCCCTCAGGTAAGAGGGGGGAAACCAATCCATTTTCTTATTTGAGGCCCCTTTTCGAGTTCTCGCCGATTGTTCTGGCTTCAACGTTTCCCGGCGGCATCCCTCCCAGGAATCTCCGCCCGCCCCCCCTTTCTTAGGCTTGCAGCAACGTTCAACGCCGATTATCTTTTTTTGCCATGGTCATTTTTCTCCCACGCGATCTGAATAAAATTCTTTTTCCTTTCCCTCCTTTTCGTAAACCACCGGATAACACAATTCCCGGGAACCCGGATTTTTTTTTTTCCAGGTTCCTCTGTGTTTTCGTGCACTTTTTCACGAAGAGGGGAGATCCACCGACAGGCGTCTGGGGGGGCGGGGGTTTCTTTCTTTTGGGGGGGGGGGGGGGGGGGGCCTCGACCTGGCGACAATTTTTTTTTTCGAGGTGAGGTCATACCCCCTTCCCCCCCGGGCCCGGGAACATTGGCCCCCCTTTATTTTGGGCCCCCGTTCCTTTTTTGGACTAAACCCACCCCCCCTTTCCTTCTTGACCAGACGACCCGCCCCTTTTCCGGGAGTTTCCCCCCTTATTGGAAAAAAACCCCCCCGTTCCGTCTTTTCCCAATTTTTCGATTGTGTCGATCTTTCCCCCCACGCAAGGATAACCCCAATTTGAACGGATTTTCAAAGCCCCCCCTTTTCCCCAGGGGCATTTGCTTCCTCATTTTGTTTTAAATGAGGACTTTTTTTTTTTCGCTTGACCCTCCTTTCCCCTCATAAAACCTCTGTCGTTCTTTTTGTGTCCGATAACGGAACCGAATCCCCTTTTTTAAAACAGTGATTTTTTTTTTTTTTTTCCACAAGTTCACCTTTTGTTCTTAAAAGGGTTGCTTTGGCCCCCCGACCCATGTGACTATTTTTTTCTTAGGGGGGGGAGTACGACCCCCTTTTTTTTCCCCACCCTCCACCCCCTCTGCTTTAGGCTCTTGAGGGCGTTCCCCAATTTGCACCCCTTTTTCTATGTTTGGCACAGCGTACTTTCTCTTTTTTCCCCCCCCCGGCGGGAAGGCATTGCCACTTCTTTCAGGTCTGGGGGGGAATTTTTCATTTTTTTTCTTTTGCGGCGGGCGGCGCTTCTTTTTTGCGCACCCTGCACCCATCAGACGTGTAGCCTCCTGGCGAAAATCCGTCGTTTTGTTGGTTTTTCGACGTGCGGCTCCGCTTTCGTTACCTGGAGGTTCGGTGGTGGTTTTGTTGGACGGGCGCTTTTTATTGGTGCCCCCTTTTTCATTTGGGGTCAGGGCTTGTTTTCATTCATATATACCCCGGTTTTCCCTTTTCTAGATGATCCCCTCCCAAGCCATGCCCCGATCGTTCCCCCCTTCCCCAAAACCGGTTCAGGTTGTGTTTGCCAGCATCAAAGTGAATTTTTTTCCCCGCGAAAACGTATTTTTCACCGATTTCCTTCCCCCCCTTCAGGCTTTTTGTCGTCATCGGACGAAGTTGCTACGGGGTTCCTCCCCCCCCCTTTCTTGGTCTTTAAAGGGCTTCTTCCCTTGACGCGTCCTCCCCTTGTTACTTCCCCCCCTTTCCTCGGTGACATGGCGAGATTTTTTTTTTCTTTGGGCGACCGGGGCGTGCCTTCCCCCCTTGGTTTTGGACGGGGCCTTGGTCAAGTATGATTTCTCTCTTGTGGATTTTTTTTTCCCGGGGAAGTGCTGTTTTTCCTTTTCGAAGGGGGGACTTCGCTCTTTTGGGGTTTTTTCTTTCATTGTGGCCGGGACGTTTTTTTCTTACGCCCCTTCTCGCAACAGTTCTTCGGATTCCCAGGAAAGGTGCTTCCGGTCTCTCCCTGACTGATCGTTTTCTCGGCAAAATGGTGTCCGGGCCCTTTTTCCCCCCTTGTAACTCCTGCTTTTCCCTTCTTTCTGGAACCGTTTTTTGGACGGACATTCTCTTCTCTTCCCCCCACTTTTTTTTTGAGATTTGGTCGGTCCGCCCCGGACGCCTTTTGGACCGGTAGATCGGCCCTTTCTTTCTGATGCTTCTTGAGGCCGGAAACCAGTTCAGGGACCAACCGCATCCAGTTTTTTTCCCTCTTTTTTTGTGTTGGTTTTTCCTCTGAAGACGGTGCGCCATTTCATTGGAGTCATTTTTTTTTCCCTTTTCAGGAAGTTCCGGCCCCTGCGCGAAGAAACCTCCGTAGAAAAAAACCTGGTCTCTTTTTTGGCACTTCAATACCCCCTCCCTCTAACCAAAGTTCCAATAATAACTTCTTTTTTTTTTTTTAATCCACGTCCCCCCCCTCCCCCACGTCCCCCTTCGCTCCAGAGTCTCAAAAATTATCGACTTTCACGCTTCCTCTCCTACATGCCATTTCCCCCCCTTTAAGGGGGGAGTTTCCGCCTCTCCCAGGGCACTCCCTTTTGTTCACCATGACAAAGCCTTCCTAATTTTTCTTCTTTTTCCTCACCCACCTCCCTTTCCTCCCCCTCCCCTTGAATACTCGAGGTGAGGGCCCCTTTTTCGTGCAAAAAAGGGTTTTTCACCCCCTCCTCTTTTCTGGCGTTTTTGACCGGTTGGGGGCCGTGGGTTGGTTTTTTTTGTCTTGGCGTGGTCCCTTTTTTCCCCCCCTTCTCCATTTCTGAGTGAGGAAAAGGCGTTAATAACCCCAGCAAGTCCCTTTTTCCTGGTTCGGCCGGGCCCCCCCCCCCCATTCGCCACGTCAACCCTTTCTTTTGACGCCTAACCTTTTTCCCCCCCCGTGTTGAGTGCGCGCGTTCCTTTGGACTTGACCCTTTTCTTCCCCCCCTTTTTCCCTTTCCTACATGTTCGCCAGTTGCCCCCCCGCACCGGGGACGACTTCCTGGCGCTTCCCAGTTCAGTTTCTCTTCCCCGGCCGAGAATCCCCCCCCCCCCAGAACCTTTTGCGCCTCTCCTTCCTGGTGATGGCCCAAGGAATTCCTTTCGCACCCGGGCCTGGGCCCTCAACGGTCTTTCCCCCCTTTTTGCGTTCGCAAGGGAAAGGCGTCCCCCCTCTTTCTTCCTTCGGAACAACTCGTCCTTCCCCCCTGCTGGGTTCGTGGGTGGTTTTCCGGTTTCCTGGGGCTTTGTGCAACAACATCCCCTTCAGAACCTCTTTTGGACGGTTGGCTTTTTCCCCGGTTCCCCATGCTCCCCCTTTTTTTTCTTTTCCCCCGACCGGGACACAGGACGACCACTTTTTTTCAAGGCTTCGACGGCCCCCGGCCTCCTTCCCCCTGGCGGCCCCCAGCCTGTTCTTCCGTTCGTTAAGGTCCTTGTGCGGACCAAGCGGTCCCGCTCGCCTGCCCCCCCCCCCCCCCCTTTTTTTTTGCACGGTTTGAAGACTTTTTCCCAGTGTTTTTTTTTTTCCCATGGCTTCCTTCCCCCCCCGGTCAACTTCCTTCTTTTTCCCCCCGGTGACGTGTTCGTAAACGCTTTTCTATGTAAAACAGCCACTGGCCCTTTTTTTTTTACGGGTTCACTTTTTTCTCCTCTTTTTCACGCAACAAATTTCCTTTTCGACCCTTCTGCCCCTTCGTTGGGAGCGTCCTGTTAGTGTACTTTCTTCCCCCCCCCATAGGGGAAAATGTTTCGTCAGGTTCCCCTCTGTTACACTTCCTTTTCCTGGGGTTACCACCTCCCCTCTTTTAGGCCCATCCCCCTCGGCATTGGGAGTCGCCTTTTTTCCTGCAACGTTCTTTCCTCCAACATCGCCGGTCTCCTCAAAACGTTGCGCTCCTGCCCAACCAGTCGCAAGGGGGACGGGTTTTCTTTTTTTTCCCTGCGATTGTCCCCCTCCCGGTTCCAGTTAACTTCGCCCCTCTGGATGGAAAGCTTCCCCCGAGAAGCCGTCTTTCCCCCCCCTTGTGTTGCCCAAGCTTTTTTCTCCGCCGAGTTTTTTTTTTTCGCCCAGTTCCCTCCGAGAGCGATTAGTTATTTTTTTTCCCGAGGATGAAGTAAGCGGTCCTTTCTTTTGGCTCAGCTTTTGTCGCCCCCCCCGATGAGTTTTGTCCCTTTCTTCCTTTACGAAATCCCTTTTTTTTTTTTTTCAGACTGTTCCAGAGTTCGTGATTTTTTTTTTTTTTTCCCACAAAGCGAGTTTCCCCCTGATCTTGAGGGCCTCCCCCCCTTGTCCGCGACTCGCGTTCCTTTTTTTGGCTTTCTTAACGGACAGGCGGAGTTCATGTTAACGCATTTTTTCCCCATCTTCCCTTTCCAGCGTTTTCATGCTTTTTGGGCCTCCTCTCGATATCCATCTTTCTTTTCTTTGGTGTACTTGCCCCTTCCTTCCGGAGCCAAGGAACTATTTTCCCCTTTGACGCCGCCACCCCTTTCCACTTTTTTTTTCGGCGCCGCCCCTTTCTTCCCGACCGGCTGATGTATTATCTTCTTCCCCCCTTTGCTTTGAGTTTCCCGTCACATGCGAATAACTTTTTTCGGGCCCTCGCCCCCCTATAATAAATCTGTTTTAAACAACCCCCCCCCATTCTCCCCCCTGAACAAGGCCACCATTTTTTTTTTCGTCCCGTGCCTTGTTTGCACCCAGTAAACGTCCCTTGACGTCCCCCCTACGCGGATAGGTTCCCCCTTTTCTGCCACTGGCTTCCGGAGTCATACCTTCTGCGTCCTTTCCTCACTTGGGCGGGTGTTCCCCTTTTTGGAACAGGATTTTTTTTTTTTTTTTTCCCCCTCGGTGGGAGCCCCACCCTTCCCATATGACCCCCCAGAACGACCTCTCCGGAAGCCAGGGCGCTTTTTTTTTCAAACAACATCTTTTTCCCCTGGAAACTGCGAGTGTTTTTTTATTCCGCTCGGGAACGGCTTTGTTGGCGATAAACTACCCTTCAACCTGTTCCCCCCCCCTCCCTTTTTCAAACTCACTTTTCCCCCCCCCACCGGCACAGGCGGTTTTTTTCCGGAGGGAGCTCTTTTTCCCCGGCACCCTCGGCATGTGTTCCGACTACTCAAAACTTTAGTGCCTTTCCTTGGATGTCGTGTCCCAAGGGTTCTCTTTTTTTTGCTGATGTGTCCTTTTTCACCAGGGCACAGGAAGGCCTGAACCACTCCCCCGAACCATTTAAAATTCCTTTTCATCCAGAGACTATGAGGGCTCCCCTGCCATTTCCCCTGATGATGTTTTCCCCCCCGCCCAGGCCCCCGTTTTTGTTTTCCCCTCCCTTGCCCGGCAGGGGACCTTCCCAGTAAGCTTATCGCTCATTTCCTGGGGCGCGTTTTTGGCAGGAGCCTTTCTGCGGAGGCCTCTTTTGGGCGGCAGACTTTTAAGAGGGCCCAGGGTGCTTTCCCCCCCCCTGGTGCCCCCCCTTTTGAAAAGTAGCTCTCCCGCCATTGGCTCATACTAACGTCGCTGTCCTTTATGTTCTTTCGTCCGTTTTTGTTGGGACGGGGCGCATGGTGAAGCCTCTTTTTTACTGCTTTTTTTGGATTCTTTTTTTCCCCCCTCCTTCCTCTCCTCTAGAATGATAAGCCCCCCCCGCAATTGCACCCGTCGGTGGCCCCTTTTTCCCCCAACTTGCCGTTTTTCCCCCAGAGCAAACCCCACTTTTTGTCCCCCCTCCCCCCACTGTGGTTACTGACTGGCTTTTTCCCTTACTACAACTTGTTTTCGTCCTTTTTTTTTTTGTCGTCTCGGCTTCCTTCCTCCCTTCAAAAACTCGCGGGGGTCCTAATTTTTGATTGGCCCCTAGGCGTCTTGAAACGCCCCCTGCGCTTCCCAACCAAAGGGTATTTTCCCCCCCTAGTAAGCGCCGCGGGGACCTTTTTTTGCGTGGCATCGGGTGCCCTTTTTTCGCATTGTTTGGTTTTTTTGGGCACGGGGCCTTATGGTCCTTTTGAGGTCAAGTTCGTCTTTTTTCCTTTTGAGTGTCTGTGGAGGTTATATGGGGTGGTCCCTTTTCCATGCCCGGTTCGTACCAGTTTCGACGGGGTTTTTTTTCTTTGGGATTTTTTTTTTCGCGCCCCTTTTTCTGGCGCGTTCTGGGGACGGAAATGTCCCCAGCTTTCGATTGACATTTTTTTTTAATTTGATTTTTTTTTCCTGAGATGCGGTGGTCCCCCCATCTGGGCAACCTTTTTTGTCCCGGCTTCCCCCCCCGTACTTCCCTTTTTCACGTTTCCTGCAGACATACTTTTTTTTCCCCCTGACGACCCCCCCCCTTTTTTCTCTTTCCTTTTCTCTTTCTATGATGTCGTCGCCGGGACGACGTTTCGGGACGTCCACTTTTTCTTGCTTCTTGAGGGGCAGGACAACCAGTTTTTTCCCCCGGCATATCCCTTCCTGCTTTTCTCGGCCTTTTCCTTTTTTTCTGGTCCTCAACTGGTTCCTTCTCTGGCGTCAGCCCGTGGCCCTTTTTTTTTTTTCCCGTTACAAAGGGTTTTTCTGGCCTAGCGAACGTTTTTCTGTACGCCCGGGTGCCCTTCACCTTTCCCCCCCTTTCCCCCCATCCACACACTCTACACAAGTTGGGCCGATTAAGGGCCCTTCAACCCAGTGTTGCTCCTGTCGCCCCGATGACCACGGCCACCCCTCTTTTTGCACGATACTCCCCCCTCCTTTTCACTTCTTTTTTCCGCGGCAGTGGGGAGTTTCCCTCTTACCGACCAATCCCCTGTCAACCCTATTTCTACTTCTTCCCCCCCGCCTCCTCTCCCAAGTTGTAGGGTTTCCCCCTGGCAAGGGAACAGTTTTCCCTTTTTGACAAGTTAACCCCCTTCCCCTTTCGCACCCTTGACCGGGTTGGGGAAGTGGCTTTTTTTTCTTCTGTCTTGTTTCTTTTTTCCTTTCTATCATTCTAGAGGAGAGGTCTCCCCCAAACGACACCCCCCAGCCTCCCAAACCCCGGCGTGTCCCTTTTTGGAGACCGTCAAAAAATTTTTCTGCCGAACCTACCCTTGCGCGACGTTGCGATTTTTTTTCAAGAACAGTGCGCCTTCCTTGCAAAAACCCCCCCTATGGTGAGTATGGGCGACCGCAGCGTGCCTCCCCCCTTCCCGGCTCCAG
>Ga0179593_1553110_pt1 | contig 13226 bp, 16 predicted proteins | sample CZODoug2_1_08_16_FD_185931 | JGI IMG/M metagenome (GOLD analysis project Ga0179593, IMG submission 185931) | Vadose zone soil fungal communities from Angelo Coast Range Reserve, California, USA - CZODoug2_1_08_16fungal (PacBio error correction) | ecosystem: Environmental > Terrestrial > Soil >... | reverse complement strand
AAACTCCGTCTCCCCCTTTCCTCGGCGGACTCCAGAGTACGCTTTCTCACCTAGTGGAGTCCCCTGTCGGACGCACTGTCCTTTTCCCTTTTCATCGCGTACGGATTCCCCTCGGCCTCGCCTCCAAAACGTCCAGTTGCGATGAGAGATTCTTTTGAGTTTTCTCTTGGCTGAGCAGTTTTTCTCCCCTCTTCGTTGCGGCCAGACAGCTAGTTCCCCAATTCCCTTTACGCCCCTTCTCCCTTTTTGCGTTTTTCCCTTGATTTCTTTCAGCCGTGGCGGAGCGGGATTTCCAATTGAGGAAGCGTGCGTTCGCGTTCGGAGAGGAGTCCCCTCTTTCGTGATTCGGAAAGAATGATTTGCTTATTCGAATTTTTTGGCTTTTGGTTCTCCAAATTCTGTCCCTATTTCGAAATACCGGTGGTCTTTTTGAAGAATACAAAATCCCGGCCGCAACCTACTACCATTGAAGATTTTGCGTCTTGAAAAGTTTTTTTTTTTCATCCGCTTTCCAGTCGTTGCAAAGAGCACCCCAGAATACCCGCGGGAGAAGCCCCCCCCTTTCTCTCCGGAGTACCTTTGGTTCGCGACGTGAAGAGGAGGTCTTTTGAATTTTTTTTTCCCTCTTTACGGCGTTCCCGTCCCCTTCGTTTTCTCGGAGAGCAGACGCCTTTTCAGAAGAGAGAGAACTTCGCTTTTTTTGCTGACTCGAATGCGGCGCATTTTGATCTTCAGTCCCCGCCTTGTTTTTTGTTTCCCCTCCCCCTCTTTTCTTCATCCTCTGCCGCGCCGGCTTGTTTTAATGCTTGACCTTATCGGCGCCCTCCTCTTGTCGCCGCTCTTTTTGCGCGCCAAGCGTTTTTTCCCCCGCCGGTTCCAAGGGCTGATTCTCCGATCGAAGGAAAAACTTTTTTTTTCGGATAACTTTCCCGCCTGGAGGAGATTTCTTTTTGTCCACAATCATTTTTTCCTTCTCGCCTAAATTCAATGTGGACCGCCCCCTGGCAAATAGGTTTCATCCCTCTCTCCACCCGTCGTCTCTTTTTTTTTTTAACGATGACGATAGAGACTCCAGTTTATTTTCCCCTCCCCCCCCCTCATTCCGTTCCCCCTCCTTCTTGCATGTTCTTTCCACTTTTCTCTTCTGCCGGGTTTGTATCTGGCTTACGGAGAGGATGTCGAGCTTGTTTTTGTTGCGTTTTGTGCATGTGTTCGTAAATGCTCGGACCCGTCAGCCCAAATTCTCTCGGTTTTTTTTCGTCCTCTTGCGTCAAACTTGTCGGCCCTGATAATTTTAATCCTTGTTTTTTTCCCCGAACAGTATCTTCCCTATTTTCCCCCCGTTTCATCCAATATCATAGACTTCCCTCTCAATACCTGACTCCTTTCCGGGTTCGTGCATTTCCTCTTTCCTACACTTCTTGTCCCGCCGTAGCTTTCGGAACACTCCGTGCCACCATTGAAGCAAGCTCCCAACTTTAAGTTTTCCCCTCCTCAGCCTCTTTTTTTTTCCTTAGGGTCGTCCGCTATCCTTTCCAGGAGACAAGGAATGCTTTCCCGGCGAGGGAAGAGGTGCTTCTTTTTTTAGTGTCATTCGAACCATCTTTTCTGGGTGAGAAGCGTTACGGTCCGATTTTTTCTTTTTTTTTTGCAGAATATCGGCCCCCCCACTTTTTTCGTCCGTCCCCTCAATAAGGTCAGATTTTCCAAACACAGAGATGACTTTTCCCTTTTTTTTAATTCGCCTTCCCCCATACGGACAAGAGAGGACAGAGTTCTTCCTTTCCTCTGCCGGAGACCCCCCTTTTTTTTTTACTTTTTCCCCCGCCCTTCCTTACTTGACATCTCTCCCCCACGAATAAGACCCGTGGGTGGGTGTCTTCGCGGGCCCCCCTTCTCTGCGAGGGAGGGCCTTCACAACCTCCGGGTCTCGTCCCTTTTTCTAACTCTTGTCCTCTTTTTTTCAGTGATAACTTTGAAAAGTTTTGAATCCTTCTAGAACCTCTCAATTGACCTAGATTTTCCTTTTTCTCGTACGCGTATCCGGGCCATATAACTCCTTGGCACCCTCGCCTCCCTTCTCCCCCCCGCAAATGGGGTCCCCATCCGGTTTGCTCGCTCCCTTTTCTTGTCGCCTGTCTTCCGACGATAGCCTCCCTACTCTCAAAGAGGAAGTCCCTCCGTCCAGCGGCTCGAACTCTTCCCGGGCACGTTTTTGAACGTGCCGCATGGGCGTCTTTCCCTTTTTGATTGGCCCGGCGCGTCTCTTTTTTTCTTTTTGAAGATCCTTTTCATGCACGCCTTTCTTCACCCGGCGTTCCCTTCGCCCTACAACCCCCTCTTTCTATGAAGGTTTTGAAAGTAGATCTATGATGAAACGGTTCTTCCTTCCCTTGAGTTCTTCGGAAATTGCGATCCTTTACAATTATTTTCATGTCCTTCCAGTTTTGAAGGCCCCTCCTGGTCACTCAAAAAACAATCAGAGTCCTTCCAATGAGCTTTTTGAGTCTTCCGAGGCCCCCGGCTTCTTTCCTAAACCCTTCCCCCACCTTCCGCCCAAAGCTAGAATACAGCTACTACATCCCTATAACAACTTCCTGCCTCTCCACTTGAAACTTTCCAGCGAGCCTGCGTTTCTGCTATCCCCCCTTCGAAGGCATCTTCCAAAAGTTGAAGACCTACGGGGTTGTTCTTTTTTCCCCCCCCCCCAAATGGGGCCCCAACCGTTTTGTTATTCCCTCTTTAGATTCCCCAGTTAGTGATGTTTCCCCCATTAGGACCGAAAATATTCCTTTCTTTTCCCCCCACAAGTCCTGACCTATCCTCTCCTTTTTCTTACGTTCTAAATCCCTTCGAAGTGATGGACACTGAGAGACAGATTTTTCTTTCTTCCAAAGATTTTTCCAATGCGGCGGAGCCATTTCTTCTTCCACTCCGTCTAATTCTCCCCAAGAAGGGAGATTTTTCCCTGCAGAAGGCCTCTGCCCCTCGATGATCTCCTCCCCCCAAGATTCCCTTTAAAGAAGAAAAAGAAGTAAGAGCTTCAATCTAGAGGCTACCGATTTCCCTCGTAGAAGCTTACCGTCGCGTGCCCCAAGAAGAAAATCCCCTTCACTGAAAACACTGTCCCGATCTGTAGTGACGTTTTCCCCTTCCCCCCGAATGAATCCCGGTGTTGTTTAGAAGAGTTCCTTTGCCCCCCCTCGTCAGCAGATGCCTTTCTGGAAAGAAGCTTCAACGGTGGCCATCTCTCTCCCCTTGAAATCCCTGCCATAGTTGCGGCGTTTGATAGTTTTTTTTCCCCCTGCCCCACCTTCCGCAGTTGTCGAACGAAAGCCCTTCAAGCCATCAGTTTCATTCCCCCTCTTTTCCAAAAATTCCAGGCCCTCTCTACTGGCTCGGATCTTCCCTTGCTCTTCTTTTGCCTCCAGAAGGACGTTGTTCCCTAAGCCCCCCCCTTTTTCCGAACTTCTTCCGACGGGGAGCGCCTCCTCCCCATCGACCCCTCTTTCAAATCGCCTTCCCCCCCCCCCCACCCCTCCCCTTCTCCATCGAACCCCCGGACTGGGCTTAACCAGTTGCTTTCCCCCCCGATTTTCTTCTTCCCTGATCGACAAGCATCCTTTCCAGGAGACGGCACTCATCAGGCAAAGTCGTTTTTTTTTTCCCCCTTTTTCGAGATCCTCCTCAGAGCTCAAGTCCGCGACCTGCTTTTCGATCTTTCTCCCCCCTTTGCCGCCCCCCCCCATCCCCCTCCGCTGCCAAAAGCTCCAGATTTTTTTCGCGTACGCGGAGCCGCCGAACCTTTCCTCCTTTCTGGCACTTTTTTCCCTCCGCAACCCGTTTTTTGTTGATCACCGCCCCTTTTTTTTGTGCGAAGTACGGCGGAATCGCTACGATGAACGACCCACCTGCTCTCTTTGGCAGAAAGGTTCCCTTCTTCCGCTCGATGTCCTCTTCTTTCGATAGCGGATTTCCCTTCGTTAATCCTCCCTTAAGTTGCTTATTCCTACCTCGCTTGGCTCTCAGTGTCCCCCCCATGACGCGAGATTGTCTCCTTCTTTCATTTCCCCTGGAAGAGCGTTCCTCTCTTTCTCCCCTCTTCGATTTCCTTCCGGGAGTGATTTTGCCGAACGTTCCGGATCCTCCCTCTGCAGCGGATTCGAGCGGAGGCGCGGATCGCGAATTATGATGGAGTTTCCTTCTTTCCCGCTTAGCTTCTGCCTTGGAGTTTTTTGACTTTGTCTTTATTTTCCTCCCTTTCTTTTCCCCTCCGGAAGTTTTTTGCTCCCCCAGATCACGGCCGACACCTATGGCCAAGGTACTTCCCTTTCCTCTTTTTCCGCGCCCCGTCTTCTTTCCCTGGGCATTTATTTTCCCCCCCACCCCACCCTCCTTCCCTTTTAAAACCCTGCCCCCTCCGCGTAATGAGCTTTCCTTCAGCGCCGGGACGCGGCGTTTTTTTTCCTTACTGATTTCGGCGGAAATTTTTTGCGTACGGTTTCCTCCTTGAGTCATGTCCTGCTTAGAAGCAGATTCCCCACTTCGCAGGCGATGACTTTCTCCTTCTTTCTAATTCTTGTCTTCTTTTCGCTTACTGACCGTTGAGCTCTGCATTCCTTTTTAATCCAACCCCCCCGCGGCGACTCTTTCTTTCTCCTGATATGTCCCGTCAAGCAGCAACTTGAGTCCGCAGCCTCGCTACCGGCTGTGAGCTACTTTTTCCTCTCTCAGGCTCCCTAAGTCTTTTTTTAAGACCCGCGCCTTCACGTTTAAAACCCAGATAATTCCTGCTGTGGCCCCCTGAAGGATTTTTCGGCCGACTTTCCCCCCATCACTGGCCTCTTCATTTTTTCTACCCTCCTCCCCCTGGACGCACCCCCCGGCCAATAGGTTTCCTCCCGCGCTCAACACCTTTTTTTTTTTCCTGGTGGGTTCCGTCCAACCGTATTCTACAGCTCCTTCCTTCCCCCGGCGCTCTTCCTGAAGAAAGGTGGCCCTTATCTTACTGCCTTTCTCCGGATGTCTTGAGTCGAGGCGTTGTTTTGCCGGTTTTCCTGTTCCTTTGTTTCGTAAAGCCCGTCTTCGGATACAGCCCCCCCCCTCTCCGGTCATTCCTCGAGGTTTTTTTCTTTTTGACGCGTCGGCATCTTTCCTTGGCTTTCGCACTTTCCCTTTTCTGGTCATTACCGCCCCTTTGCGATCACTTTCTTCCCTAGATCCGTCATCTGAGCGTAAGCGTTCTTTCGTGTCCCCCTTTTTTTTGTTTGACTTTTCCTTTTCCCCTTAAAAGCCTTGGAGACCCTCGCCTCCGCCTTCGGCCCCCCCTTTCCCCACTGCAGCCCTCCTCCCCCCCATTACCGCAGCCATTTCTTCATTTTCCCTCTTTTTCGCTATTCCCTTCTTGTTTTCCAGGCGCAAGCACTTTTTTTCGAGAGAGGGAAGCTTTCCGGATTCGGGGCTTAGCACAGTTTTTCTGGCTGAATTCTTTTCTCTGACAAGATGGAGTCGCCTTATTTCCCAGCAGGCCCCTTTCCCCTCCCCCTGTCAATACTTTCCCCCTTTTCCACACAGAAGCTTCCTGTTGCCGAATTTCGTCCCCCGTCCCTTGACCTCATAGTTCCCCTCGTGATCTTCCAGCGCTCTCTGCCTTTTTTCTCCCTCAACCATCCTCTTGACCCTCCCCCCCTATTTTACTTCCTTTTTTCCGTTGTTGTTGTTTGAGCTCCCAAGGAGGACTGATCTTCTGACAAATGGGGATCTCTCAAGAGATGGGGGACCCCCCCCTATTGCTCCCCCCTTTACGAATTACATTTGACGACCCCCTGAACCTTTCCACTCTGACATTTTCTGTTTTCTGCTATGCTGGAAGATGAGGAGGCCTTCTTCACCTCTTCTCAAATCGGGGCCCCCTTAGGAAACCCCTAAACCTTTTTGATCAGAACCCCGCTCCTCTCCCCTTTTTTTTCTTGGAGAATGGAATTTCCCTCGATAGAGAAGAAAACTTCAATCAAATCAAGATTAAAGCTTTCCCTCCCTTTTCGAGGCGGGTCTTTAGTTTTCCCTTCTGTTTCCTAGGAGGAGGGATACAGTCGTTTTCCCCGGCGGTGGAGCTTCCCTATCGAACCCCCTCACTATCACGCCGGCGACCCTTTATTCGTTCTTCCGTCTTAGTGTATGACCTCTTCTCTCCAAACGGGCGTGAATTGAGCCTTGCGGAAAATGGCCCCCCCCCCAGATCCTTCCAATTATCAGTTCTGTCCCCCCCCCCCCGTTTGCCGTTCCCCCCCGCGTCAAGGACGAAACCCCATAGAGGCGGTCCACCCTGAGCTCACGTTTGCCTTCCTTTCTTCGCTTTAAGAAAAATGACCTCTTCCCGCAAACCCCCAAAGATATACCTCGATACTTGTACTCCCCCCCTATAACACCCTTCCCTCCCGGGCATGCAACTCTTTTCGCTCCCTCCTCTTTAAGGAGGCTGAGGCTCTAAAATACTGTTCCTCGCCGGACATCTCTCAGCCCCTTTCTCCGGGGTGTCGTACTGCCCTGTCCGGTTCTTCCTTCAAAACTTTACAATTTTTGGAGATAAAATTTAGTGCCAGTGTTGTTCCTAGGCGGACCCCGATGTTCCCCTTCATGCCTTATTGTTTCCTTTTTCCTAAGGGGAGTGATTCTTCCCTCACCTTGCTTCATTTCTTTCGATTTCTTTTTAACGCTGGTGTCACATCCTTCCGCCCTTTAGGATGACGAAAGAAGGTCAAGCCTTATCAGGAAGCCTAAAGCCATTCTGCGGTCCTTAGAAGTAAGCTCCTCTCCTCTTCCGCGGCAACTGCACAACGAAGCGAATCTTCCCGCCGCGAGACTTTCGAATCCCTTCGAACTCGACGTCTTTCGCCCGCTTCCTGTCGAACTCACCTACCTTTAAGAAGACTCTTCAAGAAAGTAATGTCCCCAATCCGCCGACTCCAGTCCTCGATCAGCTCAAACTCGACGTTCCCTCGGGGGGGTGGTGTTTTTTGGGGGGGGGGGGGGGTTTTTTTGTTTGGGGGGGGGGGGGTTGTTTTTTGGTTGGGGGTTGGGGGGGGGGGGGGGGTTTGGGGGGGGTGGGGTTGTTTTTCTCTTTGGCCCATATGAATTGCAGAGGATTTCCCATCAATTACATCTTTTGCTTCGTTCTGTCTCCCCTCAGTGGAGTAACTTTGCCTCGTTGATGACTTTCTATCCTTTTGTGTATAGGACACCCCCCTTCTCAGAACCTCGGAAGACCCCTTTGAACCATAACCTTTAAGCCTCGCCCCGAAGATTAGAGAAGCCTAGAAGGATTGAGACTCCCCTCCTTCCCCCAGTAGAGGATCCGAAAGCTTATCCGATGCCCCCTCCGAGCCTCCGCATCCAACACCAAAGATGTGACCCCCTTCTGCAGAAACTCGCGCAGACGTCCCTTTCTCCCTTCAAGCGGCGAACCTCTCCCCTGGAACTGCAAGTCTCCCTTCGCTGGCTCTCCCCCAAGTCATCTCCATCCAAAAGGAGAAGGACCTCCCTTTTTCCATCGAACACTCCCTCTTGGAGGCGCTCCTCCATAAGCGAGCCTCACAGTTTCTCCCGCGGACATCTTTTTTCTTTTTCTGTCTCGCCGAGCCGTATGTCCACTCAAGAGTTTGGCGCAGCCTTTCCCGGAGTCGCCGAACTTCTCCTTTTTTTTCCTCCGGCTTTTTTCCTTCCTCAGTTGTTTTTTTTAGACACCTTTCTCCTGTCGGCCTCCTTCCGCCAAAATCGTGGCTGAGTCAGCCGGCTCGGCGGAGCACCAGAGCGATGTAACCATTTCCCTTCGGAGGATCTTTCTCCTCCACCCTTACCGAAGCCCTTGCGCGCTTGAGCTCTGGCGCTCCCATTTTTTTTCGAAATAGAAGAGAGATTTGCCTTCTTGCTTCAGTTCCAGGAGTCGCCTCTCCCGTTTCCTCCCTCTTTCGATTTCGGCGATTTTTAGTCCCCTATGTCCTTTTTCCGCGGAGGCTCCTTCAGCGTATTCTAGGAGGAGGCGATGGTTTCCCGCGGACTTTTTTTCTTTCTCTTTCCCGCAAGACATGCTTCTCTTTCGCGTAGGCGGCCCCTTCGTGTCATTTTTCTCGAACTTCTTCCTTCTAAATACCGGAGTTCCTTTTTTTTCCGAATCCCCCCCCTCTTTTTCTTCCCTCAACGATGTTCTACACTGAATTTTTTCGTGCCTGTTTCTTTCATCTCTGCCTTTCCAAAGTTGACAACTCCAAAACAAAATATCCCTAGCACAACAACGGCCTTTCTCGCGGGTTCCGCTTTGATTCTCAGGAGCGTCCTTTTCGGCGGCCAGTTTTGAAGGTAGATTAGACGTTCCTTCGAGCAGACGAGTCCTTTTCTGCGAACTTTTCTCTCCATGCGGCTTTTTCTTGCCCCTGCCATTGCGCTCTCCTCCTCTCCTTTTGCGAGCGGTCGGCATACACCTCTTTTTTTTTTTCCTTTCCCCTTCTGAGGGTCCCCCCTCTAGGACGCCTACTTCGCCTGCTTTTGCTCTTTAGGTGAGAGTCACTCTCTCGGCCATAACCTCAAGGGCTTTTCCGCCCCGTAAGACGTTCACAGTTTCCTGTTTTTCCCTGAATGACATTGAATAATTGGCTGAACCCCCTGGCCTAGAAACTTTCTTTCTCACCTCTTTCAAACACCCCTCTCCTAGTTTTTTAGCCCCTGGAGCGCCGTTTCCCTAACGCTGCCAGTCTTTTTTTAAAAGTAGTTTATAGCTCCCCTCAGCGCATTCCGTCAAGCTTCCCGGAAGAGGTTTACTGCCGTTTGTCTCGTCTGCGTTTTCTATACCTTCTGTGTTAGTTCGAGGTGGTAATGTGACATTTTTTTCCCAGCTCACTCCTACAGCTCCCAACCTGCTCCTTTTTTTCGAGCGGCTTTTTTTTTTCGTCCGTGCCCCGCGCTTTGTACATTTTTTTAAGAGCTTCCCCTTTTTGCTTTACTTTTTAAGAAAGTAGGTCCTCCAACGACGTTTGAGATTTTCCTTCCCCCTATCTTAAGAGAACCCTTTTTTCTCTTTTTCGAAGGAGTGGAGTTGCATTTTTTTATGCCTTTTTCTCCACCTCCCCCTAAAGCAGTAGAATCCTTTTAAAAGAAGGACCACTTCCGCGGCCACGTCCGCAAAAGGTCTTTCCTCCCCCGAGCATCGGCCTTTTTTTCGTAGCTATAGTCAGGATTACTTTCCCTTGAGCTGCGGCGCGGGCCCTGGTGGGCCTTTTTGAATTCGCAAAGTTGCGGGGCTAGGGCTGAGAGGGTCCCTCCCTTCTAGGCACACGCTCCCCTCCTCAGCGGCCCTGCCGGGCCCAAACCCCTGTTCAATACTTCTAAACAACCGCTTCTGTTCGGAGAAGAATCTTAAAAAAACGTCCATTTATAACTCTTTCCTTCTTGAACTCCCCTGAGATGCCGCCCTTTCCCATTGCGAAACTCCCCCTCCTTCCTGACATATATCTTTCTTAAGAAGCATTTGTTTGTTTTCGAGAGAGGGTAACTTTTCTTCGCTTTCCCCCCCCTTTCAAAATGGGATTTTTCCCCGTGCCATCTGGCAACCTTTAATCTCTTTTTACTTCCTCCCAGGGGGGAAAGTTTACGTCTTTGCAGAAAATGGAAATCCCGTCTGGGTTTTTCAATATGACCCCTTTTCTCTTCTATGGCGATTCTTGACTTGTTCCTCCCCCCTCTGGGCCTTCTTTCCCTCCCAAAATCTCAGCCTAGCCGCAACTGGGGAGAATCCCCTCCTCCGGCACTCCCCCCCCTCTTTTTCTTTTTTCTCCTGAAGTTCAACCTTCCCATTCTCCGATCTGCCGAAGCAATATTTCCCCCCTCGAATGGCGGCATTTCCTTGGGTTTCATGGGCGGCAGTTGGCCCCTTGACGTAGCCTTTTTCTCCTGGCGGTCCGCCACTTCAGGTGAGAGAAGTTTTGAGCGGCAGAAACGGAAAATGCACGAACTCTTCCCCCTTTCTCAAAACGATTCCTTTTGCTGCGGATTCGATTATTAGCAAACGGTCTTTTATGACCGAAGGTCCCGCCTTGCAGAAATACAATGGAAAAATCAGGCCTTTCCGCCAATTCACAGTGGTTCAACTTCCCTTCCCCGAAAACACCACCCCTTCTGCAAAAGGAGCCGCACTTGAGCATGTATTCTCTTTGGGAGCTTTCCCCCCCCCTGACCACGTTCCCACCCTCTTCTACCCCGCTACTTGTTCCCCAAATCCCGATAAAAACCGGCAGTAGGATAGTCCCCCCCTTTTCCATGCCCTCTAGTTGCTAATCCGTATACTGTTCTCTGGCCCGCCAACTGCTTTTTCCTACGGGGTGGAGCGCTTCCACCTCGTGGCCGTCTTCCAGAGTTTTTCCCGTCACTTTCTCCCCATTATAACTATAATCAGGCTTTCCCACACAATTCCTGATTATCCTGATTTTTATTCCTCCTTCTGGGGCTTCTTTCCTTTCAGAACTATCAGTGCGCTCCTATTCCTCTTCCTGCTGGCACGCAAAGGAGGAGGGAGGTCGGCGAAAGCTTCCTTCTCCGAAGAATCCCTCTCCTCCTCTGTCTCTCCTGTCGTTTCGGAGGCCTCTCAAAAAAAACTTCCTCGAGCGAGAACGAGTCCTTCCTGAATGCCGCGCAAGAAATCCCCTTTTTCTTTCCCCCTCTGCCGCGACCCTTTCCTAGACGGCTGTAAATCGCCCCTTTGCTCTCCGATACCCCGCGCACCTTTTTCTCCTCCCGCACGCGTCCTGCACCCCGGAAGAGTCAGGCGCTCCGCGAGAGCCTTCCCCTTCAAATCTCCCTCCTCCTGGGTATTCTATTTTTTTTTCTTCTTTTCAATTTCGGAACATAATCCGGCAACGTGGCCATTTTTTACGCCCCCTTGAAATCTTCAAGGGATTATTTGCCATTGCGGCCGTGTCTTTTGGGTATTAGGCCACCCCCCCTGTGTATCTTCCTCCATTAAGTCTCGATCCCAACCCAGGTGCTCCTCTCCCAGCTTAGGCGACTCGGTCCAGGATTGCAGAATATAACAATTCTTCTCTGCACTAGAGCCTCCCCCCCCTCCCCGGAATTCTTTCTTCCTCGAGACTCCCCCCAAACGATGCACTACCAAATCGTCCCCCTCCTCCTGCCCCCCTTTCGAAATAGAAGCTGCCTTTCCCCTGAGAACAGCCTCCTGGAACTGTCCGCGCTTCCTCGCGTGTCGATTGGGTTTTTCTCCAAGAAGCCTTCCAAATTCTTTGCAACTTCTTTCCCCTTTTTAGGCCGAAAACGAATTTGGACCCTTCGCCTACAGTACGCGAAATCCCTTTTCGGACATCGCTATGGTTTTCTTTTTCCCCCTTTCTGCCGGCCTTCACAGATGCTGGAGTCGCCTAATTCCTGTGCAGAACTTTTTTTTCATCCTACTCCGTTTTTTTGTTTAGACCCGAACGTGCTCCCCTTCGGAGACTCCGCTTCTCGAAAAAATGTGGAGATGCTTGTCCGGCCGCGGATCCCTGAGACAGACTCCCTTTCCTCTTTCCTCCGCGTTTACTTTCTTTTTTTTTCCATTCGCGCTCAACTCAAGTTGCTGTCTCTTGTTTTCTTTCTTGAGCGATTGGCGAGCAGTGTTCCCTTAGACAGAGAGATTTGCCTTGCGCTTTCAGTTCCAGGGATGAGAGGTCTCCCGATTAGCTTTCCTCCGGCGATTTTTTCTCTTCAGCGTGGTTTCTCAATTGACCGTTAGGAGGAGGCCGTTTTTTTCAGAGACTTCATTCTGTCATCGCAGCCTGCCTCCTTCCTCTCCTCTGGCGCGTCTTTTTGGTTTTTTCCTTGACGGACTTCCCTCTTTTTTTCGAAAATAACGTCCCTTGTTTGACGAATAAACCCAAACGATCAAGGACTCCCCCCCTCTTTGGTCACACCCCCTTGAAGGATTTTTCTGCCGGCTCTTTATTCCCTTCCCCCCCTATGCGACAGTGCGAGCAAAAAAAATAGAATCCCTCGAGAAACAAAGGCTCCCTTCTCCTCCCCGAGGCCACACGTTTTTCGGAGTGCTATTTAGTCTTTCAAGTTGCTCTCCACGGTATTCTGAGAGACTTCCGACTCTTCAATTTTCGAGAGGATGTCCATTTAGTGAGAGCTTCTTTGATATTGAGAGTTTCCTAGATCCCGATACTGCCCGGCTGCGCCCATTGAGGGCTTAATCTGCTTTGGAACTTCCCCCCTTTATCAGCATCTCCCCCCCCCCCCCCCCCCCTCCTCGCTTTTTTTCGACTCTCCCTCTCTTCCTAAGAAAGGGTTTCCCCCCCGCGACCGTAATATTGCGCTAAAAAAGTCTTCCTCTTCTGTGGACTTTTTTAAGGCGTTAGCTAACCCACTGTCATTATCCTTGATAAAATATGTTTCACGGAAGAAAAAATGCCATTTTTCCTCCGAGATAAACTTTCTTTCCACTTTCCCCCCTCCCACAGTATTTTCCTCTCATCGCAGCTCTTCCCTGTTTCCGGAAGACTTGCAGGCCTATATTTCTGGTTTGGGATGTCGTCTTTCACCTATTTAGCTTGTAGACTTTTGGTGGCGGCCTTTTAATGTTGCAGGTTTAGTCAGATTCCACGGAAATAGTCTCTTCCCTCCCCTTCTTTTTTTTTTTCGAGAGAGGGTTTTTTTTCTTCGCCGCACTGGCGTTTCTTCCATCCTTGGATTTCTGTCAACTTCTCTAGGTAAGAACGACCGTTTCCGGTCTCCCCTAGATCTTTTCAAGTCCCTCCTCCTTCGTTTAGACCTTGGGTCGCTATTCCTCGACTTTCTCCGAGACCGCCGTAGCCCTGGAATAAAAAAGAGGGTGCCATTTCCTCCATGCCGGCCACGTACGACCCCCTCCTCCCCTCGAGCCATATGTCCTTTTCTTCGCTATCGTCGGTTGACCAAGGCGTAAGTTCGGCTCTTTGACTCGGTGCAGGATTTTGCATTAGACAAAGTTGCTTTGTGGCTTTCTCTTTTGCCGCCTTCCTTTCGATGGAGTCTCTCCTCAGCGGACAGCCCCCCCTCCCGTCCCCCATACTGTCAGATTGTCCAAGAAGGAATTTAATGTTATTCTTCCTTTTCCACTTTAACTTCCCTCCCAAGAGAGGTCTTCTTTCCTGAGGACTCCCCCATTGCATTGCCTTTCTCATCTCCTTACCCCCTTTGAAATT
>Ga0179593_1337276_pt1 | contig 13226 bp, 17 predicted proteins | sample CZODoug2_1_08_16_FD_185931 | JGI IMG/M metagenome (GOLD analysis project Ga0179593, IMG submission 185931) | Vadose zone soil fungal communities from Angelo Coast Range Reserve, California, USA - CZODoug2_1_08_16fungal (PacBio error correction) | ecosystem: Environmental > Terrestrial > Soil >... | reverse complement strand
TAACTCCCTTCTTTTTTTGTCCTCTTCCTCTCCGGCACTGCCGGGTGCTATCCGTCAACGCCGTGTCGCTCGGTTCTGATCGGCATGGCTCGCTGGTCACACGTATATCCCCTTCCTCCACAATTCGATCCCCGCCGCTGGGAACGTCCTTCCCGAGGTCGGCTGGCCTGCTAGATAGAGCACCGGACTTCAGATCGCTTTCTGCTTCCCCCCTTTTTCGGCGGGTTTTGAAACTTTTCAGCGGCTTTTTTCCCCTAAAAGCAGCGGGTCGCTTTGCTCGCACGTTATCACACGCCCGACATGTTGCTGGACCTCTCCCCCTCTTTCCTTTTTCCCCTCTACCGACAGGACAGGAGGCTTGAGAGTTTCGGGTGTAGCAGCAACGCCACTTGATCTTCACTTCGTCCCGATCTTTTTCTCCACAATCATCGTTTTTCTCCGGCAGTTATCTTTTGCAGCGGGTTTCAATTTAATCACAGCTTTTTGAGGGAGGACTTTGCCATTGTGGACCTTTATCTTTTTTCTTTATCATCTGAGAGGAGTTTGAGTATTGCCGCTCCCAAATCGGCGCCGACCTCACCTGGCGCGCCGGATTCATGGATGACGATAGTAACGCCGCGGGCGGACATGTTCTTCCAGTTCTCTTCCCCCCCCCGTTGCGTCCCGCTTGGCATCCCACCTCTCCCAACCAGGGGAGAGGGTACCTAACTTGTGAATTGATGTCCTCCCCACTTTAAATAAGCGAGACCCGTTTCCACGCTGGCTCCCCTCCGTCTTCCTTTCTTCTGGTTTTTCATTTTCCCTATGACCGTCCCTCTGGCGGCCCATGTCGGTTGTGTGCGCGCTTTCTTCCGCGACGTGAGCGTGCCCTCCCCCGGTGCGAGAGGGCTTCCTTAGTTCTCCGCCATTACTTATCTCTATTTTTGTTCGCATGTGTTGCCGCTTGCGACCTTTTACTGGATAAATCCAGATTTTTTTCCTCTTATCTTCTAGTCGGACTATAACGCCCTTCTTCACGCCCAGTCATGCCTTGGCCTGTTTTTTCTGTTGAGAGCCTGGTCTCGCGTCTCGTCCTGAGGTCGTCTTTATCACTTGCGACTTGCCCTTTTCTAGCGAGGACCCAAATTCTCCAACTTGTCTCACCCCAAACGGGCGTCATCGGCTTGACAGATGTCTTTTCTTTTTATGCGCGTCTGGATTACTGCCCTTTTCATCGATCTTTTTTAGGATCTCGGTCGGGTGATCCAGCTTCTATTTCGCTTCCGATTTCCCTTCCGTTCCCCCCCTCTCTTTGCTTTTGCCAAAAGCGGTTGGCCAGGATTCACATTCTGGCCCCTATTCAGGATGTTGGGATGTTCAGTTATTATTTCGCTTCACCTTTCTTCTTAACTGCCCGGTTGCCGCAATGGCTTGATCGGTGCGATTGATATATTTTGAGCCTGCAGATGCCGTTCTGAACATCCTCTTCCCTTTTTGAATGAGCCGACACGGTTTAACTTCCCCTGTACGGATGCTGGTCCCCCACCGTGATAAATTTCTCGCGATGCGCGGGATGTCCGCGATCCCCTCCCCTTCTTCCGGACTGGATGGCCCTTTGTTCCCCGGGCGATAGTTTTCCAGACGTGATCGTGGTCACCTCGACGGAAGGCCGCTTCTACCTTCTCCCTGTCCCATTCCTGAACACCCTATACAGATCTGCGGATTTCGTACCCCTTTTCACGTCGAGGGGTATGATAACTGCTTACTTCTGGCCCTGAAAGATTCTCCCACTTTTCTGCTTAGAGAGGAGTCTTTTTTTTCGCGAGAGGAGCTGGTCTTTTCCACTTCAAAATGGAGACCCGCAAAAACGTTCGGCGACATTTCACCTGGTTCTGAGCATCCTTCGCCCCCCCAGTCACCGTGCGTTCGATCTACCTTGCCTTAATGGTTTAGACCCTAAACCTAAGGTTTAATTTCCAACGCTCTATAAGCTCATGACTTGTAATTTCCTGGTTTCTCTCCTTTTTGTTTTGGTTCCTCTCACTGATGAAGGCCACTCAGGTTCTTCTCGTTCCGTGAATTTTATTCAGCTCTTTTTGATATTCTATAACTGGCAAAATCGGCGGGTTAGGTGCTCCCTGTGAAGCCAGTCCATGAAGGTTTCTCCCTCCTACCCCCTCTCCCCCCACATTAATTTTCCGTTCACGCCGGACGTCCTGTATGCCGAACGTCAAGTACATCACGCCGTTTGCATCTTCCCCTTTTATTAAACCTCTCTCCTTCCCCCCCCTTCCCCCTCATTTAGGATGGACCGAGAGGATCCCATTTGGCCGGCCCCCCTTTTTTTCCTCCTCGGAAAATATATTGAGCGATAAAGGATTTGTTCGACAGCGTTTTTCCCCCTGTTCCCCCTTTTTTCTCCCTCCCCTCGTTCTAGAGATAGAGTTTTTATTTCTGTGCGAAGACTATCATGCTTCCTCCCCATAATTTAGAGGCGCTACGTTTCCAAAAGAAGTTGAGGCAATAAGGTCTCTCTCCCTCCCCTCTTTTTTTTTTGTTAGTCCTTTTCCTCGGTATTGCAGGGCAAAATCGTTTTTGAAGAGACTTCTTTAAATATTGAATAGTACCCTTCCTTGATCTATTCGCCCCAACTCACACCCTAGGGTCATACCGACTCTTTTGTGTTTCCAGAGGTTTCTTTTTCTATTCCTTCTTTCATCTTTTTTCCCCCCCCTTCTTTCTGCTAATGGAAGTATTGTGAAGTTGCGGCCTTTACTTGCCGACTCAGTCAGTCCTTCGCCTCGATTGTCATTGCTCAGCTGTTCCGAAGGACGATGAACTTCCCTTTGATGACCTGACGGTCCTTTTGGAGTTTCTTTCCCGGAGGAAGGCCTGGTCTCAATTAGTCCGTCCGGTCGTGTGACATTTAGGTCCCCGCCAGTGACTTCCAGTTTGTAAGATTTGTATTAGCGGCACTGTCTCCACAAATTGAAGTATTGAAAACAGGTTCACTTCCTTTCCTCCTGCCCTTTAGAGCCTCTAAGAGCCCAGAACATCAGGGAACATGCAGCACCTTTTCGGCGGCCCCCTCGAATGATCTGTTTTATGCACGAACCGGCAGGAAACCTCCTTCCTCACCCCCCCCTTTTTATAGGCTGCCTGACTGTTTTCGGCAGACCTTCCGCACGTAGCTCGGAGCAGGTGATAGCGACTTGGGTCCGGACTCCCGTTCCTCTTTTTTTTTTTTTTTTTTCCCCCCTCCCCCTATTTGTATGTAAATGCGGCGTTTTGTTCCCACGTGCGAGCTTTCTCCTCCGTTTATCGCGACAAATCCCCCGCGATACCCTCTCCTTGTCGCTTTGCCCCTCCTGACTAATCAGGTATCAGACAAGCGAACCTAAATTGATTTCCCATAAGAGATTCGGGGGGGATGTCGAGTTATGGAGAATTTTCGATTTCACATGGATCATTTCCGCTACCCCTTTCTCCTTCCCCCCTCTTCCCCCCCACCATTGTTCTGCTCACCCCTACTCCATCAAACCAAACGCTCCGCCTTCCTGGTTTAATTTCGTTTCTCCCCCCCCCCCTTTCCCCCCCCCCAACGTCCAGACGCGATGCAAGGCTAAGTTGGGAACAATTCTTCCCGTACCGGGATCCCGACCCCGCGGGCCTGTTCCTTCCTTTTTTCCTTTGTTCCCTCCTTCTGCAGGCCAACCGACTATCCCATCACCCCTCTTAAGCGGCCTACCCGCTCTCCCTTGCGTCGACGGGTGCCCGTCGTTAGATGGACTGGTCACCAGACTTCCCTCCCCTGCCCCCTCCTCCCAATGCATACGGACTCTGTTTTCTATCCGTCCCCCGCGGTTTGTAGTAGACAATTATATGGTCCCCTCCTTCTTTTTTAAAAACCTTTCCCGAGCCCTAATGCGGACCCCCCAAACTTTCTAGAACGGAGTCCATCTAGTGAAATCGTCCAAGTAAAGATTAACAATTATCCCGATACAAGCCCCCGTCCTCGGTCCACTGTCCTTCTTTTTTTTCCGATCTCCCCCTAGGAGATTTTAATCAGCTCGCTTAGTTCGTATTTGACCGACTGACACGCACGTCGACCCTCCTCTCCGCCTGAAATCTGTTTTTTCACGTGGCAGTCTCCTCTATCGAGAGAGCACGGCAGGATCGCCCAAGGCCAATCCCTCGGCCCCTTCTCCCTCCTTCTATGTTCTTCTGCCCCCCCCCCCACCCCCCTCTAACCTCGCGCGTTCACCCCCCGGATCGCTTTTCGAACGAGACCCCAGACGTCTTTTCCCCCATGCCGATCAGCAATCGGTCCGATCCAGAACTTTATACCTGACTCGTTTATTGTCCAACATCAATCCCTCTCACCGTATCCTAGTTTTTTTTACAAGGAAATTTTGCGCCGCGATGAATTGGCGTGATGGACTCCCACTTAACCGTTGGTACCTATAACATTGTGGGATGTGGCGCGCTGCAACGGTTGTTCTTTTTTTCCCATTTTTTTGTTTCCTCCCCTTTTTTTCTTTCTTGAGGATGAGTTTTGCATTGGTTCGGCGTTTCCCTTTTCGGGGCGCCTCGTTTAGTTCTCCCCCCAATGGCCAGAGTTGAAGCATAAACGGTTCCTTCACACAAGTACGGCGCCCCACTTTTTCTTGATTTTTCCGCGTCCCTCACCTCTACCGGAAACTCTGATGTAGGAGACTGATCGGGACCTTTCCTATTGCTAATCACAGTTTGCGGTTTCCGCTCACCCTCTCAGTCGAATCATGCCTTTTCTTTTTTTCTTGTCTTGTTCTCTCTCGGTAGATTAGTCCCAGTATAGGAGGGCTTACTTGCGCCTGGTGTCCGAGCAATAGAGATGCTTTGATTTTTTCGCGATGACTTCCCGCCTGGCTACTCTTTTATCCCTCCCCTCCCCCCTTGACATACGCTGACATCGTTGCTTCTCTGGCCGCCTGCTCTTGACTTGTCCTCCCCCCCGGTGGTCCCACGGCCGTACCGTGTTTTAACTTGGTAGCCTTTTTCCCCCTCCCCTTTTCTTCTGGAAAGGAATTCCGCACGAGAGCTTGGTGAGTGACACTTCTTACTGACACATCGCTTTTTTCAGTATCTTGCCGAGAGAGATCATGAGTGACACAGCCCGGCGCCTCTTTCCCCTTCCCTTCTCTTCTCTCCTCTTTGTTGTGGAGAGCTAAAATCCTCCCTGCGCCTGCTGTTTTTCACTATAGAATCGTTGCTTGCCCCCTCCTGCTTCCCCTTGGTTTTCCCGGATATCAGATTTACATTTCTTGTGTTGGCTTCGATCGGCTTTTTGCCGCCAGGACTTCCCTATGTTAACGCCCCTCCGTACAACATTCTTCCCTTTCCCAGCCCTTTTCAAGACTCGCCGGCCTGTTTTTCTCCTTCGGCTCCTCTAGCGCCCCCCCCCCCCACGAAGGATTAATTTTTTGTCATGGGATATAGTCCCCCTTCGGCGAGCTGCGGGTTGATTTAAACCCGTCAGTAGGTAGAAACTCTCTTTTTCTCTCTGAGTTTATAAGATTTGCCTGTCTTTGACGCTTCGTCCCCGTCTCTCAGCCCCCACATGAAAATTCAGGTTTTAGGTTGTTTCTTCCCTTCACCTCCCCTTTCTGTGTGTAGCTGTCACAGATCCGTGGTTCGTACTATCATCGTTTTTGTTCATCCTATGTCCGCGAGGAACCTCAAGCTTTGGCTTGTTTACTTCGCTTTTGTCCATTCTTTTATTTCCCCCCCCTCTTTGGATTTATTGCTTTTGCCGCTAGATTTTTTTTTTCCGAACTGGCGCCGCCGCCTTTTCCTTTCTGCTCTCGTAACTCAGGTCTTTACTGACATAGTGCGTACTTCGAGCGCCAAAATCCCCGGCTCTCTCTTTTTTTTCTCCTCCTTCCCCCCCCCCTTTTGCGAGGGTAAGACTTTGTTCGGACTGGTCCATCACCAATCCCCTCTCCTCCCCTCAGCCATTTTACCCCCGAGGGACCCGGTCCACTCTTGCTTTATTTGAGCTGTTCCCTTTCGTATGATTTTTTTGATCTGGACTCCCTTGCTGGTTGTCCCTTTACTTCTTTTTCTCCCTCCCTTTCATAGATGTTTTTTGTGTTACGAGGGGCTACGCTTTTTTGTATCGTAGTGGACTCCGAGAAGGATGAATTCGAGATGGGGCCCACGGTCGTTACGGACCTCCCTTTTTCCTTTGTTTTGACCATTTCTTTATATCGCTATCCCGCGCCATTCAAAGGACCAGTGAACCCTCCCCAGTAATTTGATTGATCTATTTCCTCCATCCCTTGGGCCCTTTTTCTTTCTTTCCCCCCTTACCTATAGATTTTTTGCCACTTGACTTTTCGACAACCTTTTCCTGCTTTTGATATCGACACCCCACGGTTTTGCATTCGGACGTTGATCCCCGGTTTGCTCCTCCTTGTCCTTGTATCTCCGTCGCTAAGGGCGTTTATTTGCGGGGAGTGCGCGCGTTTTTTTCGAGTTGTTGTTGTTTCTCGGACGGTTCTCCGTTTTTAATTCAGGAGGTTCCCCCCTCTTTGTCTTCCTGGCCAACCCCTCCCCCGGTGGCTTCGATTTTTACCCCTTGGCGTCAAGGTTTTATTTTTCGGTCGACCCTTTCCCTTTCTTACTAACATACTCCCCCGATTGCCTTGCCCGTCGCCCGCATTTCAGGAGGCGGTTTCTGGCGTATTATGTAGGTGTCTCCCCTTCTCTACTTTTTCCCCCCCCCCCTCATTCAAGAAATGCGAGCACGCTGTTAGTACGATCCCCGGTAATTTTTTCCGTTGTCCCAGTGCCACCGTGCTCGCGAATGGTGCGTTGATTGTACGGATACGCTTCCCCCTTCCTGTCCTGCTTTTCTTTTTTGGTGGATCTCGTGTTCCTGCCCCCGTGACGCTTCCTCTTAAGGACGTGTGTCCCCTCTTATCCCTTTCCCCCCTTTCAGAATTTTTTGGAAGAATCGACCCCATTCCTCGCTTATTTCCCGTTCATTTCGGCGTGCGGGTTCTGCCCCTGTAACTGCATTGCAAGATACTCCCTTTCTTGTTTTTATCCCTTTTCTTTTCTTCTCGCTCAGAGGAGGTCAGGATTGTTTTTCCCTAACATGCCGACATAAAAGCCCACAGCGTTTTTGGGGAGGGGTTCCGACTACTTCACTGTTTCCCCTTCTCCTCCAGTCTTCCCACCCCCCTTGCTCACTTTAATTTGAATTTTGTTTTTACCCTTCCCTTTCTATGTCCCTTCTCTACCTCTCATTGAGTTCCGTGGTAGTCCTGCCGGTGTTTCTTTTTTCCTCCCCCTTTCGCCTCGCCTTCCTTCCCTCTGGTAAGTTTGGTTTCCGTGATTCTTCTTTCCCCGCTCTTGATCTTCCCACTGTCACTTGTCGGCGAGTTTGATTTACCTGGGCCTGCGGCCGGGAAGTTTTTTTCATTCGCTGTACCCCCCCCTTCCGGTAAAGCCACTACTCTCACTGGTTCGCCGATGACGCTTCCGTCCATTCACAGACCCGCCGTTTGCATATTCCGCCGTAACATGCCGTCGGACTACCCCAATCCGGCTTTTTTCTTTTCCATGTCTCCTGGTCCCCCTGACTTGGACGGCAAACTTCTGAAACTATCTTTCCTGAGATCAGACTGGGTTCTCTTCCCCCCGAGTCCTGATCCGCAAGAAACCCTTTCTAAATCTCTTCTTCGCGTTTAGATTATGCCCTCTTTTGTTTGTTTCTTTATTTTTATGTAGAGGTTTGTTCGATATTCTTTGTCCTATTCACCCCTTATTGGCTCGATATCGGTCCCCCAGAAGACGGCCGGCAATTGTCTTCATCTTCTCTGACCCCGACCTCCTTCCCTTTTTTTTTCGTTCGCTTCATCTTCTGCATTTTGCAAACGTCCTTAGTTTTCCACGATCGAGCTTAAGATTGAATAAGCATTTCTTCGCCACACCTCTCCCCCTTTTTTTTCCTCCGCGCTTCCTCCTCTCTTTTTTTCTTACCGACGTTGATTGGAGGATCATGCTTTTTTTTTGAGACCAACAACCCCCTTGTGTCTTCCAGATATTCCCGAGTTTTTTAAGTCCCTTCCCCTTCTTCCCTGACCAGATATAGTTAGCCGGCCGATTGGTCATTTCTCCGTCTATGTTCCTTCTAAGGTCCCTTCTGGCAATCGTGCTGACTTCCGCGTCGCATTGATCTTCTTTCCTGCTTCCTCTCTCGTATATGGGGTATCTATGACTACACCCGTCGTATGCTTTTTCTTCGCACCGAACCAGAACTAATGTGCCAGGGAGAGCCGATCCGAGACGCGATGAAAAACGTTTTCCCCCTCCCCCCCTCATACCTTCGGTTTCCCAAGCGCATGCGTACGGTTTCCCACGTTCAAAAACCGGCGTCTTCATGAAACCTTCAGGCCCTCATAAGGAGTAATCCTTTTTTTTCCCGCCCTCTTCGGTGGCAATCCCCAATTTCAGGATTTTTTCGAGCTTTGAAGCCCGGTGATAGAGAAGTTAGGCCCTGGAACCAATGCCTTTCTTCCTCCTCTCCCCACCCCTTTGGTTTTTTTTCTCAATGTCCGAAGGAACGTGCGCGACGGAGCGCCTTTCCCCTCCCCCCCCCCGAAAAACATCCCTGCCGGATCCAGCCGCCATGCGACCTCCGTTTTGGGCAATCCTCCCCTTCTCCTTCCACCCCCTTTCATATTTCTTTATGCCCTTATCCGCTAGTCTTCGAGTTATGCCCCCCATCCTCGACTGGAAAGATCATTTCCTTTTCTGATCAAAGTTCCTTTCCCCTCGCCCTCTGAGCCCCTTATTTCTTCCCACACGATACAGTTCCAACTCTCTTCCCATTCTTTGGAAAGTTCTTATCAATAACGCGAATATCGAGTAAGGTGATCCCGTTTTGGACCCCCCCCCGTAACCCTTACCTTTGGGACCCGAAACCATTCCGTTCGGCGCCTGTACTTTCCTTTAGGGTCAGCAATCTGCATGGCTCACCCATAAATACTCGTCTTCTCCTCCTCACCCCCCCTCTTTAAGCCCCTCATTTAGCTTGTGTATTTCTTCCCCATGCGTAATCAGCCAGGGGTAGTTGAAAACCCGCCACGGAACCTTTTTCCCCTCCTTCTCTATTCCACCCCATGTTGTTTGATCCTGCCTAAAAAACGATTGGTCCTTCAGGAGGTACTCGAGCGCTTTTCCCTTTTATCCCCCCCTCCCCGAAGCTCCAGTAGATTCTTCCCCTCTCGAATACCACGATTCACATACGCCGCCCCCCCATGCCCTCAATCTTTACACGCTTCTTTCTCTTTTTTTTTCTCATCGCGGAGTGCCTTGTCCTTTTCTCGCCTTTTTTTCCAAGTTCCGTCATCACCCCGCCGCCGCCGTACGCGCGCCGTCTCTTCCTTCCCCCCTTTCCTTTCCCCTTTTCATTTTCCTTTTTTTCTCCGTCTGAATTTCGTATACGCGGTCAGCTGTTTTTTGTTTTTTTTGTTTTTGGTTGTTGGTTTTGTTTTTTTTTTTTTTTTGTGTTTTTATCCCCCCAGTTCCCCCCTTCCCCTTAAACAACCAGTTTTAGTCCGTCTGCCTTTCTTCCCCACCCTGATCCCTCGCGCACCCCTTTGCGTCCACCCGCTTATCGCGGAAAGCCAATTTGCGTTTTCCCGGTCCCGCAATGTGTCTCCTCCTCCTTGTCCCCCTCCCCCTCCCTTCCCCCCCTTCTGCCAGCGGCAATTTAAATGATAGCCCTTGTGTGAACAGGCGATTTCGCGTTTCTTTCCTTTTTTGTTTCTTCTTTCATAAACCCGGTTTTTTTTTTAACCTGTTTTGAGAGGGTGGCTCCCCTCTCTCCGAGGCGATGCCGGCTTTTTTGGCGCTCGCCTTAAAGTCCTTTGTTGCGTGGTCGTTAAGTTCCTCCCCCCCCCTTCCTTCCCGTTCGCCCGGTTCTTTTGAATATTTTAGTCGGAAACGCGCAAGATATGACTTCTCTTTAGCCTCACGCTTTTCCACATACTGGCATAAAGCCTCCCAGAAAAAAGATGTGGCGAGTTCAGCCGATTCCGTCCTTCCCCCACCCCCGATTCTTTTCCTGCTCCACGATTGGAACTGCACTCCCCTTTCCCCCTAGAGGTGCCTGTCCTGCGAAAAAATATAAAGCTCCTAATGAATCATGGTCGGTCTGTCAGGCGATTTCTCCTTAGTCCCTGCAAAATGATACGGCCCCAGGCGTTGCCGAACGTGAGAGAAATTTTTTTCCGAAACGTTTTCCGTTCGACGTTTCACCTCTCCCGGCCCTTTTTTTTTTCCCTCCCTCGGCTCACCTTCCCTTCTTCTTTTTCCCTTCCTAGATAGCGTCAGTCCCTGCTCGTTTTACCCTCTCCTTGTGGCGTTCCCATTTCCCTTCCCGAATCTGAAGATGGTATCGTTGAACCAATCGGTGCCTTACGGTTTAACTTTTTCCTTTTCGAAGAAGAAACAGATGCGTTCCCCCCCCTATTGATCCATTCCCCTTATTCCAGTATCCTTGTCTCGATATGTCATATAGGCTTCCCCCCTCCTGTCGGTTTTTCTTTTTCCTCCTCGTTTTTTTTTTTTTGTTTGAGGATTGAGAAATCGACCATCTAGCTCCTTCCTTTTTCTCCCCCCCTCCCTCTCTTTCCCCTCCAATGTATATACAGAACTCCTCCTTCGTAGATGAGTTTGATAATCGCGCATGGTGCACGTGACCACCGTATACCCCTCCCCCCCCTTTACCCCTTAGGTACTTCCGACGTCCATTGTTTCCTTCGAGCAGGCGCCCTCCGATAGCGTAATCGATTCATAAGGATGCGCAGAGGGTCATGACACTTTCCTTCTCTCTCTTTTTTTTACTCCCCAATGTCATGCGTCAGCAAAGAGAGTTGATCCCTTGCAGGGAGTATAAAGGCGACAGTCCTCCCTGGTTCTTTCCTAATCCTCCATGAGATTCCGAACATTTACCCCGCCCCTAAATTTAATTCGGATGGAGAGTTCCTCTCAACCTACCTCTGTTTCTCCTCTGCCTCTTTCTTTTTTCACCCCTCCTTTTGTCAAGAAGAACCATCATCGTTGTGGCTCCCCCTTCCTTATCCCAGGAGGAGAGGCAAATCACCAACTTTTTGCCTGGTTTAGATCTATTTTACCCCTTCCTTTGAGACCCGGTATCTGAGAGATCAAGATGCGCTGACATTTTTGATTGACGTTTCCTCTTTTTTCTCCCCCCTCCCCCTTTCGCCTCCTTTTTTTCGATGAGACGGAACTCCAAGCCGTTCTGCATGACTTCTGTAAGGCTCGCAACCCTTGCCCGAGCTAGTGCTGATCGCCCCTTTCCTCCCCCCGGTTATCTTTCCCCCCCCCAAACTTGTGAATTGATGTACTAAAAAATTCCCTTCCTGCGCCCAAAATTCGAACTTGTCCCACCGCTTCATCCGTTTATAGGCGATTTTCGTGGCGAGTCTATCCTTTTCTTTATATGAAGCAGCCTTCTTTCTCTTCACAATTCCCTTTTTCTTGTGAGAGATTTCATTTCAGCCCGCTCAATGTGAGGTTTGATCCCCTGTTCTTGGTTCGCGTTTTTGTGGCTCTGGCTTGAACGCCCTGGTTGAAGAGGTTTTTCCCGCCTGCGACATTCCCTTTGCTCCCGCCTTCAAGACTATTATTCCTGCTTAGGCCACTGCAAACGTTCAGCCTTTCAGGTGCGGGACTTCTTCCCCTCTTCTCTGCCCCCACTTCTCTTCTTTTTTTTTACCATGACCGACCCTGGCATTCGAGTGAGGACAAGGTCTTCGAACTTCGCTGTGACCCTCCCACCCCAACGGTTTCTCCTTCCTGGTGATCTCCAATACTTGGTTCGCGTCCCGGCGGATTGACTCCCGTGCTCCTTCAGTCGATGGCGCAGCGAGAGGTTCGTGTTTCTTTTTTTTTTTTTTTTTTTTTTTTTTTTCCCAAGTATTAGTTCCCCTTTATTTTTCCTGCCGTCATGTCCCCCGCTCGTTTGTGGACTTCACCCCCCTTTTTTTTGAGAGGTATGTTCCGATTCCCTTCCTTTCGGTTCTTTCCCTTCCCGGTGCTATTAAACCTTCCATCTCCCGACGTTTTCCGCTTTTTTCTCCCCCCTGTCCCCTTTTTTTTTCTGCCGTTATCCTATGCAGTGAGCTCCTGATTTCTTCTCCCCCCTCAAATATAACGACATGCCGCCTCTCCTTTCTGATCTGTAAGGATGCCTTTCCCACCTGATCTCTTTTTCTCCCCTTCTCTTCCTCCCTTTCCTTTTTTTCCCTGTGTTTATGTGGTGCGGAGCCTTTAGGTTCACATGTGATAGATGCCCTCGTACGTCTTGCTGAAAGTCCCCTTTCCCCCCTTTTCCTCCACTTGGGCAAACTCTGGTCCCCCCCGCCTCGATTGTCGTACAAGTTCGCTCCGGTTTTCTACCCTCTTGTTCACCTTGCGATAGACCACTTGAGGCTGTAAGAGTCTTATTGGTTTTCTCCTTCTCTTTTCCCCTTTCTCCCCTTTTTTTAACTAGCATGTTTGAGAAAGAACAAGGCCCCTTTTGAGGCTGCATTCCACATTCTTTCCGGAGAGCTTAGCAGATAAAAGTGATGATCCTTCTCTACCCTTATAATTTTTTCCCCCGAAAACTCTTTCCCGGTTTGTTTGAAAGCTCTCCCCAGATCTTGATTTTTTTCTGTTCCGATTGCCCCTTTTTTGAGGGCAAGTTACTTATGAGCGTGACGCCAGACCCCGGTGCTTTTTTTCTGTTTTGTCCGTCTTCCCGCCTTCTGATAGGATATCCCTTTTTTTCCTTATTATTGTTCCTTTACCTGTTTCTTCTTCCCTGCAGTTGGAAGAATATAGCTCCATCAGTCCTTCTCTTCGTCCCTTTCTCTCTTCCTCCCCGTCCCTTTCCCTTCAATTTTATTTTAGAAAAGCCGGATCTTCCCCAGGCACGGCTTCCTTTCTTCCCTGAGATTATTACGGGAACTTACACCTTCATCTTCTACTGACCTGTTTTCTCCTCTTCTTGTCCTTTTTATCCCCTTTTTCTCCTTTAGCACAAACATTTTTTTCCCAGACCAAGCGTTCCTTTTTTTCTCCTGCTAGATGACCCGGGGTTTCGCGGGTTTCCTCTATCTGCTATTCATAATTAGAGTGCGCTCATCTCTTTCCCCCTACTCCAGTTTTTGCAGTCCCCCCCCTTC
>Ga0179593_1326936_pt1 | contig 13226 bp, 14 predicted proteins | sample CZODoug2_1_08_16_FD_185931 | JGI IMG/M metagenome (GOLD analysis project Ga0179593, IMG submission 185931) | Vadose zone soil fungal communities from Angelo Coast Range Reserve, California, USA - CZODoug2_1_08_16fungal (PacBio error correction) | ecosystem: Environmental > Terrestrial > Soil >... | reverse complement strand
TTTTGATGCTTTGCCATTTCTTACGGCGTAGCCCACAGTTCGTCTCCCCCCCATTAGGGACTTTTTTCTGCAATTACCTACCAGCGCCACAGAGATCGCCGTTATCCCTTCCGCTTCCTTTTCTCACCCTTTTCAATTTAACGACTTACGCAACTCGCTGCCGCCCTGCCCTTCGCGCCCCGTGTTGTGTGTAGGTGCTTCCCGTCTGCATCCGTTCTTTCTTTACCTCTCTCTGCCATTGTCTCTTCCCAACGCCTGTGTGTTCCTTGTATCTCATACTAGTTCCTCCTTCCGGCGTCTGCCTTCCCCCCCAAACTTCTGCGCCGGCGGCTGGGCTTATCCGATTTCTCGGCGTTCTCTTGTCTGCGATTTCATTCCCGGGACGAATCTCTATCCTCATTCCGTGAGGGTTTTCATTTCTTGATTGCCCTAACATTCGCGCTGCCAGGCTAACACATATGTTTCCTTCCCCCAACCATACGACTGCGCTTCATATCGGTTACTGACTGAGTCGGATCATCGGCTCTGCAATCTGTCCCCCCTATTTCTTTTTTTTTTGCCCATCTCTTTGCCCCTTTCTTCGATTTCTTTGACCCCCTTCTTCAATATGTTTCCCCTAGGCTTCCCTCCCTCTTGTTCTTCCAAATACCCCACGTCTCTCTTATGGGAAGCAATCATTTTCCTTAGCTCGTCGGTTTCTATTCTTCAAAAGGAAGCTTACGCCCTGCGACTTCTTTTTTCTTGGCATTTTGAGCATTCCCCTTCCGGTGATTCCTTTGGCCTGAGTTGTTCTCCCGTACGTCCTGGGAACTTGCTGTCTAGTCCCACCTTCTTGCTAAGCGTTTTTTTCCTGGTTGTCCCCGCCAGTCTTGCCGCTCCAGTTGCTTGCAATTGGACCATGATTTTAACGCTTTAGCCCTCCCCAGAATCGCGACTAGTTTGTATCTTTTCGACGACCTCCCCTTTTCTCTGGGGGAGGACTGCCCAACCCGAGACGCTTGCTTACCTCGACCTGATGAGGCCCAAAACCTTTGTCTCACTTCAGTTTTTTTCCATGGCAAAATTCAGTCCCCCCCCCCCCTCTTTTTGAGAGTCCTCTACCCCATGAGAGGCGATTTGATTCCCTGCCCGCCCGAAAAACTACATGATTCTATTACGGTTTGCGGCCGATTCGTGAGTGACTCCACACACTTTTTTCCCAGAACTGATGTTCCCCACGCTCTTTTTTTTTTCCCTTGCGTATCGGCGATTGGCTCCAAGCGATCAGTCCCATCCCAGGAAACACCGCTTGGCCCCGTTCTGTCCCCCTTCTTTTTTGGCTCTCTGTCTCTTTGGCCACCAAATCCTTCTGGTCGATCCCCCCCTCGCCGTTTTCGCTTTTTTTTGTCTCACAGTTCAGAGTTCTTTTTCGCCAAGTCACTGTTTCGCGTTTTATCCTTTCTCTTTTTCAATTATCTCTATCTTCTTTTGTTGATTGAGCCTTCCTTGTCCTCCATAGAACCGCATACGATTTAACGAAGATGACGTTGAGCTCGTTTAGTCATGCGCTGCGCATGCTTCGTACAAAGACATCCACAGTCGCATGGTCGCGCCAGAGATTGGGTCCCTTCCCGAGGATAATATCCCAAAGATGGTTCGCAGCACGCCTTCAAAACCTTCGGTGTCAGTAGTTTTCCTTCTTATCTTATACAAATTCGCCTTGAGCGATTCAGCACAGACAGGTAGTGTGCTTTTTAAGGAAGCGCGCAGATTCTTTGTTGTACCAACAAGTGGAGGCTTCCATCCCTTCCCTCTTAGTGAAAACTTCTTTAATTGGCTGCATTTTTGCGTTCGAAGGTTCCTGGTTCTTCCGTCCCTGCTTGTCTTCGGCTTCAAACCAGTCTTTCTGTGGAGAATCCCCCTCCTATTCAAGTGCTGCGACCCAGGTTTTTAGTTCGAGGTTTGCTTTCCCCCCTTCCTCGCTTGCAGCTCCCATTCCTTTTTTTGAGCTGACTCTATTTTTCCCACATATTTCTTCTGAGGCTACCAGTCCGATTAATTAAAAGGCTTGCCACCCCAGCTTCCTTTGCCGGTATCTTTTTTTTTCTGACGGGCCAATCCCCTCTTTTTATCCCTTCGTTTGCCGGTTCGTTAAGAGAAATCCTCCAGTTAGTGTGCGAACCATCTTGGTCTCAGCCTTGCAGCTGATTTTCTTCCTATGTTTCAAACCGCTCTCCCCAATCCTCTTCCGGCTTTGCCGATTTGAATTTTTACGAATAAGTTTTCGCTGCCAAACCCTTCCCTTTCAGATGACAGACGTTGTTTTCGTGATTTTGCATTTACGCCGAAACTTCTTAACTCCCCGGTTCTCTCCCACCTTGCTAAGCGCGTCGTCTGTGGCAACGGTCCCTTTTCAGTTATTCTCAGTATACGGCGATCCTCTGGCATCATTTCTTTTGAGATAGTTCATATCCCTGAGGTCAGGGCCTGTCGTATGCAACGATTCCATTTGTTTTTTTTAGGTGTCGTGCGCGAAGTGTCGTCTCGGCATATGATTTCTTTCTGTAGGCTCCTTTGGTTAACAATTCTCGCCCTCTCCTGGCCGGTCGTCATCTTTCCTGGCGCCCTCTTCTGTTTTGGTGCAAGTACGGTTCACTTCTGTTGAACCGACATTCTTTCGGTTGTTCTATTTCCCGATCGCGAGTGGCCCAGGTGATGCTCCTGTCAGTTCCGGGAACTAGCCAAACCCCCCGGTTCTTAGATGGGCTGTCCTGCCATGTGCGGTCAGAGGGCCCCCTTCCTCCTTTCTTACAATCCGAATGTGTCCCGTATTTTTTCTCCGGTGAGTGTTTCCCAGATGTATTGCCCAAAGCAGCATTTCATGCAGTGCGAGTGTCGACGATTCTCCTTCGCCTTTTTCCCGGCTCCCCCCGCATTGCAATTGGTCCGGAGCACCTTTACATGGCCGCCTCGGACCAGCGACAGTTTCCAAGATCTTTTTCCGTTTCCGTACATGTTTCTTATTCCCCCTCCTCTGTTGCCTGACTCAAGTTCAGAGTCCCAACTCCTCCTTTGAGGAGCCCATTTTTGACTCAATAAGACCATAGATGCTCTCTTCCCAAAGCTCCCTTACCCCCAACTGCGCCTACGCTTGAGAAGAGTACCCCTGACCAGTGTACCGCATACCCATTTACCCTTGTTCGAGCCTCTTGGCATCCGTCCAGCTTCCCCCCCCGCACCCCCCCCCACAAAAACCACACCCCCCCCCACACCCCCAACCCCCACCCCCCCCCCACCCCCCCCTGATCCTCTCCCACCGTCCTTTTCTTCTGCGTGATTCCAGTAGAGTATCACTCCAAGGCACGTACCCTAGGTTCTTTTCTTCCATTAGTGATCTTGCGACCCTGCGCTCCAGTGTCCTGGTTTCCACTTTCGGCTTCGTCTCCTTATGTGAAACCTTACCGTACCTGCAAAGCTTATGGCGGCGCGACGAGTTCCCCTCCTTAACCTCTCGCACGCGCGTTTTTCGCTTTCCCCCAAATACCCACTCGCCCCCCGAAAAAAACCTCCCCCCGGCCGCGGTTTAAGTTTTGAGATAAATCCTGCGGATTTTCCTTCCTCTGGGACTTTTCGACCTCCGTATCGTACTCCCGCTTCTGGCCCTGATGGTACGAATGGCCTCGGTTTCGCAGGTCATTGGGGTAATGATGTCATGTTGCAAGCTCGCAACCCGCCGTGTCTTCATTGCTATTGGGCCCATCCTAAACCCCCAGGCCTTCCTATTTTTTCTATACGCGTTTTTTTGTTTTTAGAGTGATTCGGTTCGAGGTTGTTTCTTTTTTCTGCCCTTTTTTCCCCCCCAGGCATTCCCGAATCGACCGTGATGAGTTTTCTTGCACTTTTTTACCCAAGGGAGGACCTCCCCCATCATCAAGCCGGGAGGCTGTACGTGGCCTATTTTCTTGAATTTTCGTATTCTCATCATTTATTCGGTGCAATGCCCCTGTTTTTTTCTGGGGTTAGTGCTTGGTATTGGCAATCCTCGCGGCGGGATTGCAATCTTTCGAGACCTCTCACTTTGGCGCTCGGAGTTCTGATATTATATGGGACTCCTTCTTCCCTCTTCAGAATTGCCTTTTTTCGCTTTTCCGCTTGTTCTCCTCCGGGCAATGTGGGTTAGCCTTTGCCTTCTGTCGATTTCCCTGATGCGGCCTGCAAATCTCGCTTGACCTGGCCGTTTTGTTCCTACCAATAAATTTTTAGGTGGCTGTCGATACAAGCCCGTCTCATGCCACTTTTTTTGAGCCTTTTTAGTTTTCCGATCACGGGTCCTGCATTTTTATGTGGCGTTTGTTGCCTTTCTGGGTGGTCTCAGTCGTTTTGGGGCTCTGCGCCCCCCCCATCCCCTTTTTTTTTTCTTCCAAAGTCGCAGAACCTTCTGTCTCCCTCTCTGTTTTATTTTCCCCCACTGCCACAGCTTCCTGCTGGAAACTTTGCCCAGATGCAGCCGGTTGTAGCAGCCCGTCAAGCTCGCTTGAATTTTTATGTGTTTCCTGGGACGGTTCTTTTGAGAGTCTTTCATTCAGGAAACCCAAAGACGATCCCTGGGTTTTGATTTGCAATTCCTGTCGCCTGATTCTGTTTTCCCTCTACATTGTGATGGTACACTACGATTGCCGAAGCCCTTAGATCTTCGCGGACTTCAAATCGAGCCCCTTGCGTGAAATGGATCGTTTTCCCATGCCTCCCCTCGTCTCCTTAGTTGGGTTTGGCTACGTGTCGTTAACATGAGCATGCATCCTTGTCGTTCATCCCTTTGAATCCCTCCCCATCCCGAATTTTGCGGTGATCTAACTGTATCATTTTCCGTGTTACCGCCCCTGCCTGCCCCCTTTGCCCCGTGGGCTCTTTTTTTTCTTTCAGCGGCGTCCCCGCGCTGGTTCGAGATCGAGAAGACCACCTGATCTAGCCTTGGTTAATACTGCAGGTTTTGTCCCCCCCGATGCCTCCTCCCAACAAGTTTACTGTTATCCCACTTCAGGCAGCCGTGCCCCGTTCATGAAACTATCGTCGATTTGTGCCCTTCGGATCTTTATGAATTTATCCTCCACTGTGCACTTCACCGCAACACTTTTCCTGCGTCATCGATAGGATTGGGCCACCTTTTTTCATCTTCCCTGGGTCTTCCCTTGGTAATCAACTCACACACACGCGATCTCTGACGCAGCAGGTGTTGTGTTTTTTCCGACTATTTTTTCACCGTCCATCCGTCTCCCCCCCCGCAGGACACCTTACATGTTGTTTGAACTAATCCAAGCTTCAGGTATAATTCCCTGTGGGGCTCCCCTTATGGTTCGCACCTTTTCAGTTCTACCTGTTTTCAAGGAAATGGATTTATGATACTACACGGCTAAGACGAATTCCGTTACTCTGCTTGTGCTGGTGCCCTTCATCAGCCTCCTCTTCGCGGTCGGGTGCCCGCTCATCTGCATGGTCTTAGCCGAATGGAGCAGTAGTTATCAGCTCGCTCGCCGCCCCCCTGACTTCTCTCTGTGGAGGACTTCTTCAACCCTCTTTTTTTTCTCATCGCACCCCCTCCCCCTTTCTTAAGCCCCACCTTTGTCGCAACTTTGAAGATGTTGCCCAATGGCCAAATCAGGCTTGCCTACGTTCATCCCTCCTCCCATTAGCGTTACGTTTCCCACGCCACCTCCCCCGCCCATCCCTCTTCTCACAGGTGTGCGAGCGGCGAGAGGAGTCGAACCCCTACAAACTTGTGCCCCTATGACTGCTTTCTGCCCACTTCCGCGTTTTGTCTGGTGAGCTCTTATCCTTTGGTTTTTTTTTTATTCCCGCTCAGGCATCCGGCAAGACTCCTTAATCATTTTTGCCCCCTTTTCTGCGACTTTCTCCCTCTTTTTTCTCCCATTTTGTCCCCCCCACTCTGGTAGAGGACCATGCCCGATTTTATTTATTCGGCTTTGTCTCAAATTCAGCGCCGCGCATGCTGTCTTGCCGCGCAAGACGTCGTCCAGAGATACGGTATCGATATTCTATTCGTCCCCTTTCTTTTTCCCCCCCCTCTCCCTCTCTTTTTTATGATCTTCTCATTGACGCCTAGCTCCACCGACGAAACAGTGAAGCCTCCCTTCTGTGCGCCCGCGGCTGAATAATCTTTCTTCACTTTGCGTCGTCGCCCGACTTCCAACGGTTCTACATTCTCTTTTTTTCAAACTCATTTTCTGTCAGAAAAGGGGATGGCCCAAGTCGGTGTTTACGTACCAATGACTCCCTGCACAAGTGCAGAGTAGCCGACCAGTTTTGATGGCAGGCGAGTCTGTTCATGATTTTTTTCCCCCACAGTTTCTCGTCTCCTTCCCCGTATTCTCCACTTTTTTTTCCCGTTAAGGCGTTTTTTTTTGCTTCTGACTTTGGCTTAATGGCGATTCCTCAGCAAAGTCTCTTTACAGTAAGCTTCTGTGAAGTATCAGTGCGCGGTGTTTCTTGCGAATGTTTTCATTTTCTTATCTGTCGGCTTTTTTTTGTGTCTCGTTTAGGTTACCCCCTCCTGCAAGTGATTCGTCCCCCGAGTTACCATCCCTATCAAAGGCTTGCGTTGACGTGCCCTTCCTCGATGTTCTGACGGTTGCCCATCCCAACGCTCCTTATTTCGTAGTCGTGCTTTTTAGATCCCAAGCGCAATGCCTTCCCGGTAGCGTGAAAGGTGTTCAACCTCCTGTCCCCCCAGAATTCTTTTCAGCCGTTTTGGAATGTTTTCCCCCCCCTTTCCGACCAACACGTGATTGGCAGGCGTATCCGATTTGACGGTTTTTCAGGAAAATCTCGCGCAGACCTAGGACTTCTTCCCATGCTTCCGGTGGCTTACCTTTCCAGCGCCGACCTTCATGCCCCTTGACTTTTTCCCTCGCGACCGGTGAGTGAAGTTCTTCCTTAGGTTTTCACCCCTTAGTGGCCAGTGTTTACCCCCGTCAGCCCGGTTTTTCCGACACAGGACATCCTTTCCAGCCGCAGTCATGCTCCTGCAGGCCTTTTTATTGGAGAACCTTTACCTGAGGTGGATTTGTTATTGCGAGCGCCTTTTAGCAGTCCCCGCTCTGACCGCCTGTAGCTTTTCGTCTATCGTTTTCGATTAGAAGCAATCGCTTAGCCGCGTGATTTCTCCCTTCTCAAACTTTCCTTTTTTAAGGTGGGGCACTCACCCTGTCGATTTGCACCGGGCACCTATGGCGGTAGTGCCTCTTCTCTTCCCTCATGAACCCATCCCTTTCGCATTTTTGCGGACCCTTAGCAACCCCAACGGGAGCGAGGCTTTCTTTTTGCGGCACTTGAGGACCCTTTTTCCCCTTATCTCTTTGTGACAATATGTTTACGATAAAGCTTTTCCGTGCGGGGGCCAGCTTGGAAGCAATAGTATCATGCAGGGGTAACTCCTCTGTTGCGACTTCCGGCCATTCGTCATCTCCCAGACCCCTATTGCACAATGTGGTGCATTATCACCTAATCATTTTATAGTCCTTCGTAAGTCCCCTGCTAAGTGCTGCCCGAAGCTGCCCCCCCTGACCCTGAGCTGTGCCCAGCGTTTGAGGGGTTGGGGTCGGGGTGCGGTGGGTTGGTTTAGCTTTTTGTGGCAAATTGGGTTCCAGCTCCCTCGCCCTCGGGGCCGTACTTCCCAACCATTCACCCCCGACCCCCAAGCCTAGTATTCGATGCGATCAAACCAACCGCATGAGTCCCCTTTGAGACAGCGCCACCCTTTTGGTGCTAGAGAGTAGTCAGTCCCAAGCCCTGGTACTACCCTCCAGAGCGGCCCCCTTTTTTGGTGTTTCCCCCCACCCCTTCAGAGCTTTTTGTTTACGAAAGATGCCTTCCGCTTGTATCCTTTGTCGACTTGTTTCTCAATTTAGAGCATTCGAGTTTATGTGTCGTTTGATTCCGACCCTGCACTTTTCCCCACCTCTGCCGACCCGAGTTGATATGGGTTTTTTGTTGCGATACCCATTCAAGTTTTTTTGGGCTCCCTCGCGGATCTGATCGTATTCAACCCGCTACGCATCGCCTTTTCCAAGAGATCTGCTGACTTTGTGGGCATCCTTTGCACCGCGCATTCCTATGGAGTATCTCCCTCTCCCCCATCCACCTCTCTTTCCCCGATTTCCTTGCACTGCCGCTTTCTTCCCCCCAAACCTTTTTTCTTATATTGCCTCTTCCACAGACTTCCATCATCGTTTACGGCTGCTACAGACGCTTCTATGGTTGAATGTGCGGCGTACTCCCTTGGTGGTATGAGGCTTCTCAAGCTCCCTACTGGTTTTCTTGGTCATAATTTTTTATTTTCCATAATCGAAACAAAACCGTGTATATAGCCCCCTAGTTACTCTTCTTCCCCCCCCCTCCCTTTTTGATACTTTTCGAGTGCCTTTTTTTTTCTTGGCTTGCACACACCGAGCTCATGACCCAAGACCCATTGGGCGCTTGCACTTCTGGTTGTAATCACAAAAGGATTCCTTGACCATTGCTCCATACCATCAAGCCTTTGTTGTGGAGATTGTCCCGACCGATGTAGCCGGTCTCCTTTCGTTAACTCGATCGTTACTTCCCCTCATGGTCGTTGACCTCCTCTTAGTGTCATCGGTGGGTCTTTTCGGGTCGGTGCTTTCCAGTTCCCTTGTTTTTTAGAAGCGCCGAGTGACTTTTGTCCGATATGCCCTTTCTTTTCTCTTCCCACTCTTCCAGCGATCGATTTGGCGATTCCCGATCTGTTTTGCCGATCCTCCTACCCTTTACGCCCCTTTGGCCTTGCCATGTTATCGAGCTGGTCGACTAATCCCACCTTCCCTGAATGTTATTACGGGAAGCTTGCCTGGGACTTCCTTTGGATCCTACTTGTGGTCCTTAAATACAATCCGACCGAGTAATTTTCCCCACCAGGCTTCGAGAACCAAATAAATTAGCTACTTGGCGCCTTCGATTCCAAGCCTATTTGCGCATGCAAACCTGGATGGGGTTTGTTTGCGATACACGTGAAGAGGTTGAATTACTTTGTCTCGTCTTCTCTTGAGATGTTTCTTTGGGTTCTCTTTTCCTTAATACGGCTTTTTTTTCCTTTTCTTTGTTCGACTTTCCCTTCGCTCTTTGCTCCTTTTTCATTTTCACCTCTTTTCTGGTAATTGCACTCTCTCTTGCTTTCGTCTCGCCGCGGAAATGGATTTTTTACTTCCTTTTATATTTTACTTGACCCGTCTTCGTCCCTAGCTTTTCCATTTTTTTGCCAACCTTCACACCGGATGGTTGAATTGCTGCAAGGCAGTTGCCTCGTTACCCGATTCCCCCGTTTAAATTCCTGTGCTTTGGGCTTCCCCCCAATCTTTTAGACCCTAATCTTCGCGGAGCCAACCGTTTGATTGCCAGGCGTCTTGAAATGGATACTACCGCATTTCGCCGCTTTTTCCCAGATCCCGTTTTTTTTTCACGTGTCGCGGATTCATGCCATCCCGTGCGTCTTTACTCAGCAGATTCTTGACTATCAATTACGACAGAATGTTGCCTTTACACGACGTAGTTTTGATTTTCGCCGCTTCCACCCAGGATTTAGCGTAGCCTTATCTGCACGCTTTCTTCCCGCGCGGAAGTGGATGCGGAACTTCGGGGCCGACCAAAGATATCTCAAATGGCGGGTATACCGTTTTAGGGAACTTGCCCCTCTCGGCCTCGTCCATTTTCACCCCATGGGACCATATTTTTTTGCTCCCCCACTAAGACTACTTTTAATTATGTTCTCTGAAGTTTGATCTGTTGGCTCCGCTGGATGATTTTGATCGCCACTTTCACCAAATGTTGCACATCATTCCTCTTCCCCCTGCTGCCCCCGTCATTCTTCTTCCCCCTCGAATACCTTCTGACGGAGCCAATTTGACGCAACCCCAAATTCCCGCAACCTTTCTGACTTCCTTCGCGTTTAGGAGGTTGCTCCTGAACAACGGCAAACCTCCTTCACGCCCTTTTGCTTAACACTCGTCATTTCCCCTCCCTCCCGGCTGATTTGTTTCCACGCATTTTCGCACCTGTCTCTCCTGTACATGGAACATGGCTCTGATCGACCTACCACCCGGCACGCGACATGCGATTGATGTGTTTTTGTCTCCATCGAATTCTCCTTCATTCTCGCGCTGCTGGACCTGCCTTTTTCACCCACTTTTCCCGGGAACGCTGGCTTCCTCCGAAGATCTGTGGAACTCGCGCTTTCTCCTCCCGCGACATCCGGCGGGGCTCCGCCCCCCTCGTTACCCCCGACTTGCGCCACCTCCTGTCAGTACCCTTTTTCGCATGCCACTGCAGCTGCTTTGTTACTAGGCCATTCCGGCCCCGACCCATTCTAGTTCTACCGGTGCCCCAATTTTACAAAGCCTCACCTTACCATTTCTCACCATTTTGGCGGCATATGAGGTCTTGAGTTCACCTCTTGGTACCCGAACACTGAAATCCTTTTTTTCCCCCCCCCTTTACTTTGGCGACTTCCCTGCGCTTTGCCAGTTTCTTATAACGGACCCCTTTAACACCGCGTCATTTTTGCCCTCCATGTCCCTTATTTGTGCCCCCTTTCTCCTCCACAAATCACTGTCTTTTGACCATGCTTTTGCTTCATCGCTCGTAAAGTTTCAGCTGCGCATGCTGCTTTGATTAAGTACCTCTCCGGTCTCTTTTCTTTTCCCTTATTTTTTCTCTGCGCGACTCTAATTGACTTTTCCCCTAATCCCCCGTTCGACTAGAACGGATCTACGTTGCGCGCTTGATGCGTTTTAACGTGCAACCAACGCGATCAAATCCCCTACACGTCGCGCCTGACGCTTTTTTCAAATGGGAGTCAGTACACCCCACCCGCTTGTTTGCACGGGAGGTCCCAAAAATTGTCAAGGCGCTCATTGATTTTCTTGATCGATCAATCGCGTGCTCCGCCTGACCTATCTTGCTTCTTGGCGGAAATTGCGACTCCCGGTTCTTTTACCCCCCCAACTTTGGGATTGGGAGACTGAAGCGAGTGCCGCATATTGCCCTTTCAACCCTTATCCATACCCAGGACATGCGTTTCTTTTTCCTCGTTAGACTGCACGCCTTTTTTCTAATTAGATTCCTAACTCGACCTCTTTGTTCTTGACACTCAAGTGATGCAGCACAACGGTTGGTGCCCCCCCCCCACCCCCCCCACCCCCCCCCAACCCCCCCCTTTACTCCTTGGCGAGGGTTGCTCTTTCGGTAGCAGTTTTCGCAGGTAGATAAGTTTTTTCTCTTCAGAAGTTAAACTTCCTTGATAGATTCGTACTCGTTCAATTCAATCAAGCTTGCCCCTCACCGATCGCGGTTTTTTAACGCTCCTTTCGTCTGATGACTGGCACCGCCCTTTTTTCTTTCTCTGGATTGCTTGCCGTTTTGGGAGTCGTACCTCGAAAATGTCCCATTTCACTTTAGCGTGTGGGGGAAACTGATTTGTTCTCTGGCCCCCTCACTCTTGTTCTTTCTGTATTAAAAATCTTCGTCACCCTCCTTTCGCTTGGCCGGCGTTTCTCTTTGACTCTCACCCGTCCTTACGCAACCGTCACCAGTGTTCTTTCCTAGATCGCCCGGTTTTGCTTTTTCCCCTGCATTGAAGCTCTAACCCGTAATGAACCCATTTGTGAACCTATGTTGGACCCCTCGGCTTCCTACGAGAGGCTCAGTTACTGGTTGGAATGTAGGTGCCCACCCCCCCTTAAAGGTGCTCAGTTTTTTTCCTTCATTCATCCTGTCCCGTTGGACGTCCCTTCCTCAGAGACTTTTTCCTGAGACGGGCGGACGGTTTTTTTTCTACCAACAGTATTGTCAACTGGGTTTTAGCTTTGGCGCCCTGACTTTTGCCCGTTGCGTATGACCCCTGGCCCGTTCTATGACATCCGTCTTGTCGTCAAGAATTATCGCAGAGTCCGCATTGCGACGCCGCTCCTGCCAGTCTCCCCCTGCGCAATTGTTTTCGTGGTCGTTTTTTCCTCCTGTTCCTTTCCTTTCCTTTTATCAACCCATACACAACGGTCACCATTCTGATCTATTCCATAATCTGCAAGACTACGGGGATTTCCTGTCCTCATTCTTCTCCCTATCCCAACTTCCCCGGGCGGAGGCGCGTGGTTTTGACACTTGGTCTATCCATTTTCTCCGTTTGGACCCTCTTTCTGTTGTCGCCCCCCTCCTATCCTATTGTGTTTTGGCCATCTCCTTTTTTCCCCAGCAGTCAGTTCATGATTTCAAGAGAAGGGTGCCCCCGACATCTTCCCCCTTGACGCACCCAAGGTACAGACCTTTCGTATTTTCCATTGTTCAGTTTCACCCAAGACTTTCTTCCCTTGCCTGAGGATAGTCAGGCCAGTGACTTCTTTCATGTTTAATACTCAGTTCAGATTGTCCCCCTTGCCCCCCTGATGCTACGCGTGTTTTTCCAATTCCCTTTTTGCGCTTTGGGGGTGGGGGTGTCGGTTTTTGTGTCGTGCTGGGTCAAATTGTGTACAGTTTATCAAAGCCTTGGTCGTTTATGAGTTTCAAACTCAACCCATCCCCCAACCGATGATAGCATGTCCGCGCTTCCCAAATCTCCCGGCCCCCCCCCCCCTTGACATTTAATCCGCTCGGCTTAAGAGGCCCCCCGCCTGTAATCCCGCGTCCCCCAAACTTATTTAACCAAGTTTTGACTTCCTCCCGCCTTTTATAGAACGCACTCCCCCGCTCCCCCACTTCTCTTTTGACCCCCCCTGACGGTCCCCCTGCCATAGCTGCGGTATTTCCTTTAGCCCCGTATTCCCAATGACCCTGTGCACGCAAGGGCTTCCCTGGCCATTTCCTGTCTTTTCCCCAGTCTCCTTGACCCGCTGCACAGGGGAGCCAAATTGATTCCGAACATTTACGCCCTTCCTTCCTCAAAGTTTTTTTTCCGAGAGTTGGAAAGACTGAATTCCTATCGCACTCGGTTCGTGCTTCCACCCCCCTCCCCACTAAACTGCAACCTCCTTCCCAAAATCCCAAGCTGCGAAGGCAAGCCATGCTTCAACGCGCTCGTTGGACTTGGGCTCCCCCCTTCCAAGACGTTTGCATCCCCTTCGACACTTGCTTGCTTGTATTGATTTTTTTTTTGAGGGTTTTGCATGGCCGCTTGAACAATGGTTATCGCTTGTTTCTCTTGTCTATTTTCACGCACCCCCCAGTCA
>Ga0179593_1574551_pt1 | contig 13227 bp, 8 predicted proteins | sample CZODoug2_1_08_16_FD_185931 | JGI IMG/M metagenome (GOLD analysis project Ga0179593, IMG submission 185931) | Vadose zone soil fungal communities from Angelo Coast Range Reserve, California, USA - CZODoug2_1_08_16fungal (PacBio error correction) | ecosystem: Environmental > Terrestrial > Soil >... | reverse complement strand
CATTTGAGTCCCTGATCGTGAATAGTTGTCCGTGCGCCGGCCTCCCCTCCTTTCCCTGCAGCCGACGGCGTTCCGAGCTGACGAACAAAGACCCTAGATTCGTATTTGATTACCCTTCCCTTCCTATAGTTTGCCGCGGTCGACACCTCTGGCCTGCTCATGGACGCGAATTTTTTCCTTCCTTTTTCCCGCGCTCTCCTCTTTAAATAGGTCACGTTTCGATGTTCCTTTTCTCCCTTCGGGTTCATTCTCCTGTTTCAGCAGCAGGTCTGCGAGATCGAAGCTGTTTCTATGGATGTCACCTAATTTTCGGGTTTTTTCTTTCTCCTCCCGCTGCACTCCTGAATTCACCAGAGTGACTGCGCGGCCCTCGAAGGCCGCTCACTGACAATTTTTTTCGCTCTTGTTCCTTGTAATAAGAATTGAAAACAGTTTTCCGTGCTAGTACTGTCACAGCGCCCGGTACCTTGGTCAGGCCTTGACCCCAGTTGCTTCCCCCCCCTTCCCTTCCCTCGGTCCCCAAAACCTTTTAAGAATTGATCCTCCGTCCCCCCAGATCGGCCACTAAACAAAAAACGTCCTGATCCAATGTCCGAGCATCTTTGCCACGTGTTTCCTCCACCTCTTGCCTTAAATCCAGGTCGTTCAGAGAATCTCTTATATTGTTGTACGAGACTCTAACAGCTTCCTTAAGTCCGTCTCCCCGTATTAGCCGCGCCCGGGCGTTCCTGGTCCCCAAATAGTCGGCCCGATCTTTGCAGGGACTCTCTGCCTGATCCTCTGCCTCTCGCGATAGATGGACAGTTACTGAAAGAGTCGGGGTGCCTCTTGCGACGTTACCAGCCTGATTTTTTTTTTGCGGTCTTCCCTTGCTCGGTCAATAAAGGTTTCACATGAAGTTTGCTCGACCCCGACGCTCCTGATCGGAGCGGCGCTCCCGCCCCACAACTCCCCTTTCGCTGACTTATCTCCTCTAGAGACCTTATCCCTAAGGGCTCGTCTCCCCGGCCCATGAGCTTCCCGCCCCTCACGGATAGAATCTCACCATCTCCACTATCCGAAGCCCCCTTCCTCTCCTGACTATTTCCTCATGATTTTTTAGGTCCGGTGCGGTTTCGATCTTCGTCGTCGATTCGACCGTTAGCCCTCGTGCCGGTTAGATCTGACTCCTGGCCCCGACTCTCCCCTTCGCCCCCTTTCCTTTCACTTCCTTAAGTAGCTTTAAGTATTCTTCCTTCCTTGTTCTAATGCCAGGGCGGAGCGTCTTTTCCCCATACCCCGTTATCAGTTTTTTCCCTTCTCCGTCTTCGAGAGCTAACTGCCTCGAGAAGGGTCCGGTTTGTTCTTCACCCCCCGTCACCTCCCTTTCCATGAGCTGATCATGGTATCGGTAACCTTTCTCCTGCTTTTCCCCCCCTCCGTGGCTCCCGACTAAAGATACACCTATCCCCCGCCTTCTTCGGCTTATTAGGAGACGCCTCCCCAACCCGGCACTCTTTCCCAGAATGTTTCCTTTCCTCCCGCGTCTCCAAGAACCCGTTCTTCGTTGCCGGCGACTTGTTAGAGGAATTTGAAACGTAGGCTTTTTATAAAAGACCCTAAGCTCACACTCATCTGCGGTAGGGCCTAATGGATTTGGTGGATCCGTGGGAACTCGTCCTGCATGCTTGTAACTGTCCCCCCCTTGGGGGACTGGTCCTCCCTGTCGCCCCCATTGGCCTTTAGCGGAGCATCCAGTTTTCTTCGGCCGTGACCTGACCAAACTACTGTGTGAAGCGCGCTCACTTTTTGTCACCTGGGTGGCGGCAATCCTCTCCCGTTGGGTTGTAGAGCGGGTGTTGCGACACCCCCCTTTCGACCTCTGTTTTATCTACTCGGTTCGAGTTTTGTTCAGGTCCACCTTTGAGAAACTTTCTTGCCCCTTCCCCTCTCTTATGGACATTCATGGGTTCCCCTCCATGAGTAGAATCTCCCGCCTTCCTCTACTTGCTTTCCCATTTGATCCCCCCCCCCTCCGTCCAGGAGAATCACGTCACTCTTCGGCAGCGTCCGGGCGTGACCAAACCCCCCTTCAACAGGATCAAGCGCGTCTGCTGTCCGGGCCTTCGTTATCCTGCCTTATTTTGTGCTTTTTTTTTTCCCCCCCTTTGTTCAGGGTTCACCCCCCGGGAAAATTGCCGCGCCTCCTAACTGCTCTCCTCCTTCTCTTTTTTTTCCCCCCCCTTTATCAACTCAGCGGCCACTGTTCTCAACTGTTCTTTCCTCATAACGCCCGCTTTCCAGACCACTCCCTCTCCCTCCTGTTTAATGTGTTCGAAATTTCTTCTACAGATCTCTCCCCAGGCTTTAGCTCTCTTCTTCTAGAAAGTCACGGTAAAACCAGTCTCCGTTAGGCGTCCCTCCCCTCTTTCTGCCCTGTCCCCGCTGACCCGGCTCAACCCAATGAATTGAAGCCTGTAGGTCGGAGCTTATGGGTCAAGATGTTAAGTCGGGTTCCTTCCGATCTACCCTGACGCGTATGATGGCCGGCCGGACTCCTCTTTGCGTTTCACAACGTAATTCCACCTCAGTCCTCTGCTACGTAAAGCGTTACGTCGTGCAGAGATGTAAGGGCTTTTCTCTCGTCTTCGGATTTCCTCTGACTACGTGCGCGCGGGTCAGTTGTTGATTCTAGGCGCGCTCTCGCCCGCGCTCCTCTAATTGCTTCTATTCGCCAGAAAGGTTTTTCCCGATACTTATCCCCTCCTCTCCTGATCCTTTTTTTTTTTCACACACATGTCCCGCTTGAGCCGCCGGCGGCCCCAGCTAACCCGTTATCCTTCCTTCCGCCCGTCTTCGGCCCTCCCCCCCTGCAGTCATGAATCAATCTGGCTCAGCTCGGCTAGTCCGCCCTCTTCCTGCGTACGTTTTTTAAAATTTGTTACCCAAAGATATCCTTGGTCGTGATAGCTGACGGATCTCGGCTCGTTCGGAGCAGCGTCTTTCTCCCTCTTTTTTCCACCGGACTCAATCGGCCCGGGTGGATAATAAAGGGAGACGATACAAGAAATCCTTTTCTTCCCCTCCGTCTTCGGACTATTTCTTGTCCGTCCATTTAGATTTGATCGTATATTTCCTAGTGCCTTGTGAGCTTTTTTCTGAGGCAAGGGAGCATGTGGTTTTGCGCCGCCTAGAGATGGGATTTACCCCCCGTGGGTTTGGCCCATGGACGCACGCTACAATGCCCCTTCTGATTTTTCCATGACGCGGATGAATTTAGGTCTGTCCCCAAGATTTTGATTTCGCGCTTGTTCTCCTGGTTGATTCCGGATCCCATCCTTTTTCTCCTGACCCGAACCTTCGTTACTTCCCCTACCCTCGGATCGACACCGCCACGGTCTTCCAGCCCGGCTTCCCCCCCCCCTTGCTCGTCTCGGCAACACTGAGCATTGTGGGTCAGTGTGTCGAAACTCGGTCCGTTCGCGCGCCCCGAGGTCAAAATTGATGTCGTTTCACGCTCTTATATCGCCGTGCTGAGGGCAACATCTATCGAGACGGTTTGCGCCTCGGCCGGCCCTTCCCGCCGTTGATTGAGCGCACGCGGTCGGCCGTTGATCCAAAAGAGTGTCACAAGACGCCTTTCCTCCGCCGGACTCTAGTCTTCCCTCATCGCGTTGTTGTGCGATATGAGGGCCCTAGGGACCCTTTTCCCCTTTGCGCGTGCGCGTTCCTCCTTTCCAGTCACGGCTAGTGACGTCTCTTTTCTTCCCCCCCAGACTTTGCCTTTATTACTTTTTTCTCTCTTTTTCTCCCTAGTACTGGAGGCGCGAAGACCCCTGCCTCTAGTCTTCCTCGTTTTTAACGGTTCCCGCTTTCCTCTGCTAGGAGAAGTCAAGAGTTGCAATTTCCTTCGGGTCCAGCCTGCTTCTCTTTTTATGACGAGTGAATTCTGAAGGGTTTCATTTCCCTTTACCCTTTCCTTTAAGGCGGCCGCCTCCCTCCACCAGTATCCGATAGCCTATTTGCGACATGAACAATGTCCCTTTCTCGCGGGCTTTCACCCTTCATACTTTTCCCTTTAAAAAGGTTCATCGGATGCTTCCCCCCCGTACCCTTCACTCTCTCGTGGGTTCAGTACCTTTGCCTTAATTCGGCTGCCACACATCCCTCACCGACTCCACCAATGGGATCAAAACCGTAGTCCCCTCCCTTTCCTTTCTCACTTGGAAACCCTATGGAGTTAAAGTGTACCTTTCCCTCCCTGGGTTGTAATTCTGAGGTCCCAGCCTGACACGTATTTTCGAGGGAAGGAGACTATCCTGCTCGAGAGCATTCTCCGTTTCCCTCCCCCCATCGTTCCGCGTCCGTTTCGAATGACTGGATGCGGAGCCGAGTGACTCTTCCTCATGATTCTTTAGCAGTGGACAGGATGAGAGGCGCTAGACTGCGCGCGCATGGTTTTTCCTTTTTTCTTTTTTCCCTTGCGCGTCTACTCCCCATTTTTGTTTCCCCCCCGTTTCGCCAGAGATAACTCCTGGTCCCCGCGCCACTCTTTCCCCCTTCTCCCGCTCTATACTCGCGCGCGATCCGCCCCTTGTCGTAGGTCTTCCTTTTTTTCCTGACGCGTTCGTGTCGCCTCGGCCACTCTTTTTGACGGACGTACTCCCCTCACTAGGTACTTTTTTCGCGTAGCTTTCGCCGAGTCTTCTTTTTTCCCGGGTTCCGGCGTCGTTTGCAGGCAAGATCTCCCGCAGCAGTGCCTTCCTCGTTTTGCCTTCCGTTCCAGCTCGCCCCCCATCAGCCCATCTTTTTCCCCCTTTTTCGCTTTTTCCCGTACTCGCTTTGAATCAGGGCCCGTGTACCTCCCGGTATTATAATTAATTTTTCTTTTACGTTTTTTTCCCTTTTATCTCGCCTAGAGAGTAAACCTGAATAGTCGTCCTTCGCCCGTTCCCCCTCCTTCCTGCTCTATTTTAGGTTACGGTACCGTGCTGCGTTCCCCAAAAGTTGTTCCCCCTCATGCAAGATTCTTTTTCTATTATGTCAAAGATCGTAGGTTCTGTCTACAAGAATATATCTTTACTCCGTTTTTTGGGTCACTCTGTCCCCTAATGTGGCGCCCTCCCCTCCTTCGACACTGAGTCCCAGAAGCGGCGGGCATCGCGCCTGGGCCCCTTTGCCTGCCGGGTTATCCATCCCTGACCTGCGGCCGCTCTTGGGAAGTTAGAGAGGAGCGGTTCCCTCAGTAGGGGGTTCCCCCGTTTTTACGCCAATTAGGGCGTGTACGGCCCTTGGTCGACTGGAATACCTTAGTTTGCAGGCCCTCATCTCGGACTCGTGTGAATAAAGGGGGCTGATGACGCTGAAATGACCCTCCTGACCCCGGGCGCCGTGCTCTCGACGGATGTGTCTCCCCCTTGGGCGCCCCCCTCTCTCTCTTTAATACCATGTATGTGAGCCCACATGCCCCTTGCCTCGTTCCTCCCTCCCGTCTTTTTGCCCTGTTCGAGTCGGGCAGTTCCACGGGAAGCATCACTCTTTCCCCCCCTTTCCAAGCGCTTCTGGCCAAGGTCCATGTTACCAGTCCTATCGACCGCCAGTTTTTCTAAGTTTCCCAACCCCAGGATCCACCTCCCTCTTCCAGGCATCCGCGAACTGTCCTTCTCACCGTTTCTCCGGGGGTCCCGGTTTCCCCTTCCCCCTCGCGCGGCGGCCTTCGTCCTCGTGACTCCTGCGATGTGATCTCCACTCTTTTGGTTTCCCTGCGTGACCAAACGTTCGAGGAATTTAGTGCTTCATTCCTCTCGAGCCTCCTCCTTTTGGCCCCGGTTAAGATTTAAGCAGCCATCTGTCCACTCGGCAGTTCTCCCTCCCCCCTTGGGTTTCCCTAATCAGGGAAGCCCCTCGCCCCTGACTCTTTTCCCCTTTTCCCTACCCTTGGGTCTCACTTGGGCCAGCCTCAGCTTTCGTCTTGAGTAATTGACCCCTTCCCAATCCAAACCTCTCTATATTCGATGTGGAAGGCTCCGACATAGACTGCAGCTCCCCCCCCCCCCCAAAGGAATTGATCCTGGATGCATAGTCTATGTTCTGGGGATGGTAGTTCGATCTTTGCTGGTAAGTCCGGATTCCCAGAGGAGATCCCTCCCCCCCCTTTTATAGTCGACATCTCTGATGCGGCCAGTGCACCCTACAGTTTCGAGATCCTAGAATTCTTCCCGTAGCACTTCTTTCGAGGAACTTTTTTTCGTGATGGGAGGCGCCGCGGCCTTTCTTTAATAGTCCCAGATTTATACCTTTTCTGTGCCCGGCTCTAGTCGCATCGGTTAGTCTAGCCCTCCTTTGTGGGCACTATCCTCCCCGATCTGTTTTTCGCGGGAGATAAACCCCCCTGTGTCGTCCCTCCAGGTTCTCCCTGCCCAGGCTGAAACCCACTTCCTTCCTCCCTTTCGCAGTCCGGCAAGATGGCCCTCCCCCGCCCCGTTCCTGCTCCCACATCTACCCCGCGCGAGCCGCGATATGTATCCCTTTCTGAGCGGACCCGCTGACCACCCTCGTGGGGAAGCGACCTGAGATCTCCTCCGGACGCCGGTGCTCTCCCCGGAACCCGATTTCTTCTTCTTTTTCCAACACGTTTCGCCCCCGAGGACCTTCGTCTCAACTACCGGATTACCGCCATTGTTTTGCTTCCCTTCTTCCCGCCTCTTGAAAATGGGTGCTACGTTTGCCCTCATTTCCCCACACGCAGATCTCTGGATTTCGTGCTTGAGGAGATTTTTTCCTCGAGGCAGGTTGGCCCGTGAGCGGGGCGGTCCTTTTACCCCTGGGTGGATCATCCTCCGTTCCACCCTCTGTTTTGAGTCACATTTGAGGTTCCATGCTCTTCTCCTCCTGGTTCAGTTGATCCCCCGAGTTTTGAGGCTCGCTTAGGGTGATCAGAAACCGTCATCTTCCGGAACATACCCGCCCTTTCGGTTCACATCCTGAAGCCGCCAATAGATCCCTTTGAGCTTTCCATCCGGCTTCACGAGCTCGTGAGTACTCTGCTGCAGGCTGGGGGCGAGTGTCGCCCTTCTTTATGTTAAGAACCTGCGCATTTCTTTCCTTTCAATGTGTCTCTCCTTGATGCTCTCGTCCCACATACGCTCCGCTGGCGTGTTCCCACTTCTCCTACCTTTGATCTGGTTTTTTTCGGCGGTCTCACTGCCGCCGGTCGGAGCCCCCTTTTCCTCCCCCCTTCAGTCACGACCTTCCCCATCTGCTCCGTCCTTGCCGGATTCTCCCATCCTACTTTGTTGTGGAGATCTCTTTTTTTTCTTTAAGGTTCTTTGGACATTTACATCGTGAACCTTCCCTTTCGCCTTCTTTCCTCAACTCTACGGAGTTCGTTTCCTTGTTTTTTCTTTTATCCGCCGCCCCCGAGCGGTTCCTCTTCTTTTGATTTGTTCTCGTTTTCGCTCTACTTCTTGCCTCGCTCAGTCTTCGATCGAATTCTTAACCAGGCTCGGCGAGATTGGCGATCACGTCCCTGCTCCGCGTTGTCACTTTTTTTCTGTTGCTGGTCGACGGCAGTTTTTTGATTTTCGCTCGGGTGAGTGCCCTACAGGCTGTCACTCCTGCGTTTGGTATACGAGATATTCTTCCCCCCTGCCGCTGCCCTTCCCCACCTTCGACGAGTTTGCCAACTAGGTTTTCAGAATGAATCTCGAGCGGGCATGGGCCCCTCCGACTTGTTGACGGTTTTTTGATATTTGTCAACCTTGGTACTGGTCCTCTAGCTGGTAAGGCTTCCCCCCTCCCATATCCACTCTCCTTAACCCTCGCCCTCTCGATCCTCCCCGATCTGCCCTGATCTAAATTCTTTAGCCCATGATCTGGCCGCAATTTTTCTCCCTTGCGGTATTTTCAGTCGCTTTTATTCCTTCTGGCGCTTCCTTTGTCTATGCGAAGCCAGCTTTTGAAGGAAGGGCTCCCGGCATCTCATTCATTTTTCCTTTAGGAACTTTTCCATACTAAACTCCGTTATTCTTCTCCTGCAGTTTTTTCCTTTTAAAGACGGAGGCTGTGCGATCCAGAGAGTATATTATTTCGATTGGCTTCCCGAGCGGTTTTTCTGCTAGAACGCTTTTTAGACCTTTGATAAGCTTTTGGATCCGGGACTTCCTTGTATACACTCCCAGGAGGTTGTAAACGGCGGAACTGAGAGTCCGTTGGCGAGTTATGCCTCCACCTCCGGTTCCTCCCAATTTCGACCCTAGCTCGATCCTTTCCTCTTATAGGAGGCTGCTTGCGCTTTTTCCACTCTCCGGTTTTCGCAGCCACCCTCCCCTATTTGACGAAGTCGTAGTGGTCGCGTAAGCGAGCTGGCTGACGGTCTTCCGGTTTTCGCTTTATCTCGTACGTCTCGCTTTCGTAGTCCCCCTCCTTCTGCTTTCACCCTTTAGAGGTGACACAGCTCCTACAACCGCACCCCCCTCTTTTCCCAACCTCTCGCCTCCTGCTCTATATTGTGTCCCTTCTCCAATCTCTTCTGGTCGCTTCCCAGGTTTTTTTTGCGGTAGCCCGGCCTATCCCGGCGCTGTCTTTCTTCCGTTGGAAATTTCTCAGATCCATTTGAGAAATGCCTTTATATCCTTTCGCTTGGAATTCACCCTGCCCCTGCACTGAGCGAAGGTTTGTCACGTTGGGTGGTTTCTGCGTTGTCAGTTTGGGTACCCAGTGGATATACTCCGCAATTCCCTTTTTTCCCCGGTGCGCTGGAGTCGCGTTTGTTAGGTCTCGTCTTCCTCGATACCTTTTATCGTTTTGTTTCTTTTCTGACAGTTAAGCCCAGCGCGAAATTCCCTCGTACACGAAGGCGTTGTCGTCCTTTTGAGCTGGGGAAACTTTTTTTTTGGCCTTTGGAGCCAGCATTTGATGGCTCTTTTTTTCGGCGCTGCCTCTTTCTAGGGAGGGGTTTTCGTGGACCCTTTTCCGTCCGGTTGTTTGGTTGGTTGTCTTTTGTGTCATTGTTCTGTCGCCATGGGGGCCGTCAGCCGTCTCTTCCTGCAACCTGTGGCTGATTTCAGTAAACTTGGACATCTCCTCGTCCGGTTTCCTAACGGGAGTCTCGACTGCTTGCGACTTTTTGGTTAAACCCCCTCTCCTATCATCTTGTTCTTCTTCGCTCTTTTTTAGCCAAAAGGTGACCCCCCCCTCCCCCATGGATCTCTCCTCTACTTCGGACCTTTGTCTGTGCCTGTGTGCCTGAATAATGCCCCCCATGTTTCCCCGGCCTATAATGCTTCTGCCTTTTTTCCCCCCCTTGCTCAATGACCATCGCCGAAAAGCCATTCGCTTGTCTTTCCCCTCCCAACCTTATCACTCCATGCCTCCACAGGAGCCCGTCTCACCATGCATTCCGAGCTGCGCCCCAACCGTCCCGCACTTTAACCCTGCAGGTTGCCCATTCCCTCCCCCTTATGCATCATGACTTCGACAGGTGATATAACCTTTTTTCAGGATTCAATTGGTCTCAGGAATAAACTTGACTTCGCGCCTTCCCGCGTCCCCGCCATGAGCGTTCGTTCCAGGGAGTCACGCCCCTTTTCATCTTCCGCTGCCCGGTTGTTTCACCGAATCCACCGTGAAAAGACACCGAACCTCAACGATCTTTCATCATTTAGGTTTTAGGGGTTGGTTTTAAATTCCCCTTTTTCCTCCTATATAGTATTCGGAGCACTGTACACTTCCCACAACGAGTGACTCTTTCCTTTTGGATCGCATTCGTCCAAAACGTTCCCCTAACCCCGGCTCTTTCCCCCTCCCCCACCGACTACCTTAGGTCAGACTCTGGTTTCTTGGGGTTGCTTTAGAAGATAGGATCCCCCCCCCCCCCCCCCCCCAACTTACTCTCGTCCCCCTGGAACGGTCTTCTCCATCACCTCTCCCGCCACCGGCCGACCGTTCAGCCTTTCTTGAGCGAAAGATCGCCTATCCGTTTCGGAGATTTTACTCTTGCGACTTTAGCGCCCCCCGGCAAGAGCCCTAACCTATCTTCTTCAAGTGTCTTTTGGCTCTCGCTTTTCGCGGTAGAGAAGGATGGAGTTGCCGCCCCGCGAACTACTTCGACCCTAGCCTTAAGTTGTGACAAGATCCCGCCCGTCATTTCAGTGTTCCCACCAAGCTTCCCCCATTCTATGAATAGAGGCCCGCTACTTCAGGCCCCCCTTCCTTTCCCCCCGGCTATGTAGAGGATATAGCCTATTCCTTCTGTCCTTCGTCCCCCCTAGAGCCCCCGGGATCGTGATTGACTTTCACGTATAACTTCTCTCCTTCTGCGTCCTACCGCTTCTTCTGCCAAAAGCTGGTCTGCTCCCTTCCACCCCTTTTCTCCAAAAGATGGCCATGCAGGGAGCTCTTAAGAGTTTTCCCTTCCCCACCGTTCCGCCCTAAAAGGACCTGTCTTTCCCCCGTAATTTCGATTCGCGCGTGTCTATTCTTCTTATTAGGAGGGATATTAACTTTGAGGCCGGATACGGGTTCATTCGTACAAGGATCTCCGCCCTTTGCCAGCTTTTTCCAATCCTAACCATTCTCGCTCCATGTCAAGCCTTAGCCTTTTTCGGACACACGCTTTCTCGGGGACGATTTTTTAAGTGACTGATTCCCCTTAGTAAGGAAAATAGTTGTCCTTTCTTCCGCCGCACCCTTTCCCACCATCAAGCCCAAGTCTTACAGTCATGACATTCCTTCTCCTAGAGCACCCTCTAGAAGTTTTTCTTCTTGATATCCGGTCACGAGGTTTGGGCCTATCCTTGGAAGACTTCTCTATTTCTCTTGATCTAGGACCCTTAGAGAGGCTAACTTTTTTCTAGACATCGCTTCCTCCTCTCTTTTGGGGCTGATAAGTCATTTTTTATCGCCTTCAGAAGAACGGCACTTGAATTTCTCCTCTCCTCAATGATATCCTCCTTTTTTTCCCCCCCTTTTTGTTTTCGTCTGAAGAGGGAATCTCTAATCAGGCGCGGCCCCGCTTCGCGTTCTACTTCTTGGCTTTTGAGAGGATAGTGAGTTCTGACTGGACATTTCTTTTTTCTCTCGTCCTTCCCTTCCCTTGCCCCTAGCTCAGGCGCACTTTTACCCGGCCTGCTCTTTCGCGTACTCTCGGTCTATAAATTTTTTTGCGTGATCTTTGACCTCAGTGCAGCGTGCATTCGGTGTCTCAGTACTTCCTTTCTTTTCCTCTTTCAGTGGTGCGTGTAATACGACAGGGTCCGGATCGGACGATGGATTTATGTTCCGGCCCCGGCCCCCCCACAACTCCGATTGCGCCTGACATGACTTCCTCCGCGTTTTTCACCCCCATGAAGTGACGAAACGAGGTGCGGAAGCGTAGGTCGTGCAACCCCGCGACCGGTACTCTTCGTGGTTCGGCTACCGGAAATCCCTCCTCCCCTCTTTCTCCCCTTCCCAGATTCTTGAGAAAAATTACGTGAAGTAGACACATTTTGCGAGCGCGGGGATTTGGACCGCCCAAGTGCTACCTCGCATGTCTCAAGTGGGACTCTGTCCAATCAGCCCATTTTTTAGCAGTCGTCGATCCGGATCTTGACCTGGCGCCAGGCTTCTCTGGTCAACCCCCACTATTCTTTCTTTTCAGCGACTCAGCCTTCATCTTCCCCGCTTTCGACTTATCCCCCTTGTAGCAGGACTGCTGTTTGCTGACGAGCGGTCTAGTAGCCGCGGATGCGCCGCTGTTTTATTGTGCCGCCGCGGTCAGTCACTGCTTTCCTTTCCCCCCTGCCAAGAAGGATATGACGCTCCGTTCGCTCTGCGCGCAAGAACCAGGTCGTCGCGCTCGGTCATGCTTAGGCACGGGCTGAACCCGATCTTTTTTTTTATAGGCGGCCCTGCGATAGATGCCCAGCTCCCCGTCTGACGAGCCTTCCAGCTATTTTAGAGTCTAGGATTAAGTTGGCGGAGCTCTTCTTTTCCCTAATAGAATTGCAGGTGAAGGACCCCCCCGTCTCAGGATTCTGAACTCGCTACCTTTTTTCCATCGGACTCCGGAGTCTTCTTTTTTCCCTTGATCATTTCGCGGCGGGTCGGGTTCCAGGGGAGCCGGGCCACTTAATATATATTTCTAGTACAACGAGGAGCGTCCCTTTTTGAGAAGATGGCTGACCAAGGGGCACCCCCTACCTGCCCTGAATCCATTCCTTAGTTTATTCTGTTGTCCTGACCTTCTTCACCGACAAGGTGACTCCCTGCCTGAAATTGCCATTGACGGGTTTCTCTAATTTTTCTAGCCCCGTTCTTGGATATGACACCTTTAATCCACTCGAAGTTTTCACGCCCTCCCACTTGTTTCTACACAGTCGATGCATGAGTCACGAATTCCGAGGTAGACCGACAACTTTACCATAGTATAACCCTTTGATTCCCCACTGGAAATTTTCCCCATTGACCGGCTCTGACGTTAGCCCTTTTCGGGGCCTGTGAGTTTTTGTCCTTTAAGGAAGTCGAGAGCATGTCGATCTCCTTTTTTTCCTTCTGTTCAATTCCCGACGCTGCCAGGTGCCATCCAGGGGGTTATTTTCCCTTCCTTGGACCTGACCAGACTCTAACCTTTTGCTTGTGCTCGTTCAGTCTCGCGTAACTTGGGAAACCTCCTATCTTTTCTTCTCTCGTTGTTTTTTTTAGAGCTTTTTTGCCACCCCAGTTTTCTAACCTTTTTTCTCCTCGCCCGCCGTGTTCGGTCGCTTTCTTCCCGCCCGTTCCTCACCCCCCATGGCTTTAAATGGATTTCCCCCCAGAGCTGCCCTTCCCACTTTTGGTCTACATGACCCCGTCGCCTCCTCAGGTCTAGTCCGGCTTTTCCCCCCCCCCCCCGTGCCCACCCCCTAAATGCCCGGAGATTGAGCGAACGTCTTTTTTTCCTCAGGCAGCGCTTTCGGTTGACAACAGGTCGAAGGTGCTTCACCAGTCGTTCTTCGCGTCGCCCCTCTTGCCTTACCCTTTTTGTCGTCCCTGTTTCTTTTCCCCCATTCTGGTTTGGAACCACCAATCCCCCCGAGGAAACGATAGCTTGCCTATCCTGCGCGACTTTCTTCCTGTGGGCCCCCAGGCACTGGTTTAGCCCTCGCCCCAAGAATTCTTTTTTTCTTCAGGGAGCCCGTTAAACGATTCAGGTCACACTCCCCCCCACCGGGACCTAACATGATCGCTATTCAGTCTTTCACTTTCGAATTCCCCTTGGGCGCAAGC
>Ga0179593_1514508_pt1 | contig 13227 bp, 13 predicted proteins | sample CZODoug2_1_08_16_FD_185931 | JGI IMG/M metagenome (GOLD analysis project Ga0179593, IMG submission 185931) | Vadose zone soil fungal communities from Angelo Coast Range Reserve, California, USA - CZODoug2_1_08_16fungal (PacBio error correction) | ecosystem: Environmental > Terrestrial > Soil >... | reverse complement strand
TTTTGCAATCCAATGGGCGTCAAGATCTCAGATGGACGTTGAAAACTCCGTTTTTGTTTTTTCGCGGTAGAGCTTCATCCTCCCCCTTCTTCCTTTTATAATAATAGACGCGCGAAAACCTTTTTTTCAGCTTAACTTCCCCCCCCCCCTTCTTAGATCGTTTGATGACTATTTATTAGATACTTCTTTTTTGCCAGCTGTTGCGGGCAAACCCCTCCCGTTCCTTTCCCTCGAAGGCCGTGAATTCACTGAACCCCCGCGGTGCGTGGCCCTATCTTATTCCATTTTTGTTCTTCGATCCCTCTGCGGAGTTCCCTTAATCCAATTTTTCAGCACACTTGTCTGCGGACCACTCTCTCGGTGGCTTTGAGAAAAGTCTCCACGGTTTATTGAGGATGGACAAAGACTTCAAATTCCCCCCCCGCGCTTACGTCACCGGGCCCTTTTTCCTGCTTTCCCCTCTCTCTGCGTGAGTGACGGAAGCGCAGATCCTTCGATACCATTCCTCTAGAAGACGGGATGAGGAATTCCGGTACTTTTTTTGCGCCGGCATTCCCCCTTGCTCATTGATCGTCTCTCCGAAGTATCGGCTCTCATGTTGAACATGATGATAGCCCTCCCTATGCGGCTTTTTCGCTCGTTCCCCCAACAGATCCGATTCATCCCATGCCTTTTTTCTCCTCCCTTGAGTGTCTGAAACTTCACGGGTTATTCCATCACGTGTTTTAGTTTGTTACTTAAGAGTGGAGGTCCGATGGAGCCGCTCCCTTCAGCGGTTGCGCCCCCTTTTTTTCCTCCCCCTGCCGTCGTAGAGAAACGCAGGCCCGTTATCCTCTCGTTGTCCCCCCTCCTTTTTTCAAAAGCGTCCCAATCTTTTTTCCCCTTGTTTGTGCTTTTATTATCGAATTTGCATCCGTCCGCCCTCTTTCTTCTCTTTTAGAACTTTCCAATCCCCGAGCCCGGAAATTTCGCCCCCTTCTCCTTATAGAGTCTGTATGTTTGGGAATTTGTGGTCCCCTCGCTTCGTTGATGTATCGATTTTCCCCCCCTGTAAACTTTTTTTTTTTGAATTAGCAGGATAAGTCCATTGTCTCCCCCTACCGTATTGAGTGCTTTTTAACTCAACAATTCCTTCCAAAACCCCATCATAGTAATTTTATAGCTCCTCCCCCCCGCTGAAATGTTCGACCCCCCCTTTTATTTCCGGTCTCGACGTCGACATTGTCTCCCGAGTCATGGTCCCACCTGCATCAAACCCAATTGGGAGCTGTAGCCTGACGTAGTGTCCCCCTGACTTTTATCGCCAAAATTGACTATCCCTTACCCCGTCCTAAATTCTCTCCCACTTTCTCTTCTGGCCTTTCCTTTTTCGAAGTTGGGAGGGACTAACCCCCTGTGTGATTTTCTGTCTTTTTTTCGGATTGAAGGAAATCGATTCCCCATGGGAACTTCTTGATGTATGCCCGCCTTCATCTTCTTTTCCGAGTAATACTTAAGCTTTTCCCGTCCGCTCAGCACCGTAATTATTCTTCTTTCATACGTTACGATAACTGCTTGCAGTAAACGTCACACTTTTTTTCTGATGTTGCCTATAGATATGGGTACCACGTCATCGACCGCGTCCCTCTTTCCTTTTTCAAGCGCGGAAAGGCTCCACCCACGTCCCTCCTCTCCACTTCACGCTCTGGAAGCCCCCTCCAGGATTTTGAGTTCGAGTGAAAAAGGAATGGCTTAACTCTCTCTTTTTCCTCCCCCTTTTTTTTGTCTTTTTTGGTTTTACCCGCTCAAAAACCCCTCCTTTTGGGTCGCGCTGATTTTCTCAATTTAAGCCTTAGATTCGAGATTTTTGCCCCCTCCCTCTTGCGCTGCTCCTTAGAGATATACCAAAGCCAAGATAAGGGAGGCCGCAGGTCGGAGATCTTTCCCTACATGGCCAAAAACCCCCCCCCAATTGCCAACGTTTATGACCTTTCTTCTCCGTTTTACTCGGAAGCGAAGAAGAAGATCTGTGCTCTTCACCCTCTTGGATGAAATGCCCCAACTCTGTTTGAGTGAAACCCTGATGCAGGGCTGGCATCACCCTCCCTTTTCCCCAGGACTCGACTTGCCCATCCGCTCCCCCATACCCAAATCAAATCCAGGTCCCGTCCGGAGTTTCAACTCGTGAGCCTTATGCGCGTTTAGAAGTTTTCTCAATTAAGTTGCCGGTTTGTTCCCTCTTGTTTTCCTTCTTCTCAATCTTTGACGGGAGGGCTTAACAATCAACAGCGCCCACTTTTTTTTCTTTCGGAGGTGGACATGTTTCTGATGAAGGCTCACGTCTTGTACTTCCCCACCTGACCCTGCAGATCGTTCGACCCCGCTGCGGATCGCTCAATTGCGGGTCCCTTTCCTTCTTGTTTAATGGACCTTCAGCAGCCCCGGTTTTTTTTTGACACTCCTCCCTATGAGTATAAGACCCTCTGCGACTCCTTTTCCACGCACTAAAATCCTCTCTCGTTGGGAACCCAAGGCCCAACTCGGCCAGGCTCTCTTACTTTCCCCCCTCAAGATTTCGGCTGAATTTCTGGAAGTCCCCCTTCGTTTCTCCCCTTCCTTCCCTTTCTTGAGCCTCATGAATTTTCCTTCCCCCTGCCTTTTTTCCGTCCCCCTCGCCTGTGAAAGTAATTGGAAGAAATTTTCTCCGTCCCTGAGGGTAACGTTTGAGAAGCGATGGTTTTCGACCGGGTTTAAGTGAAACACTCCTCTCCCCCCCTCTTCCTGGACCTCCCTCAATATCCCTCAACATCCAACGTCTGGGACTACCCGCTTTCTTTGAGTTCAGACTAAAGGACCGAGCATTTTCCAAGAATCGTTCCTCTGGAAGGAGGCTGTTCCGTGGCCCCATCTCTTTCGTGCTCTCCTATTGTAATTTTTTTTTTTTCTGAGAGAGGAGCGACTGAAGCTCGCCTGGGGCTTGGCCCGGGTCTCCCCTTACATTAATTTCCCCCCTCTTCCTCCCCCTTTCGCCCGTTTCAGGTTCGTCCAAAGCTTCTCTCCTCTTCTTGATGGACGCGTGACAACGTGCCTGACGTCTCCGCGGTTGTTTTCCCCCGATTTCTCCCTCCCCTACGCGTCTTGACAGTGGAGAACTTCTCCCCCTTCCCTCGCTGGACTTTCTCTCCTCCCCCCTTTTCTTTCCTGCGTTAGGCCCGGCTCTTATGAGCGTGTCTTTCCACCATAAGTGCCTTGTAATTCACAACAACGTTTTGTCCAAAGCGGTCCCCGCTAACGTGGTCGGTCCTAAACATGAAACGATCTTCCCAAGCATCCCCCCTCCTCTTTCGAATCTTTTCCGTCAAAGCTAATCAGGCTGCGTTGAAACACATTTCATCCCTTCGATTGAGCAAGGTCCTCGAGATTCAATCAACCCCTCGAGGAAATCCAGAGAACCCACCCCCTCCTTTTTACAATTCTGACTCTTTCCTCCTTTCTTTCCCCTTCTTTTTTGTTGTTTGATTTTTTTCTCAATTTCCTTCCAAGATAGATAGGAAGGGGGGTTACGTAGTGGTTTCGTAAATTTTCTCTGAGGAGGCCTCGAAGTTGAAGCGAACGCCCTTCATCATCTCTCTTTTGCACCATTTTCCGCATAATGGTTAGATTTGCTCTACTTTTTCTCTCCTTCTTCCTTCCTGATTGGCCATCGATTTTTTGTCGCACGTCGACCTCTATGAAGTGAATTTGAAGCCAACTTTTATTCGCGTTTTTCCCCTGAATTTTTTCTCCCCCCCTTTTTTTGTCCTCCTATGCCCTTTCCGACCTTCCTGCCTCTGCGCACCCTTCGTTCTCGGACATCTCCGATTTCCTTTTGAGAAAGTTCTCATTTTCCCGAGTCTGCGGATTCGACCCCCCGGAAATACCCCCCCGGTAGACGTCACCTGGTTTCCGTTTTTCCTCCCCTCTCCTCCTTCTTTATCCGGCTTGATGGTGTCCGCCTCGAATTCCATTCGTACAAATAATCTCGACGCTCGGGTGTAGGAAAACTTCTCCGGTAATTGAGCTTCAAACACCCCCCTTCTATTCTTTTCTTCTCGACGCAAATGTTTTGAAAATCTAGCCACAGCTGCGGGCACGCCCCCTCATCGTCTACATTCGATTCCTTTCCTGCTTTTTCCCCTCTTTGAAGTGAGTCTTACCTCACTCACCTCGGTATTCCCCTCCTCTTTTAGAAGTGCGATCCAGATCCCCCTTTTCTAGCGTCATTTTGGAACGTAAAACTACCAGCGCGTTCCTAAAGATCCAGCAAGAGAGGCTTCTTTTGACCCCCCAGTTCAGCTTTCCTTCGAGCGTAGGCTGCCCTTTCTCCTTCTCCCTATTAGAGTTGTAGAGGAAATGAAGGCGCTGCCACCCTCCCATCAGTACATATCTTAAACCTTTTTCCCCCTCTTTGTTGGCTGTTGGTCCCCCCTCCTCTGGATGTATCGATGTTGTCAAGAAAACTCGGAGACTGCTACTGCAGATATCTTTGACGCCCCCCCCCCCCAGTTCCTTTTCTTTCAAAACGGTTGAAATACTTCCCCTCCTGCAAGGGAAAATGCGATGTTTTGATATAGTTTCCAATGTTAGAAACGCTTCACTGTTCTCGACTTTTTCTGACCCCCCCCCCTTCTGATCCTTTCAGTTCCGCTAATGCCCCTCATCCCCACAAAACAATTGCTGTTGATTCCAGGGAGACCTCTTCCGACTTCCCCCCTCTGTTTCGAAGACCTCAAAAACTCTTGAGAGACTGGCCCCCCCTGCCGAGATCACTTCTTTTTTCCCCCTCTTTGCATACTTTTTTTTCCACCGGAAATAACCTGCGAAGACCCCCGGTATGGGGATATTTTTCGTTTTTTGGCCCTCCCCTCTTACCCTTTTCACTGCAATTTAGGTGACCGCCCACTTCTTTGCGAAGCCTGACAATAAAGCTTTTGATCAAAGCTGTCGAAGTCAGCCCCCTAATTCTTTCGTCGCTTCCCCACGACGCACCGACATCCCCTTTTTTGACCACTTTTGGTACTTTATCTTTCTTGTATACGATCTTCTCGGCGCCGAGTTGTTCCAAGTTGTCAGATATCAGTTTTTTAGCATTCGTTTTTTTCCAATCTTCCCCCAAACCCTTCTCCAATCTGGCCCGTTTTCCCCCCCCCCCTTCGCGTCAATACCGAGCACAAGGATTTTTTTCCCCGTTCTCTGCTCCCGGTTAAGTAAAACTTGTGCCTAATTCTCTCTTTCTCCTCCTTTTTTTCTACTCAAGTTCCCTTGAGGTCTTCCTCAAATGAGATGTCCCTGGAAAATCTTTCGTTCTCCGCGTCTTTTTTCCCTATTGACGGATGCCTTGGCACTGGATCAGCGCGGACGAGCGGCGACTCTTTCTTTCCCAACGGCCAACCCTCTAAGGCGGAAGTTCCGGGATCCTACCCTTCTTTCTCCATCCTTTCACAAAAACGTGTTATTTTTTCCTTCAGTTTTTCTTTCCTTTTTTATCTGGATTTACATCTCGGGCAGATCCCCAGCTTTCTGAACCATGTGGAAGGAGGAGATCCCTCTGCAGGGCGGCATCCTCCATTTCCTGACCAGTAATAGATTACTGGCCCCCACATCCCCTCCACTACCCACTGGTCAGTACCCTTTCAACCCCCTTTCGCGGCTCCTTCTCTCCGCTCCTAGAGTGATATAGGAATTTCTTTTTGCCCCCGCATGGTGGGCGTTCTTCTCAAATCTCGTTGGGTTTCCCTTTCACGGAAGAGGATCCCAGCGCTAAACCCTTTTCCCCCTCTCCCCTTGTTTAGTTTTGGTCCTTACCCATTCGAGCTCCCTATTCTTTTCAGAAGTAGAGACATGAAGGTCGACCATTTGCAGCGTGCGCTTGCTCAAAAGGATCTTTTAGCGGCTTTTTCCCTTCTTCTCCCCACGATCGTGAAGCACCTTTTCTTCCTTTCCCTAATACTCCGATCCTGCCATGCTCTTCTCTCCGGGACCCACTCTTCCCAAAAGTTAGATAGTGTTTCCCCCACACTTCCCAATGAAAGACTCCCTCCAGATACTGCTTTTCCCCCCTCTTTCGGCTCTTTTAATGAGGAGGTCGTTAGGCGCTCCCCTTCCCCTTTTCCCGTTGGATGGCTGCAGTTTTTCAATAGACATTTTTCCTCTTCCTCCTCTACCCTCCCCCCCCCTCCCGTTACTTAGACCTTGGTAACGGCCTTCCCTGTTCTTCTTTTATATTTGATACCGCGCGACCGTTTTACGTGCCACATAGGCTCGCCCTCTAGCATTAACAGATCGTCGCTCACTATCGTACCAAACCCAAATCTTCCTTATGTCCCCCGCTGGTGATTTGTCGTTCCGCCTACTGAAAGGAGGAACCAGATACTCGACTCGTTTTCCCTGCGTGAGACTGGGAAGTGCACCTCATCTTTCGTTGCTAGCTAGCACAATTCCCAAGGACCTGAAGGAGGAGACTGGATCTGTTCTAACCTACCCGCCCTAGTTCCTATTCCGTCAAGTGGCTGTCGTCCTGTTCTGTTAAATTGCGGGGAATTTGGGAACTGCAAAAGTCCCTGGCACCTTCCGATTGGTACTAATGGATCTTCGCGTGTCACCATCCTCTTTTTGCAAGAGCTTATGACGCGTGACCGCGGTCCTGCTCCTCCCCCCCCCCTTATTTTTCGAGGGGTAGATGCCGCGGTCTTTCAATTTATAACTTCTTCAACCCCCCTTTTCTCACGAACACGTTTCTCCGCTTTTCTGTTCGGGATCTCTCTCTCGTCCCCGTGTTCTGATCCAAAGAAGCTTGAAGGATCTCTCTCTACAAAAACCGTGGGGTCAACCCCCCTTCCTCCCGAGGTCAAGGAGTGTTGCGTTTCCGCCCCATGGAAACGCGAGAGGCCATCACCGCACCTCTCTGAGAGTCGTCCTCCCCGACGAAGAAACTAAAATTGGCCCTCCTCTTGAGATGGTCCCTTCCCGAAGATTGAGTGCTCTCCCTATTCTCTCTCCCTTTCCTCCCTCCAAACCCCCCCACCCCCTTCTTTTTGAACCCTTGATCTGATCTCTTTCCGGCAGTTTCCCCTTCTTCTCTTATTGGTGTTGATGTCTCAATTGGCCACTTTTCCCCCTCGATCGGCAGGTTGAAAAAGGTCGTTTTGGGTTTTCTCGTGATTGAAAACTTTTCTCGCCATGTTTTCATGCTCGATTGCAGAATCGTCTCCTTGCTCCCCTCGCACCTGCTTCCCCCCCCTTTTTTTTTCCGCAGCCTTCCATTGAGATCTTTGTCGGACGTTCGCTCGGCTTCGGCTGCTTCCATAGGAGCGTTTCTGTTTTTGAACGACAACGTCCTCTCATCGGACTTTCCCCTTGACTGGATCCCCCCCCTGTTCGTAACCGACTCTTCGCCTTGATTCACGCTGATCTCCCCTATTCCTCCAAACCGGTGGTTCGTTCGTAAGAGAAACAGCTGCGCCGGCTGCTCCATCAGCGAGGGAGGTCCTTCCATTTCAAGACGTTATTCGGTAGACAACATCTTAAATAAAACACCCTCCGCGCCCTTTGAACGTCCCTCTTTCAGAATCTGATTCTGTGTACGACTTCGCCCCTAAATTAGGACAGTTTCCTTGACGATCGGGTAGTCAACTTTCCTCGAGGAAAAAATTCCCACTGCCGGACCCTTACTTTCTGCTAATATTCCTCTAAGTCGTGTTGGAAAATGCTCTTTTTTTCTCCAAGAAACTATGCTGGAAAGGAAAGTCGTCTTTCGATTTATTCTTTTAATTGTCTCTACGGGTAAAGTTGAGTCCAAATCACGCTTCCCCCTAATGTTTTATTTCTGCTTAAATTCGTGAGCGCCGATCTTAGACTCCTCTATGTGCGAGTCCCGTAATTGTGGCAACTACCCGGGTGTTTGAGAAAAGCGTCGCATCGAAAATCCCTCTACAGTTCTTAATTTGGACACAGTTGTACCAATGACCCTCCGGCGCTCTTAGTACCTCATTCTTCTTCTTTGAGCTGCATCCTTCGGGGAAACGTGTGCCGGCTCTGCTACACGAACCATCTTCATCATCCACAGTCGCTTAGCTATCGGCCTTGTTTGGGCCTTGTAACCCAAGAGATATGTGGTACCGCCTGAAAACCCGTCGCGGCCTCTGTGCATGATTAGGAGGCCCAGTCGGCTTGCTCCCTCACCCCATTCCTTTTGAAAAGCCCACTGCCTTGCCCCCCGCCCTCTATACCATCCGACCCCTCGCAAGTAGTCAAGATATTCCCTGGTATTGGCCGCCGAACCTCCTTTTTTCCGATGTAAGGTCACCTCCCACCCCCCCCCCTTGGTTCCTGGGATTAGACGATCCCCGGTCCACCTCTGCTTTAGGCCCCTAAAAAGGAATTGAACCGCTTCTGCCAAACGTACATCCGGATCCCTTTTACTCTCCTTCCAGTGTATTCGTCTGAAAAGTGTTTTTTCTTTGGGATATTTTTCTTGCCTGTGCAAGAATTTACCATTGGAAACGGATTTTCGTTCTGCTGCCCTCCCCTCATTTTCTTCTTTCCCCTCATGCAGCTCCCAGTTTTTGATCACTTTTGCTCCGACTGATCAGCAAGTAATGATAGTTTCGAGGTTCCGCGATAACCTCCTTTTTCCCACTTGCAGTACAAATTTGAAAAAGTTTGTGTAGTGATGTTGAGTAGTGTAGGTCCCTCTGCTCCCGCCCCCGTAGATTCTTACTCTGCGCTATTCGCAAGCTTGCCCCCCTAATTAAAGAAATAACAATTAAGCGACCTCTTTCTAACTTCCGGCGCCCTCAGGATTTTCAGTCAGGAATATAGGAGAAGTGCACCTTTAAAATCTCCTATCCTCTCCCCCCCTTTTTTTGAGATACCCGGCAATTTTCACAACCTCTTCTTTTCTCTTCACGAAAACCAACCTGGAGGGAGAGGTCAGATTAAGATTCCAGAGATGGAATTGGTCGCCTGGAACGCTGGAGTCTTTCAGGTTGGCTTCTCGGCTCTCTTTCTGACCCCCCTTACAGCGACTGCTTCTCCTGGTGCCTCTCGTCCACCACCCCCATCCTTCCCCTTTGCAACGTTACTTCAGGTCCGTGACTTCACCTCTACGAAGATCACGTAATTGTAGTTCGAGCACGCTTGAGCGGTGAACTCACTGCTGCATTTGTTTTTTTTTTGTTGTGTTGCCTCGCTGTCAGGTTTTCCCCCTCACTTTGCCTTTCCAATTTTAACATATCTCTTGCCAAGAGACAACTACTCAACATCCGGGGTAAGTCCGCCGAGTTTCCCCTTTCGCCTGGTACATTCCGGATGCCGCTTTTCTCAATGATTCCTTTCCGTGGCAGGGTCCGGTTGCCTGTTGCTGCTCGAAATCCTCGTGGACCAGGGTACGGATGAGGCGCTTCTTTAAAACCACCCATGTTTTGTTCGTTTGATTGCCTGTTCCCCCTTGAGATACTTATCACGTCTCGCCAACTTTATCTTTCTTCTCCCCCTCCAGAGGCACCCATTTGACAAAAACTATTTCCTTTGATTTCCCCCCTATTCCACGGCTAAAGCGGAGGGTACGGCCCCCTTGGCTGGACCCTTTCAAAAGAGAAGCATAACTGTTAAAGTGAAGCAGCCGACTGTGCCCGATCTAACCTCCCGGTTTCGGCCATCGAAACCAACGGGTAACACATTCCCCCCCCCCCCCCCCGGCCATTCTGATAAGATTACCCCCTTTTGACACGATTTCGGGTCTCTGTACTTATGCGTACTCCCCTTCTAGTCTCAGGACGAGGATGCCGTCCCCCCCTTCCTTCGCTCATTCGAGGCGCAGTTGACAGAAGAGAGGGTACATTGGTACGACTGTCTGCTGGTCCCAGCTTTTAAATGTCTCCGTTTATATGAGACGCGATGGGTACCCTGTTACGTGCCACCCTAGCTCGCCCCCTTCTTTGGTTACGCGTTACTTCCGTAAAAACCACCACGATCCTTCGTGAAAGACGCGTGATTAGTTCAGACTCCTCCAGTCTTTTTTTTCCTTCCCCCTCAACGTTTCAAAGCGACCTGATTTGGGCCGTGCCCATCCCTCGTTCTTCCTTCCCCGCGGCTCGCTTTGAATATTCGCGGAAGTGTCTCTTACTCACCCCATACCCATCTCTTTTCTCTAATCTCCCACCTTTTTCTTTGTTTCCCTCCCACCGACTTCCCGACCCCGCTTCCTGCTCCTTCTCACCCTCTTTTCCTATTTCTTTCATTCACATTGCCTCCTATCTCCCCTTTCGCCCCCGCTGTCTCTTTCTTCTCCTCCCCCACATCTCTGTTCCCCGCCGGTCATCCTTCCTACCCCACTCCTTCCCCCCCCTTTCCCCTACCCTATCTTTCCCTCCTCCTCCTTCCCCCTTCTCTCCCTTACCATCCCTCTTCCCCCCTCCTTTCTCTCTCCTCGTGCTCCTTTTCTCCCTCTATCCTCTCCTCCCTAGTCTCATACCTCCTTTACACCCCATCCCTCCCTCCCACCTCTCTCCGCCACCTGCCTCCTACCCCTCCCCATCCTTCCCCATCCTCCTTTGCCTTTCTGTCCCTCTACTAACCCTCCTCGTTTTTCCCCTCCTTCTTCTATACCCTCCCTTCCCCGTCCCCCCCTTCCCCCTCCCCCATTTCCGTTCAACTGTCCCCGTCCCCACCCCACGCTTTCCTTCTCCCCTATCTTATTCTTTTCCCTCTCAATTTCACCCTTCCCCCTCCCCAACTACCTTCCCGCAACCCCTCGCGTCCTTTTTCTCTTTTCCGTTTTTTCGGCTGCAAAAGCCCGGTTCCCATTTTTCAATGTAAGAAATTGTTCGGCTTAAAAATAGAGAGCGCAGCTTTCTCCTTTTTACACTTACGTTTAACGGTTCAGAAGCGTTGTTTTATTTACTTGGTCCTTGCCCAGCCTGTTTTCCCGTGGCACTTCTAACACGCATAGATGAGTAGTAGACAGTTAGGCTGATAGGCCCCCTCGTTGTGGCAGCGTTTTCGATCCATCCTTTTCCTTCCATTCCATCGATCTACAAACCCTACCGTGGTTTAAGTTAGGAAGTACGAGGTTTTTCCCGTCCCCTGTTTTTACCCGCGCTCTTGCAAAGTATGCCTAAGCAGGCGAGTTCAAGTCGATGAACTCTACGCCACCAGTCGTCTCAACCTTTTCCTGCTCGGCGCTGGCTTGACAAGGAGCAGAAGTTCCCCATTACTCACCCCTTTTTTCCCCCAATTTCAAGCGAACCCATTTAAACAAGAACGTTTAAAACCTTATATCTATGGCTTTTCATTTTAAATATTTCCCTACCCTTGTTTTTTTTCTCTATGATTTGCTCAATGCCGTAAAGAGATATACTTTTTCCCACCCTCTTGGTTTTTATCGTGGAAAATTTTCTTCGGTTTGAAGTGGCTTTTGAATTGCAGGTCTTTCCCCCCTCGGCTCTTTTCCTCATCGCCAGACGGCAAAATTTTTGACTCATCCTCATTTTCTTTTGGACCTCTTTCCCTTCAGTTGTTGGAATTAGAAATTGCTGGCTCTCCTAGTTTAAGGGGTTCCTTTCCCCCCCCGTCATTACCTCGGACTGCCAATTTGTACCTCCCCAAAGATATTTTTGTCTCTCTTTTCTTTCACATTGTTGATCTACGACCCCCTTCCTCTCTCCTGATTCCGGAGTGTCCCCGAGAACCTTTTAATCTTTCCCTGCGTTACTCAGATTTGGTTTTCTCTCCCTGTTTTTCCCCCCTCTTTTGCGGATCAGACCGCTGGAAATAACACCCTTTTTCCCGTTCACGTTCCCTCGTCATCCCCTAATGCCTATTGGTGACTCCCCTTCGTTCTTCACCCCTCGTACCCTTCCTTTTTGTAGGAAATTTTTCCCTTTTTGAGCCTAAACCCCAGGCGAAAATCCCTTTACTCGCAGTTCGTCCTCTGCGGGAAATTAGAAGACCGTCTTCTGTTGCACGTGACCCCGCCTTGTAGTCGCGGACCGATCTATTCCTTCCCCTCTTCCCTCCTTTTTAAGTTAGTTTTCAATCATCCGGTATTAAAAATCCTTTTTTTTTAATGAAGCCTCCCGTCTCTTTTCTCATTCGCTGCCCGATTAAGACTTTCCCTTTGTTTTCCCTGTTCCCCCGGGTTTAGCCCTTGCGTCTCATAAAGCCCCCGTCTGCCTTTTCCCTCAGTTCACACAGTTCGTACAAATTTTTGCATCGCAGGTTCGTTTCTTATGAGCCCCTTTTGATTTTTCTCCTTACCCTCTCCCAAACTTTGCAGCGGATAACGAACTTTTCTTCAATCAGCATTTCATACTTTTCACCGTATCTGAGAGCGAAGGCAGTTGTTTTTTTTTTTTTCCCCCCCCCCGCTTATCTTTATTTTCCCCTATGGTCCCTGGAAAAGTGATCTCCGCATTCGCAGATATCCTTTTTTTTTTCTTTCTTGCTCAGGTTTTAAACCCAACTTATTCCCGGTGTTAAGTCCTTTCCCAACTATTAACCGCAGCTTCTCCCCTGTTTTTTATCGGAAATAATCTGTCAACCATGTTCGACCCGAATGATGGTCTCTCCCTTTTTACGTAACATTCCTTCCCCCAATGTGTACTCTCCTCTTGCCCCTCGATTCGTTCCTGAATCACTACAAATTTTTCCTCCTTTCTTTTTTTACAGGCTCCCCTCCCCCCAGATAACCGGTACCTAGGATATACGCCCCCTTCCCTTTGACCACCGATCCCTGGCACAACTTCATTTCACGAGATAAATTTATAGAGGAGGACCCGGTGTCTCCGCGAAATTTGAACTCTCGGCTGAACAAGTGGAGGGGACCGGAGATTTTCTTCTGTTTTTCAAGAAACCGTCTTTCCCTGGACTTCCCTTTGTATTTGCAATCCTCATCAGGATTTGCGCTGCACTCCGTGATCACAGTTTGAAAGATGAGACAGATCCCCTCTTTATCCCTCGCCTTCCTTTCCCGATAACTTCAGACCCCTTAGTAAACTTCCCCCATTTTAACTATTTTTCTCACTCTCTTAGTCACTAGAGAGCGACGACGGCTCTTCTTTTTTCTTTTGTCAGCCCTCCCTGTCGCAAAGCGCTTGCCCCACCCCCGCCTTCAATCTGCTCTTCCCTTTCCTCTCAATCGCCTCCCCCCCCTGCTTTTTTTTCAGTGTAGAATCTCGGTTAGTTTATTAATTCTTTGTGACCCACCTT
>Ga0179593_1363548_pt1 | contig 13227 bp, 12 predicted proteins | sample CZODoug2_1_08_16_FD_185931 | JGI IMG/M metagenome (GOLD analysis project Ga0179593, IMG submission 185931) | Vadose zone soil fungal communities from Angelo Coast Range Reserve, California, USA - CZODoug2_1_08_16fungal (PacBio error correction) | ecosystem: Environmental > Terrestrial > Soil >... | reverse complement strand
TGGAGATGAGAAGACCTTTCCCGATCCTTTGTCTTACTACATATGTTCGCTCACGTTGTCGGCTCGAACACCTGTAACACCCCAGATTGTGCTGTGTTCAGCCGTCTCTACTTCTTTTTTTTTGCTTGGAGTCTGACCTCCTTGCAGTTATCAGCACAAGAGGTGTTTTCAACCCCTTCCGCTGCCGTACGATATGGGTACTCGTTCGCTGTGTATACGTTGTATCTATTACGTCCTTCTGCGCTTCTTATTGTGGTCTCGCCAATTTATTTTTGTTTTCCATTGCTACGTAAGAAATCCCCCCACTTATCACATGTTTCGTCTTTGAAACTTTTTATGTGAAATCGTTTAAAGATCAAACCCCTCCCCTCTTGAATTTGCAACACCTCCAATTTGAGATCTCTTCGGTGAGATCTTGCGTCCCTCACAAGCGTCATCTTTTTTGGGTCCTTATGTTCCTTGATAGATAGATTATGTATCTCGCGACTTGGCGTTATTTCGACCGCAGTCGATCTCGTATTTTTCTATAATACTTTGGCAGGTAAACATTCTAAATCTTGCTTAAATATGCCTTCGGACCATTCTCAATACTTCTGGGGACTTACATCATGAACCTGTTTCAACACTGACTTGACCAGATGCCCGACCCATCACGTGATTTCTTCCCCTGAGTGAGGGTTGGTATACCAGCCGCTGATTAAGAACCCCCTGATCTTGTTTTCTACTTTTGGTGTTAGCCCATCCTCCATTTTTTCCTTTCCGCGATTCTCCCTCTTCATTTAGAGGCTCCATTTTTTGGTAGCCCTAGATCTATGCCCGTAACGTTTCCTGAGCTCGTTTATTTCCCAATTATTTTGTTTACCCCTGGCCTCGAAATCGTTCTTCTACCCGGTGTCCCGTTTGTACTTTTTTCAGTACCTTGGCGTGACTCGGAAGTGTAAGTCTAGCACTCCGGCTCAAGGTTGAGCTTTCGCCCTCTTGCCTCTGAGAAGATGCCGGGTTTCTTCAGTAGATGATTCTGTTTTCTGGCCCCCCCCTTTCTTCTTTTTGGGCTAATTGGTTAAGTTTCTTGTTTTTTAGCGATTAACTTAGGTCCGCCGTTTCCTCCCATTGTGTCTCGAGTTATATCCGTGGTCTCGGTCGTAACTTTCTCGCTCAGCCTCCCTCGCTGACGTTGGACCTCCCATATGGTTTCCTGTAGAACTAGAGCCTGTGATCCCCCGTCGCTGCAGACACGTTCGGCGTGAGAGAATTTTTTCGGATTGATCTCTTCCTTTTTCACTCTCGCATCTGGTTCTAACGCGTTTTGATGCTTCCTTTAATCTTAGTCGGTATTTTCCGGTGGTCCTTGACTAACATGTCTTTATCTCAGTTGAGTCTGGATATCGTTTCCTTGCTCAGTCTGATCTTCGTATTTGGTTTTTGTATAGTAATTGTTTCTGTTGATGTTGGGCAGGTCGCCCGTAGCGTTTAAATCTAGGTCTTGTAGCGTCATTCCCCTTGCCCTTGTCCGTAGATTCTTAGCGTGATCGCCCTCATTCGATGCCCGGTCTCAATGTTCAGTACACGGTTTTTTTCTAATCTTGGTCGCTTTCTTTTTATTCGGACTTGGATGTTTTCAGCTCTTTTCTGTTAGTTTGCCTGATTATTCCCCTTCCCTTAGCGGAGGAGTTTTTTTAGCTTAAGATCGTGTGCCCTCTCCCTTCAAGTCCTTCCGCCGCGGGTCTGCTCGTGACTCTTCAGGTCTTCCTGTTCGTGTCGGTTTGTCCATTTTTCTCTGAGTTAAGGTAGACCTTTTGCCGTGGTGCTAGGACCCAAAAGGGCATTTGCACGCCTCATTTGCTCTGGGCCCTGCCTGACATGTTACCCTCAGAGATTGGTCGGTCTAAAACTTGCTTCATCTTGATCGGTGGATGAAAGGTAGCTAATGTTCCGGGAGGTATTGTCAACCTGAGGTTTTCGTGTTTTTTTGGTTCGTATAACGCTGTCCGCTTTACCTTGCTTTTTAAGCGTGCTAAGAGGAAGGGGAATTTCTTTCGGATTCTCAGAGGTGGTGCAACGTTCGGCCGTTTTGCTCGGTTGTCCTTTTTCTGCTCTTCTTTTCCCTTTTTTGTTTCTATTTCCCCTTACACCCCCATCCCTGTACTAGGTTGGGCTCACAGCCCATAACTACCCCCTCCCCCCCCCCGCCGCCCCCCCCCAACACCATAGTAGTGGTGTTCTTCTTTCCCCTTTTTCCTGGTTTTTTGACCCTTCCCCTGTTATTTGGCTCCGTGAGACTTGGTGTTCTGGCATCTTGCATGTATTATATGTTTTTTCATATCCCTTTCATTTTGTTTTTTATTTCTTTTTACAATGATCTCCTACCCAGTGGCAACTTTATAACGATAGACCCGTACGTCCTTTGAGACTTTCAAGCACATGTTGATTGATTGCTGGTGGAATTTGATGCAGTTGATAAATTTCTCTCCCCCAGATTCTTTTTTCTTTTAGCTTGACTTTGTCTGTAGCACATGTTTTTTCTCATTGCGCCGCTTTCCCGGTATTGAGCTACCCTCTGTCTCGTCTTGTGCCTCTGTATGCGATTTATAAGGATAGATTTGGAGTTTTGGCCCCTTTCTCCCCCGTCCTCTTCTGGCGTTGCTCAGAGTGTAGCACTCAGATGGCTTATGCTTTGCATGATAGAGCTAGCTGTAGGATGTCAATTCCCATGTCTCGCGCCCTCTAGACAGCACCTCTCTTCCCCAAGTCGCTCCTCAGAGACGATTGGCGTTTGGACCTCGGACGACAATCCCATAGCCCTATGAGAGCTAAACCCTTTCCCCTACTCCCCCTTTTTAATTGCCCTGATACGATCCCAATACGGACAATGGATTTTCTGGTTGTCCTTTTTGTCCCTCTATCAAACTCCTTTGCTAAACGTGTCTACCAGGCTCTTTGACTGCGTCTATTGAGTCACCAAAGATGGCCGTTCTTTGGGTCTCTGTTTAAGTGGCCTAGAAAACATGTCTTTCCCCTTACGTCTTTCCACTCGTTAGTCCGTGTTACTACCTCTTATCTGTGTTTCTGTCCCTAAAGTTTGTTTGAGTAAGAGATTTTTACTTGTTCCTGACCTTCACCGTATTTCCTCCCCACCCCTCTGTTTTTCTAATACTGCCACACAGTATGCCCCAAAGTGCCCGGTCGTCCTGCCAGCTGTGACAAGTAAGGTTAGTGGCTTTTTTAGCCATTCTTTGCCCCCCCCCCCCTTTCTTGATTTTCTTAATCGTCATAGCCCTGAGGGTTTACTGTTCTCTTCTTATGTACTTCGCCTTTGTACTGGTGATTACTTGTCCGGTTGATATGACTCGTTAAAAAGCCCCTTCCTTTTATCCACTTTTTATTTTCTCATCTAATGCTTCGGCTGTGATGAATACAGGTTCTCGCATGTTTGCTCCCTTCAGATTCCCCCCCTTCTCTGTATCGGGCCGATCCTCTTTTCTTGGTCCTCCACCCTTGCTGAGATTCCCACCCCCCCGTGTTGTTTAGAGTGTGACAACAGATGCTGTATAGAGAAGTGATTCCCTCCTCTCTTAGCACCCTCTTTTGACTCCTTCTATCGCCGTTGAGTAGTGGTTCCCCAGGAGAAGCCGCTTCTTGTTTTTTGTTACCCTTCCCCCCCCCCTTCGGCAATCTAAAGCCCAGAATTACCTCGGGCAGATGTGGCCGTAAACTTTCCCAGCCATTTTCCCACCTCGTGACTCCCTACCCCCATTCGTCTGGCTCATGTGACTTGGAAGTGGAAGCACTCTTCTTCCTTTCCTTTTGGGTTCGCTGCCCGCCTCTTTTCCGATAACAACGAGAACGCCTAGCGCCCAGCCCTCTTGGGTTGGCTTAGTCTTTCTTTCTCCCGTTCCCACACTCCCTTCGGACTTTGATTTTCTCGTTTCGGGAAATACTCAGTTAGTATTCTTTTCGGGTCACATTTCCTTCCAGCCCTTCCGTGGGTTTGGGGTTGTCGGGGGGTGCATTGCGCAGTCTTTTCCAGGTCCCGCTTCCATTTTTACTCAGCCTGAAGCATGCCGGTTCACTTGATTCTTAAAGCACTTCCCTTTCCCCTCGCCTTTGATGATCTGATTTACCAGACCTTTCCCTTTGCTCGACTAAAGGGTAATAGCCAGACATGATTGTTTCTGATTTTATTATTTGGGAATCATTGCCCCCTAAGCAGCATCTTGCTCTATTTAAATCGTTTTCAGATAGACCAGTGTATTCATTGGACCAGTTTTACCGATAGCTATGCAACCACTAACACCCGACTGCGATTATAATCCTTCAACTACCAAATCCCCTTGAACCGTACCCCCCGATTCCCACTTTTAACTCTGTATCTGCTCCCCCATCTTCCCCCCCGTTGCCCCCCCCTCTTAGGCGCCTCGCCTGTCTAGTGGCCTATCACTTGCATATTTGTGAAGTCTAGTCCAGGGAATGAAGTTCCCCTTGCTAAATCCCCATCGGACTTCCTTTCTCCGGATTACATCTAACTGTAAGACCCTAAACTACGATTCCGCTCGCCGGCTGTTCGATTTTTTTCTCTAGAAGGCTCCCCCCAGAGTCCCCTGCCTTAGTATCGCTAGCCGAAGCCAGAGCTGAGATCCTCAAATCCCTCTTTTTTCAGGCGTCGATTTTCCCTTCCGTCCCAACAAGCTACCCCTTTTCGCCCCCGATCGATGCTCACCCCCCCCGGTCCTTTCAGAATCGATCGAGGGTGTTTTCCCTGTCGGCTCCCTACTAAAGTGAAGACGCTACTCTTTATCTTATCCTCCTGGGACTTTTCATGCCTCTGGTACTGTTTTACCACTTGATCCCCTTCAACTCTAACCCAGTCCCATTGAACGCGGTACAGATGCAATCCCCATGATAGCCGGCGTATTCGGTCGCTTCGAGGTGTTTCTTCTGAGTATTATTCCGACCTTTACGTATCCTGATGGCTGATAATTACCTCTTCCGGGTTTCTGGAACTTAAGATTTTACACAGCATGTGATACATGTCCTTTCTTGAATTAGAATGCAGTTTTTTGTCCCCGACCTCTGGCATTCCTTTCGCTTTTCCCACCTCGAATTAAGTGAAAGTCTTGGCTGACTATTTCCTCGCTCCTCTCCACCTCCTAGTTGTCTTTCAAACTGCGGGGTTTTTTTTCGGATGCGGCTGCCTGTTCGTACTTTGTAATTTCTCTTGACTCAAAACACTTACGTTTCCCCCCCGGGCATACGGTATTTTTTTTTCTTCCTTCGTACAATGTAGTAAAAGTTTTTTTCGTTTTATGCCAATCGGCTTTTCGTTTGGCGTGCACATGAGTCGTCCCCCATGACCTCCAAGCCCTTTTTTTTCCCCTATTGATCGTCGGATTTCCCCTCTCTTCGTCGATATTTACTTTCGTAGTAGTTCGGCACTCGCGGCCGTGCTGATTGTTTTTTTCCTTCAGCCCGCTGCTTGAAATCGAAAGGCAGGCAAGGCCCCGGTTGCCTCTTTGAGTTTTGTACTTTCCTTGCATGTTTCCTTTTCCCCATCGATGGGTTGTTCTTGTCGCCTGATTAAAGTCTGGAGACCTCCTTCTTTCAAGTGAATTTACGTCAAACTTCTCTTCTCCTATACGTTTTTTAACATCATCTATCTCTTGTGTGGTTCTGACAAATTGCACAGTCTTTGTCTCTTCTTGTCCATTTCAAACTACTGCTTCGCTAAGTAAATCCCCCCCCTGACACTTTGGTTTTCCAATTAAGTTTGCTTCTGTCATTTTTTATCGCCTCTCTGGTTTGAAAAGTCAGGTTCTGGAAATTATATCCTCATTTTAATTCTTTCATTTTTGTTGTTTGAGTCTCTCCCCTATCGTCCTCCGAACCACTTTCCCTCTAATTAGTTGACCTCCCACCCATTTGTAAAAACCACCGATTTCCATGTTCTTTCGCATCTCGCTCTAGCCCTCTCTCTTTTTTTGAATGCCCGGCTACGAGTGTATTGTGAGACGTTCCACATTTATAGCGTTCGCGCTTGAAGATGTATTTGAAGAGTTGATTAGATTTTTAGTTGATCTTCTGGCGTTTTTATTTCTTATCCAATGCCTTTTATTTGCCTTGGGGATACCTGCTCCTTCATTTCCTCTTCCCCAATTTTGTACCCGTTGACGCATAATGAAAACAACACATCTTCATGGTATTTGGTCCATGTAAGTTCCCCTCTTTTTCTTGCTCTTGGATGACAAATTTCGTCCCGTGACATTAATTATATCTTTCGCTTGGACTTATGTCTCTTAGAATTGTAGTATTATAGTGCACCGGCTCCTGATCTTAATGAAAGATGTCCTCACCATTCGTTTGCCCTTTCTATAGGTGCATTACGTTAACGGTAGTAAATTTACCTCGGAATTTCGAAAGATCGCATTCCAAACGCAACCAATTTGTCCACCCAAATTTTTAATCAGTCATAACATACTTATAAGGAGTGTTTTATTTTTTTGTTGATCTTTACCGATTCCTTTCATAGTCCGCAGTTCAGTTTAAGGTCCCTTCACAAAGCTAAATCCTCCTCCAGAATATTTCCCTTCTCACGAAGGGTTCTTGCTCCATTCATAGTCATCTATGCTTGTTAATGTAATCTCCTCCTTTTTTATTGACGGTCCACCGTAAGCGTCCCTGCCATACAACGCTCGTTCCCGCGCTGTTGCACTCTCTTTTTCTTCAGACAGGGGTGCAGTCTCGTACCGAAGTGCATCATTCTTGTGGGCTGTATTTTCTCGACATAGACACCCCCTCTTTCGAGAAGATTCCGGAGACTGGAGATCTTTTTTTCCGCTGTGTATAATTTGATGGCTGACGTCCAAGGATCGGAAGACCAGAGTACGTGATTGGCCCCGATCTGTTCGTGGGTTTCGTGGCGTTTTCTATTAATGATGGGTATTCTCATTTTTCTCCCTGAGAGTGATATTAAAAGTGCCGACCTTGGTTCGAGGCTTGATTGTTCCCTTTTGCAGCCGCACTAAGATCATACGGCCCTCGAAGATAGAGCTTTTTTAGAGACTCTTCCTTTTCCGTTGATTTCTTCCCGGCTGACTTAGTGAGTTGCATATCTGCGAGCGTGGAGTTGAGCCCGGCGCTACGGCATTTGCAGTTCGTTTAGCACTTGATCTTATTATTGGCGTTTTTCGGTTATTGCGCGACTCCCGATCGGTCAGCCACAAAGCTATTTTGAGGTTCTGTCTTCCTTTTTCTGTTCTCGGGTAGCCTACTACTTTCATGTACCGTATTTTGTTATCCGGTAATCCCTCTTCCCTTATACGTATTAGAACCTAGCCTAGCGCGATTGCCGGAGATCCTGGTCCGTTTTTATGTGTAGTCTTTTCCAGCTTTTCTCATGAATATATGTTACTTAGCCGTTTGTACGGGGCCCCGCTTATGAATGTTATAGCATTAGACGTCCTTGTTTGTTAGACTAGCCATGTTCACGTGACAGTCAAATCGAACTCGGGACGAATGCAGAGCCTGCACTTAGTCCTTTCTGTTCCCTATTTTTTTGTCTATTGATCTTCCCTGCGATCGGCGTAGCTCCGATTTCCGGCCAACACTTTTTGAACGGACTGGTGAAACATATTTCGCCCGATTTTTAACCAGCGTTAAGTTGGATGAACTCTACTTCCTGATTCGGACCGCTTTTGACTCCACTATTAATTCCTTTCCTACCTCCGGGCTTTAACCTAGTACTTTCCTGCATGATCCAAACTTCTAGGTTTTTATTTCAAACTTTAATGCCGACAATCTTTGTCTATTTTTTTTCCTCAACGGACGTTCTCAAGTAGCAAAAAAACTAAATCTTTCCTCATTTTTAGTTTTTTTCGACTTGCGATCTCTGCTACATCTGGCAAAGTTTTCCTCTCTTCCGTACGGCCCCAAGTAACGGAGCACCGCATCTCCTACGTGATTTCCTTCTTGTGTATTTCCAGTTTCCTTTTCTTATTTATCATCTTGGTCTTCTGGAGTGCGGTCGAAGGAGTCCCCAGAATCCGCACTCCCTGAGATGATAGCCTAAATCATCTTTCCTATCATTAATCCTTTTGATTTTGTCTTCCCTTTGAAGAGGAATTTTGAGAGTACGCCCGTTTCTCATTCGGCTTCATTTTATAATGCCTTATCCTGAGGAGCTGGATCCCGCAACCTCCTCTTGCTCCTTCAAAATCCCGACAAAGAACTCCCTCTTTTCGCTTCTCCTACAGCCAGTAAAGTATCGCTGGTTCCCCCCGTTGAGTCATTGTCTCCCTGACCGCACCGTCACCCCTCTTCTAAAACAGGTCGAATATATAACCCGTCCCTTCTTTTTGTCCCCTCTCCCTTAGACTTTCCCCATCCTCATTTCTCGGCGGTACATTCTGGCTTTTTGCCGCGCATTTTTGGTATATGTGTTGAAGTGCTCACCTCTCTTTTCAAGTTTTTCCATGTAAAGGTTGACATATCTCTCTCCACTCCTTTGTTGTGCCCGCTCTGCTTGAGTGCCAAATGCGGGTTCTGACATGCACGTTTAACCTTGATACCCCAAATATTTAGTTTTTTTACTATTACCCAACCAGTTCTCTTCCCCTCCACAAAGGGGGGGGCTGTTAGTTACCAGCAGTTCCTATTCCTTTTCCGAAATCGCCCTTTATAGCTTCCAGCATTTGGTGATATTAGTCTTAGGATCCTTTCTTTGTTTACTTGGTCTGCGCCTTTTTCCAAACCCTCCCGCGGGTCTTGGCCTATTTCTTGAACCTTTTCGCTTTCTTTTCTTTTCTTTTAGCGTTTATTTCGAAAGCTCACTACCTCTTCCTCTTCCCCCGGTATGAAAACGGCTTTCCTCCATCTGTTCTGAACCGGATGATTAACTTTGGAGGGAGCCCCTCCACGGCGAGCGAGAAGTTAACTCCCGTTCGTCCCTTCTGGATGTAAGGCCCAATACTTCGACTCCACTTCAAGAGCCAGTCCCCGTTGCCTCCCTCGTAGTTTATAGAAGCAGCACCGTCCCAACCCCCTTTCAAAAGAAATGGCGTGATAAGGATGGCCTGTGAGAAATGACCGGAAGTCGTCCCCCTCGATTTGGCGTGGTAAATAGTTATTATCTTCTGATCGGATTAACAACACCTTGTCTATGAGTCCGAAAGCCATTTTCGTGTGTTCGTGAATTTATTGTCTTGAGGAATCAGTTAACCCTTATGCCCTCCTCTTTCCAGATTTAGGAAACCCCCCTGGCGATCCTTTCTGTGATTTACTCTCCTTTACTGGATGAGGAAGGCTTACGTTTTCCGAGGTCTTGCGATTCTGAATTTTCTTGCTGCTTCACCTTGTATGATAGCCCCCAATTTTCTGCCGGTTCCCAAAGCTGTGGTACAGTACGAGTATATTTCAACGCAGATAAATTCTTGTGAGTAGCTGGTTTATCTAGTACCGTCTCTACCCGATCTCCTGTTGTTTTTTCTGTACAGTGTTTACCGCCTTGGCCTGATCGCCTGTTCCTATGATATGGCTCGCTCTCCAGCAGTACAACCTCACTCCTAGATCTGTCCCCTTTGATTTTTTTACTTTCAATCACTTCGTTCAGAAACCCATCCTTTTGCGCCCAAATTCAGATTTCCCTCCCCCCCCTGTCCTTTTGGTTTTTAACTGGATAGAGCTACGTTATCCTAATCACTCCGTACTGTTCGTACAAGTTGCCTTTGAGATACAGTATTTAAACGCCCGAGAATCCGAGTCGCTTCAGACGGGAGCCTCTCTATGCCGCCCTCCCTTCAAGCAAATCTTTAATACGTTCCCGGTTGCGTGCAATAAGGAGAGCCGGTGACACCTGTGATTCTCTGGATGGCTTGGCCACTTTCGCCGAGTAACGACCCCCCGTCTGTGCGGGCCGTAGGTTTACTTTCGCTTCCTTCCCCGCTTTCCCCGTCTATTGGGCACGTTCTCCCTCCCCCCTCCCGCTCTTTTTGTGGCGCAGCGTTTTCAATTGTTTCCGCTCCGCAATTTAGGGTCGTCCCCCCCACGTTTCCCTGATGATACTTAGCCTGTCCCTCCAGACCCTCCTCGGTCTAGATTATCCGCCCTAGATTGCACCCCTATGTGACCATTACGTGACGCTTTGACTCAATATCTCAGGAGTTCCTTTCCTGTCCTCGGTGGGTTTGGATCTGGGCGGCCAACAGCCTTTCCCCCCCAAACATACATTATGACCCTCCAGGTCCTTGAGATAATTCTTCTTCATTCGTAATGCCTATTACACAGCTTCTTTTTTGTCTTTTTTGTCCCTTCTTCTCCACAAAGATTTCCCCTGAAGATTTTTCGATATCTTTTCTAAGACGTCCACCGGCTAGACCAATACTGTACATCTCCCATTGATGGCAGCTCGTTTCTCTCCCGGGTAACTCTCTTTCAATACCCCTTCTGCTTACAATAGAGGTTTCTTCACTTCTTTCCTTTTGAGCCTCGGAAATGTGCGCCTCTTCCACCCTGACTTTTTTTTTTTTTGCACTTCCTTTTCCTTGCGATGTTCTAGTTGCGTTTCCCCTTTGTTCTCAGGACCACTTGTTTTGTTTGTTGTCTTTCCTTCGCGTATAATTCAAACTCAGATCATGGTTTCCTTACCGTCTTTTTTTCTTTCCCCTCTTCAGCTGCTTTAAAATATGGTTTACTTGCTTTGGCTCGTATGGGTCTTCGGGACAAAGTTGAGTTAATGACAGACAACTCTTACTTCCCTGTCTATTCTAAGGCTGAATCTGACCGCGGTTTGTCGTCTACTTTCGTATTGATGAGCCTAGGCGATATTTTGTTTTTCATTGTTTGTACCCTCTTGTGCGCCATCTGTTTCTCATGATTGAGTGCATAGTATGGACCCCCGGACCCTTCTGTTTTTTGTTTCCTTTAGGTTTATTTGGTTCAATCACCTTTTTTCATGTCGCCGGTCCTTCGCGTCCCCTTCCCGACGCCCTAGCCTGCCGCCATACGTTTTTCTGGTGCTCCCCTTGCCTACCCTCTTCGCGCGGTCTTTGTTTTTTTAACCACCCGACGTCAGCTCAACCCATCCGTCCATTGACGGCAGAGCCCTTCCCCATCGTGTCCCCGATTATTCCAAGTATTAACACATCTCTGCGTAGAGGCAACATTTCTGGGTTCCCTTTAATCCTTCGGGCTAGTTTTCAGGTCCCGGGCACATATGTCCGCGCTTTAGCCGTTCCCAAAAATGCCCTATTACCTATTTGGTTTACAAATTTTGTTAGCCGACGTAAAAGTTTCTTGTGTCTATGGTGTTGGCTAAGGTCGTAGCATACACACATATTCCCCTCCTCATTTGTTGCGTATAGAGATTCCTCCTCCACGCATTTTATAAAACTGTTCGATTTTAATAGACGCCCAATTTTCCTTCCTTTCCCCCCCCCCAAAGACTTTCATGCTGATTTTGATACTTTAGGTACAGATTTTATTGCTTTTTTGGGCGAGTCAGACGTTTCTTCGACCCCCCCAAAGAACGTTTTTGCCTAGTCGATATGTTGTTAGCTTCAGTACTTGATGAACCGTGTTTTCGACATCTCTTAATTTTATGACTGCTTGTGGCTGGACAAATGTCCTCTGTTTTAATTCCCTCACCAACTTTTTTTACCCTGAGAAAAGATTCCCCACCCAAGAACAATACTTTTTTGTGCAATTTCTCCATGCTCCTCTTATGCGCTTGCTGCGATAAAAGAGTAATACCGTCTGCGTTTGTGCCTATGAGTCCCATAGTAATTTCGACTTGCAGATTCGTTAGACTTCAGAGGGTCTCCCGACATGCGATCCGGATTAGCGTTTCTTAGGTCCCATTGACGACCTTTGCATCCCCGATCCTCCGGTTTTTTACTTAACCGATTCACGATTTGACGGTCCCCATAACCCGCCACCACAGGGGTTAATACCAAGGACTTCCTTCTGCAAGTACTCTTTGCACTACGTGTGGTTTTTTCCTCACTTTTATTCACAGCCTGCATTTAAGCCCAAGTCGACCTGTTTTTCTATGTACCCTAGCATTGTTTTCAGGTTGTAGCCCCTGCCCCTTTCAAGATACGTAGTTCCCTGCAGGTTCGCTGATTCGCTGTTATAAATGCCGGTAGCTCTGAGTTGGTCACAAAATTATAGCTCGCGAGGTTTAACCCATTTTGCCTTTTCCCTCCCCGCCTTCCCCCCATTCCCGGTTTTTCCTTGGCGTGTACTTTGTGTCCGTTAGTTCATTAAAGGCTTTGTGTTCCTCTTATGACTCCGCGAAATCATTGACCCCGAGAAGATGCCGGAGCGTCCCTCTTTTTTGTTTTCTGATGAAACGCTTTGTTCTTCCTCTTCGTCTCCTTTTGTGTTTTCGGTTTTGCTAGCCCCTCCGATTTAATGTTATATCGATCCCCTGCGGCCGTGCCTATTGGGTCGCCCCTTTGTCTGTATTGCAGGAGATACTTCCGATCGCACATGTTGATCCGGAGGGAGCTCTCTCGTTTTGCAAAACTGGTGCGGCTTGCTTTTCGAATAGACCGGTTCTCCTTTTCGGTCGAGGTGAGTCGTTGCAACGAGTTCTGGGCGCCCCCTCGATAGACGATTTTTTTTTGACGGTCTTTTTTTTTGAATATTTCGCTCGACGTCTTACTGATTTTCGTAGGTGTCCCCGGTCGTGTGGTATTTCTATATTCTAGCACTCTCTCGCCTTTATACGGTCGATACTTTCTATTGACATTGAAAGAATGTCCCGATCCCCCGCTGTTCAATAGATGACCGATTGCGCCGAAGACGCCGACGTTTGGTGTAGAGCGAAGTCTGTATACGTTCATTGTTTCGTGTTTTTCTCTGGATTCAATACTTACGAGATTGTCTGCGGGTGTACGGATATCTCTGATGCCGTAGTTCCACCTTTTCTTACTCTGGAACTCTGAGAGAAGCGGTCTTTTCTCCCCGTTTATCTTGACGCACGTCTGCGGCCTTTTGTGTTTGCCCCCCACCTTAGGGATTTCCCCTGCACATATGTGCGTCCCCGACGGTCCCCGCGATTGTCTTAAATCTTACGGTTAGGTGTGAAGGGGCGTTAAGAATATGAAATATCTTAACCAGCTAAGTGATCTATTCATGATTTGTCGGATGATCAATACCGGAGCAAGCTTCATTTACATTATTCGGCTCCGTCCCCGGCAGAGTGGATCTGATCTCCCTATACAGTATAAACCA
>Ga0179593_1330444_pt1 | contig 13227 bp, 19 predicted proteins | sample CZODoug2_1_08_16_FD_185931 | JGI IMG/M metagenome (GOLD analysis project Ga0179593, IMG submission 185931) | Vadose zone soil fungal communities from Angelo Coast Range Reserve, California, USA - CZODoug2_1_08_16fungal (PacBio error correction) | ecosystem: Environmental > Terrestrial > Soil >... | reverse complement strand
CCGTTGTTTTTTGCGGGCACCAGGAGTTTTGAACCGCGGTCCCCCCCTTGATTTCTCCGCTCTTGGATTTTTTTTCCTTATGGTGAGCTTCCTCCCCCCCTTGCTCCCCACCAGTCAAACACAGTTTTTTCTTTTTCCCCCTGCTTTTTTTGGACCACGGCCTGAGAGTAACCCCCCATCTTCTTTTCCGATTTAAATGTCAACGGCGTTGTCCCGTGTTTGGCCTGTTTTTTTTTTTTTTCTCGGTTTCCCCCACAAACCTTGACCGGGCGCCTTTCACCTCTCCCCTTCTCCGGGCAACACCCCACAAACAGGTACCCCTGAAACCAAACCCCCCAAAGACTCGTCCTCCCCTTTCCCTCATCGTTTTCCTTCCTTGGAAATCTCCGTTACACACATAAGTTTTTGTGATCAGTATTTTGGGTTCTACCCTTCAAATCTATCGTTATCAACCCCACGCCCCACCACTCCCGCCCTTTTTTTTTCTGACACCCCCCCAGCGCACTTTTTTCTCAAATCTTCTTTGTGTCTGCCCTTTTGTGTTCCCGTAGTGTATTTCTTTACTCTTCTCCTCGACCCCCCCCCAATACAGTTCTTAGTTGGTGCTCCAAGAAATATATTTCGATTTCTTTTTTCCCCCGCGTTTGTTCCGCGCTGGACGTTTCCCTTTTTGCCCGCGTTCGTAATTTCTGTCAAGACCTCCCCGCTTTCACCCCCGTCTTGGATGAGGTCTTTTCCCATTGCCTCCCTTTCTCATTCATTTCATCTTCCCGAGGTGTAAACGTTCTTTTATCCTTTGCTAGCAATTTCCTCTTTCTCTCCCCCGGTTGAGTTTTCGCCACGCGGATTCAACACTGTGGTGTTTTCGGTCTTCGGGTCCCCCCTTACCCCCCTTCCAAAACACTTTTTGCACACAAGTAGACCGTGCCCTCTAATTTTTCCTCGTTTTGATTGGGTTGGTCCCTGAATGACCGTCATTCGGAACTTTGCCTTTGTGGACCGTTCGTTCCCCCTTTTACCGTCACCTTGAGTTACTTTATCCAGCCTTTTCCTAGTTTTCAACTTCCCTTTCAAAACAATCCGTGTGCCCCTTCTTCATGCCCCTTCTACCCCTCTGTCGGGTTGTCCTGCCCAATTCCATTGATTATTTTTTTTTCCCCTTTTGAGTCTTGGAACTCTTCCCCCGGTCCCTCAGCCTTGCCTCACTTTTTCCCGTCTTTTAACAGTTCACCAATTGTCATAATTTGTCTTTTTTTTTCCTCCTAGTTGCACCTTGAACGTTCACTTTCCTTGACCTTTTCACCACGTGTGTCATTTTGGTACGGGTTTGCGGCTTAGATTTCTGCCTCACACGCGAGTGACGCTTTTTCATCACCCCCCCCTTTTCCGCCAACCTTTTGAAAACTTTGGGCTGACCCTGCGCACTTTCTAACCGTGATCGGTTTTTTTCTCCCTTGCTCCCTAACTAGTCTGGTTTTCCCCCCCATGGCCTGAGGGGTTTTTCCCCCGTGCAACAAACCCCACCCCACTTTTCCTTCATTGAACCCCTTTCCGTTTTGACGCTATCTCTGTTTGGTAGCTTTTTTCGGTGGTTTTACGTGTTGTTTGGCTTGTTGGTCCCTCAGTCATGCCAACCCCAAAACCCATGTCCACTGGCCGGTAACCTCCCCTTTTCTCACTTTTGTTCTGGGGCGCTGGCGCCGTCCGTTTGGTACGTGTTGGTCCCACCTCCCCAAATTTTTCACAATGTTAAATCCGAGCTTTTTCCGTCCTTTTTTCCCATGCGTTCAAGGGCGAAGTGGTTTCTGTCGTACCACTTCCCGTACCCCGTTTTTTTTTGTTTTTTCACCGGCAACAAAAACTTCTTTCCCCTTTTTTCCCTTCCTTACATTTTTTCTGACCTGACTTCTACCCGATTCGTGTTAGGCTTTTTCTTTGTCCTCTTTTTCGCTGCTGGCCCGGTTTTTCCCTCCTTTCCCTCCTCTTCCACCCCCTAAAATAGCCCCCGGGTAGTTTTCTTGCCCTTGGCTGTAGTTTTTCCCCACGTAAATCCGCCTTTTATAGGGCCTGCGAATTCTTCACCACCGAACTCCCGTTCTTTCGTCTCCCAAAAACCTTTTTTTAGGGCCAGTTTATTTTTTCCTCTCCCCCCGGACCCAACACCGTCCGCCCCTGCGGCTGTCCCCTTGTTGGCCCAACAATCTTTGTTTTCCTTCCTTCCCCGGTACCGTCGCATTTTTTCCCCTGGTCCCTAAGTCACGTTCTGGCGCCCCATGGTTATCAATTTTGTTGTATATTTTTAGGCCCCTGACCCTCCGTTGAATTGGCCCCTTTTTATACCGCCCCATTTCACCCTTTAACAAATTTCACCTAACCTTTTTCCCCCCGTGTCTTTTTTTACCTGCCCCTGGCTTTTTCTCCTTCTTTCTTCTGTTGCGAGGTTTCTTTTCGGGTCAATTTAAGTTCCTTACTTTACTTTCCATGCCAGCTTTTTTGTCAATCCCTATCCCCCCCAGGACCTCCCTGTCTGTTTGCCAGTTGCAAACCCCCGAATTATGGTTTTTCTTTCACAAATTGTGTGTGTCCCGCTCCCTTCTTTCTTTTTCACACGGTTTTCCAGTAGCAAACCGGTAGCCCTGGCTCCCGTCACTAACCCACGCTTATTTTTGTTGCCTGTACCACACACCCCCAACAAAGCGGTTACTGAAACGATCGATTGTTTTTCCCCCATTTGTCCTTTGCGCATTCGTCGCGTTCCAAAACCCGACGGCGTCTGTTTTTGCTTACCTGTAAGGGTAACACAAATTTTGATCTTTCCGCGTCTTTCCTGCGTTCTCTACTCACCCTTTTCAAAGTGATGTTGGGTTGTGAAGCCCCCTCGGGTCGGGACTTTCTGATCACCCCGCACCTTGATCCCCACCTTTCCGTTTTCGTATGTCCTAAAACAATCGATTGCCTCCTGTTTTGCCGTATCCTCTCCCCCAGCTGTTCCCTTTTCATTTCTTCTTTTTCCACTTGCTGCTAAACCACTTTGGCACTTTTTTCTGTTCTGGGTCCGTTCTTTTAGAAACTTGCTCCAGGTGGGAACTTCCCCTCCTTTTTTTTTCCCTTCCCCCCCCCCCTTCCCCGTTTGTTTTGATCTAGTGGGAGTTTTGATTTCGTCCTTTTCCGCTTTTTTTCCTTCTCCACGATTGCTCTCTCCGTATTCGTGGCCACCCCCCCCCCTTTTCTGTTTTTTCCGCTACTTTTTTCCCAAATATCTTTTTTGGTGGTTCTTCTTGATTTTGTGGCCTTCTTCTCCTCTGTTCATTCCCCTCCTGTTTTGTGTTTGTCCCTTTCCGGCTCCCCCATTTTTATGCTGAACCCCCCCCCTGGTCGTAGGCCCCCCCCCTTGCCACCTGTGGTCTTTCGGCCTTTTACCCGAGAGCGGTGGGACTTCGTTGAGATGGCCCCCCTGCATTGGGGCCGGGCCCCTTGGTTTCGACTTCCCTGACGTTACCACGTTTTGATTGTGAAGCCCCCCCCCACGCTGAAGTTCCCCTCGTGTGTGACCCTGCTTTAAGGGTGAAAAGGCGTTTTGGTCCCCCCCATGGACCACAATGGGCAACATTTTTCCCCGTCCTTGGTCCCCTTTTGGTTCACGGGGATGTCAACATTTTTTTTTCTTTTTCTTTTTGTTTTGGTTTTCTCTCCCGGCCCAACGATTCCCCATGATGTTCCATTTCCCCGTGATTTCTTTTTTTGTTGGCCACTGGCGCCCTTTTGTGCGGTGTGCTCCCCCCCCCCCTTAAAGTTGCCCGTGTGACCCCCCCGCCTCTCTCCCCGGTTACGATGTGGTGTCCATCAGAACGCCTTTTTTTTGGTTTCTGTTTTTGCCCCCCATTACCCCGGGGAGGCCTCCCGGGCCGTTTCGCTTTCGTTTTCCTCGCTCGTAACGCGTTACCCCGGTGCAACTGTCCCCTTTTTTGCGCCGTCCGATTGCCTCGTTTCTTTGTCAACGCCCGTCTTGCCCTGCACTCCGGCTTTTGGGCTTCGGCCAAACACACGGCGGGCCTTGCCCCCCCTCTTCTCCCCACAAGCGATTTAATTCGTTTTTCCCCCCCCCCTTTGGTCTTTCTTTTTTAAGTTCCCCCATTTTTTTAATTTTTTTGTGTTTTTGCAAGTTTTTGTGGTGAATTTTGTTCCATGCTTTTTCCCTTGGTGAGATGTGGGTTTCGATTTACCCTGTGGTGCCCGGCCCTTCTCCCCTCAACTATGTTCCCCCGGCCTTCCCTTCCGACGCTGTGGTTTACGACGCTGATTTGCCGGTACCTTTCTTGCGTTTTCTTTTGCGTTCGGTATTTTGTCTTGCTTCCCATGTCCTAAGGTGCAATCGCCTGATCCCCCCCATTTTTTGTCCCGAATAGCCCCCCCCCCACCCCCCGTGGTCACGGTGACGGGGGACCCTGCCCCTTCCACCTTTCCCCGTCCCTTCCTTTTCGTATCCCGTGTGTTTTTTAAGCATGTTCTTCCACATCCTTTTCTTGGTTTGCAGGCACGTATACAGGGTGATGTTTCCCCCCGTTGTGTTGGGGGGTTGCTCCATTTCTCCCCGTTGCCCCCCGTTCACAACCCCATTGTTGTGACCGCAGTTCTTTTCAGTTGAGTGGGCGGGATCAGTTGTTGCCCCCCTTCTTCCTTGTATTTTTCAGCTACAGGCTGTGCCCAGGACCCCTGACCGGATCTCCTTTTTTTACCAACATGGCACCTTGAGTTTTGGAATTGCCCCTTTTCCCCCCACCCCCCTCCCTTCCTTAGGTCCTTCCACCCTTTGGAATCCGTGGGATGGTTATCCGGATGTTTCGCCTTTTTGATTCCCAAGGGAAAACACTGTTTGTGTCAAGTTTCCCCACCCCACCCTGCTTTTGCTTTGACTGCTGGTTTTCTTACCCTTATGCCATGTCCCCCCACGGCGAGGCTCCTTTTTTTTTCACTGTCCGTATATTTTTTCCGGTTTTTTCCCCCGTGGGCTGTCGGTCCGATCCTGCCTGACCCCCTGGACCCTTCTCAATTTCCCTGGCCCCGTGTTGGGATTTTTTTTGCTTGACTTATGTTGATCCCGGGTTTCCTTTCTCCAATCTCCACTCCCTCGGTATTATGCTTCCCTCCCCTGGCAGTTCACTTATTTTCCGTTGCTTTCTTTTTTTTCTGTTCCCAACAAAAAACCCCCCCTTTTCCCCGCGGGCCACCAAAAATCATCTTAGATTTTTTTTTATTTTGTTACCCATTGATCTCCTTAGTTGTTACGTGGGTTTGGTTTTCTCATTAAGCATTTAGGACCCCCCTTTTGTGTAGCCTGGGGTATTACGCGTCCGCTCTATTCCCTAATTCTTTCCTACTCCTGTTTTTGTCCCTTCATTTCGCTTCCCTTGATTTTTCCCTTTTGTAACTTTCCTGGGCGCACAAACGGACCAATGTTTTGACTGATTCCCTTACTGTGTTTTTTTCCCGACTGTGACCGTTTCTGCGCCCCACTCTTTTTTTCGTGGTGTCGCTTCAAGTCCATCCGAACCCATTGGGCCTCGCGGTCTTCTGTTTTTGAAACTGTCACCCGCCCTCTCTCTTTTGTTCTTCCCGTGGTTTTTTCTTTTTTTGCCACTTTCTGTGGGCGTGCTAAGGTTTTCGGTTTGAGGCAGTCCCACCACAAAAACAAAAACCCACAATGGTTTTTCCTCCCCCCCCCCACCTTGACACTGGCCCCTTGCTTCCTTCCCCGTAGCGCCCAACCCATGTTCGCGTGTCCCTTTCCACATGTTGGGGGCCGGCCCGTTTTTTCCCCTGTGTATGTCCACCGCAAGACACTCATGTTGTCTACGTGCCCGGTTTCCACATCAGCGGTGCCGGTGGCGATCCCCCCCTTGCTACGTTTCACTTCTTCCTTTTTCCCCAACTGGCCGCGATTTTTGCTGCAATTTGGCTGCCTTTTTGTCTTTTTTTTGATCTTGATGTGGTCTTTGTGCTGCAGTCCCCCTCCCCCTTTTCGACTTTCCACCTCCCACTCCTTTTGTGCGGACCCGTTAACACGTGCGCCACCCTGCTATAGTTTTCCCGTCCCCTTTCCTTTCTTACCCCCTCCAACCTCTTCTTCTTGTTTTTCGGCATGGCCTTTTGTAATCTTTCACGCGCCAACGGCCTCCGGGTCCACTGTGCCTTTTCATTGTTTTTCGCCCACGTCCCAGGTTGTTAGGGGAGTTTGTGCGTTTTTGCTCGCATGACGGTTCTTTCCCAACCCGTTTTCTATCACCTCTCGTTTTTTTTCACTCGACTTTTTTAACGTCAGTGTCCCAAGAATTCTTGGCCGATCCTTCCTGTTTTCTTCAACCTTTGCTCTGTGCACGCCCGACCCCTGTTCCTTTTCCCCCGGGCGTTTTTTTGACAGCCAAGTTTCACCGCCCCCCCATTCAATCCGTTTTTTCCCCCTCGTGGTTTCCCTTTGCACCATGCCACAAACTTTATTGGCTTTTGGTTTCTTGACTCAACCCCAGGACATGATGGCATCTCGGTGAGAACCCCTTCTCTCGATCCCCCCTCTGCCCAAGACAACTGGATCCCTCCTCTACATACGTAATATACTTCTTTCTTCCTTTCGATAGATTTTTCCCTTTCCTTTTGGTGGCATTTTCTGTCACGTTTCTTGTTTTCACCCCTTCCCATCCCGTTTTTCCCCTCGATGCTTGCTGGTCCGTTTTTGAGTCCTCCAGTACAGTGCACCCCCACCCCGGTTTTTTCCTTTTTTCCGACTTGGTCCCAACGTTTCCAACCCCCCTCCTTGACCTTGGATCACTTTGGATTGTGACAAAACTTTTCTTTTCCCCACACGGCGTTTCCCCACCTTTACGTGGGTTTCCCTCCGTCACAAAAAATCTGGCCGTCTCCAGTCTGTGCACTCTTTTCCCCACAATCCCTCCAAACTTTCCCCGTGCGTCCTGCAGTTCCCTCTTTTTCCCCTGTATTGACCAAGCGCGTCACCACCGTTTTCAGCCGTTGAGTTTTTGACCAACCCCTCTTCTCTATTTCCGCCAGTAAATCGTCCCCGTCACAACCTCCCCGGCCACCCGCCTTTTTCTACCACCCCCCCCCCCTCTTTGGGTACCCCTTCCCCCTTTTCCCGTTATTGCCTGGTTTGAGTCTTTTTTCAACGGGTTTTGGGTTTTAGGCCATTCGTTGTTGTCCCCCTCCCCAACGTTTTTCTTTAAGGTTTCAAGGTTCCCCTTAAATGATGGCGTTCTTTTCAGTTGCCTGCGTGGGAATTCTTCTGGTATTTTCTTTGTCCCACTTCTGGGGGTGTTTTTTGCTTGCTCCCCAAAGAACTACCTCCTTTCCCCCCCCCTTTTTGCCTTTCGATCCCCACTTTGCACGTGCCCCCCACCTCCCTTTTTCCCCATGAGTCTGAAAGTTTTTGGAAGGTTTTTTCCTCCCGCCTTATTGGTTGTGTGTTGGCCTCAGTCCTGACCTGTCTGACCTGTATGCTCTTCGTACCACCACCCCCACCCCTTTTTTGGTTGATTTTCCCCGTTTTTTGACCCTTCCCCATTCCCACTCAGCCCCCCCCCCCATAAGTTCTCCTTTTCCCAGCTTCTTTTGGTTTTCTTGTTGCGGCCGTTCCCCGGTACGCACCATTCCTTTTTTAAGCTTTTTTTATTCCAGCCCTTTTTTTTTTTTTCTTTGGTTGCTCCTGGGTGTCCATTTTTTTTCCCCCCCCTCCCCTGTCGTCACACACTACAGGAAAATCATATCCGTCCCCCCCCCTTCGTTGTCTTTTGTGCTTCGCCCTAGCCGTCACCCCGGGTCCCCCTCTCCCAGTTATACTTTTGGCAGCCCTTCAAGATTTTTTCCTCCTGGCCCGGGTTGCCCCTTTCTCGTGTACGCCCCCCCCCTTGCATCTTTTTTTTCCATTGGTCGTTTGTGTCGTTCTCATTGCCCCCCGTGAACGACATCAGGGTCAGACAGTGTTGTGAATTTTTTCGTCCTTCCCTTAGCCCCCGGTAACCCCCCCGACTCTTACGTTCAACCCTTTTACTACACACCTTTCTGTCCCTTCTGTTTCTGATCCTTTACACCTTTTCAACCCCCATTTCTACCCGGGTAACCGGTTTGCCATCATCTTCACATCCTTTTCTTTTGCACCGCTCGTGTTTTTTTTCCCACGTGGCACCCCCACCCCCCCCCCCTGCACGGGCCTCACGGTGAACCCCCCTTCTTTCCCCGTTTTTTCCCGGTTTATGTTTTGGAGTTACTTTGGCAACCCGTTTTTCTTTGGTTCTTTTTCCTTGGCGCTTTGTTTCTGATTCCCTAAGTCAATTTTGTCCCCAAAAACCGTCCCTGTCCTTTCACCCCCATTTACTTCCCATGGCGCCTCGGTCCCTTTGTACCTTAGTGCCCCCTCTGGCCTCTCCGCCCAAACTACCCCAACCAATGAAAATGAAATCCCTTTTAGATCCGCTTTTTCATTTTTCTGTCTCATGATTGTGGGACGCCCGAGCCTTTCAAACCAATTCTGACCTTCGGAGTGTTTTTATGTGGACCCCCAAACCTTATTGTATTTTGGTCGCTTTTGAACTCCACTTCTCACCTGGTTTGTTTAACCATTTTTGTTTTTTCGGTGCCAACCCCTTTCGATGATTTGTCTTGGTTGGGAACTTTCTCCCCGCCATCGTTAAAACTTCATCTCCCCCCGGCCCGTTCCTTTCCCGGCCAGCTTTCTGTTTTGAACAAAGCCCCAATCATCTTCGCGTCCGGATCACGCCACTTTCGTCTCCTTTTTCCCCAACAATTTCTGTTCCCCGGTCTGCTCTCCCAACCACAAATCTTGCCCTTCCGTCCTTGCGTGTGAAACCCCCCCCCCCCGATTCTTTGTCCCTCTTCTCACACTTTCCGCATCGCCATGCGGTTCTTTTCCACTTTTTTTTCCGTGGGCGTTACCCCTTTTTTATTTTTGCGTATTCTCCCCTGATTCCGCGATTGCTTTCTTTCTCAGGCCGCCATCATTTTTTTCCCCACCAGAACCGTCCCACCGCGCCCCGATTTCAACCTTCCCCTCAATTTTGTACCCCCAAATGGTTTATTATGCCGTGGGCCTTAGTGTTTTTTTCCCAGCTTTTTCTTTCCCTCAAAGCACCCCTAACCCCGTCCCACATCGTTCTTTTCGTTTTAACACCTGGCACCCCCCTTAATTTCTTTGTTGCCGTCCCCCTCTACCCTCAATTTGTGGAAAGCATCTCCTTTTTTTTGCGAAAATAATGTACTTTTCCCCCACGCCCCCGGTCGGGGTTGTGTTTTTTTTTCCTTTCGCCCCCCCCCCCCCTTTCCGTGTCTTTTTGTGTCCAAAGCGGCTGTTCCGAACGGAGGCCGCTTTGTTTTTTGCACCCCCTTGGGCCTTTGCCGCCCTTTCGCGTCACACCGGCTGCCCTCTCCTTCCCTTCACTTTGTCCCCACGATCTCCTCGTTCCCTCTTTCGTTCATGCTCCCACCCCATTTCCTTAGAATTTTTTTCTCCCCCGGTCCTTCTCCGTTTTTCTTTTTTCCCTTAAGGGTTCCACGCCCCACCTTTTTTTTCCCTTTTCTGAAAATCCAGATCCGTTGCTTTCTCTCGCCTTCCTTTTATCATCGGCACCACGTGTCCAGTGATTCTTTCATTGCCCAACCTTTGACTTTCCGTTCTTTTCCCTTTCGATGTTTCGCGTCCGGTGGGAATTTTTTTTTGGTTTTTTTCGTCCCCGGTAATAATAGGTTATCTGGACTTTCAGATCCGAACGTTTGACCGCCCAGTTTTTCCCCTTCTCCCTCGGTCCCCTCGTTTCGCCCATGTTGCCCCGTTTTTTTCCCCGTCCAAATATAGTTGTGTCTCATTCCCCAACGTTTTGTTTTTGGTTTTTTTTTTCCCCTCTCTTCCCTTGGGTTACTCCTTTTGTTGTTGTTTGCTCTGTCCCCTTTTTTGTACCCTTTTCTTTTTGTCTCCACCAACGGATTTTCCCCTGTCTGTTTTTCCCCCACGTTGCTCCTTTTTTCCGTCGGATTTTCAGTGAAGGGCACGGCAAGGGACTTTTTTTTTGTCTTCGATAAACCCCCCCCTTATTCGGGAGTTTTTTGCCCTCCCCCCCAACTGGCCGGTTCCCTTGCAAGATTTTCTTTTTCCAGTTAAACTCAATTGGCCCCCCAATGGGTTATATTCTCCCTTTACCCATGTTCACGCTTGACCTTTCGCCCCCCGTCGCCTAGCTCTCTTTCCCACTTTCTTTTTTTCCCACTAGCAAAACGATCCCTTTTTTGTGACGTTTGGAGCCCCCGTTTTTTTTTTTTACGTTTCAGCCGTTGTCCCCCCGTCTTCCTTCAGTTCCGATTGGTGGTTTTTGTTTTTTATTTCGTTTTACACTCGTCCCACAGCACCCCGTGACGTGTTGTTTCTTTTTTTTTCATACGGGGACTTTCCCATCCGTGCCGCGTTCTCGCGCGCCAGGTTGCTGCCAAGGCAATGTTTGCGTTCCTCCCCATTTCGTTCCATTCCTTTTTTTCTTTCAACCCCGTGTGCCGTTGGCAGTTCACTCCGCGGTTTTGTGTTATTTCGGTAACCCCAGGCGCCTTTTTTGCCTCCCGCTCACCACCCGCGGTCCTTTTTGAACCTTCTTTTTCCAATTGGGTAAGCGTCACCCTAACTTCTGTTTTTCCCTGCGGACCCCCGGAAACCCTGTTTTTTTGATTTCTTTGGTGTGGGTTCTACCTTTCCCCCCCCGGTACAAAACCGTGGCCCCCTTTCCTCTATGCGTCCAATCCTACTCTTTTTTTGTCCCGGAACCTAATTCCCTTTTTCCCTTTTACCTTTCTGACGTTGTGAGTTTTTTTTTTTTTTTTTTTTGTTCCGTCGTTTTTTTTTGAGGGGGTCTTACCCGTTTTTTTTCTGTTTGAAGGTACCCATCTGTTTCATTATTCATGTGCCGCCTACGCACATACTTCGTTGGCCCCGTTTTGAAGGTGTCCCGTGGCCTCCCCTGCAATTTATCGTTATTTGAAACCTGAACGGCTGGTCCCAACAATACATTCTTTTTTTTCTTCCGTAAGGGTTTCAGGTGCCGGTTGTCCGGTTCCGTTGAGCATCTCTTTTTCCGTGTGGTGACAACGGCCCCTTTTTTTTTTCAAAATGTTTTGCTGACACCGTTCGCGAGCTGGTATTCCGGTCCCCTTCCCCTTTTTCAAATCTGTTGGTCGTTTCTTCTTCTCCCCTTCCCCATGGAAATGCCGGCTTATTTCCTCCACATTATTGTTGTCCCCTCTGAGTGTGAGACTTGTTCTGTTTTGACCGCGTTTTGCTTTCACTCCCCTTTCTCGGTGGCCCCAGAAACCCCGTGAATAGTTGTGCACGGACTACCGGGAGTGGTCGACCGTGTCTCCTCACCCCCCCATTCCCCTTTTCCCTTTTTGTCGAAATAAAGTAAAACCACAGAAGAGTGCAGTCGCTTGGGGGTTAATTGTTTCCTCCAATGGCCGGCACTTTGCTGGCCCCCCTCCCCTAGCCTCGCCTTGCCAAACTGATCGGTTTTATTTACTTTGTGCATTTGGGGATATCCGGACCCTTTCCCGTTGTTTTTTTTCCCGACCCCCGTTTTTTCGGCCCCCCCCTTTTCTTTTTAAGGTTCGTTGACTGTTTGTCCTTCCTTTCAGAGTCTTTCTGCGACCTCCCTGGTCCTTCGTTTTGGCCACTCCACACACCCCCCCCCCTGGATAGCGTTTTTCCCGACCGTGGAAAACGTTGAAATGTGTTCACTTCTTCTTCTTGTTCCCGGAGCGGTTTTGTGTGAAAACCCCCCTCTGCGGGGCCCAACCCCCCATTTAGGTTTGCTGCCCCTTTCCGGAAATCGGTGCATATTTTTTTTTTTTCGATTTTCAGGTGGGCCTTTTTTTAACTCCTTTTGGGGTCTTCACAACGTTTTGGTCCTGTCCCCTGCTACCTTCGAAGTTATCCTTTCTTTTGAATATTCTTACTGCAATTTTTCCCCTCCGTTCTGCATGGTCGGGGGACCTGGTTTGTGTGAGGGGCCCAACCCGCCCCATTTCCCCCTTTTTCGATTTCACTGTAATGTTTCACCCGGCCCCTCTTTTGTCCCCCATGTTGGTTTCTTTTCCCCCCACCGCAACTGGTCCAGCGTTTCCGTTCCCCCAATCCTCGACAAACCGTTGCTAGAGACGTGGCGAGCCCGACAGTCTTATGTTGGTGCCCTTTTAGTTCCGAGTGGTGACAGCTGGTTGCGCCCCAGTAGGGGAAAGTTTCCTCTTTTTTTTCTTTCAGTCACACAAAAACACTGGTTTTTTTTGGAAAGGGGTGTCCCGGAGTGGGCCTTACCAAAAGCCTTTCCCGATGACGGAAGGTGGTCTGACCAAGGTTGGAAGTGTCTTGGTCCCAACCCAAACCGACCGGCCACCCCCCCTGTTTTATACTACGACTTCGCCTTTTCATGTTTTTTTACATCGTGGGCCGCGGGCCATCCCAACGCTTTATCTTCCAATTTCCCCCTGCGCCTTGTTGTATTTTTGGAAAACAGGCTTGTTTTCTGCGGGCTTTTTGTTCTTTGCGTCCCCATCCCCTCCCCGACTGCAGTGTCCCCCACTCAACCTGCGGGGGGTCCCTTTTTCACGTTCGGTGGCTTGGAAAAATCTCTATTCTTTCCGGGCCGTTTTCCTACCTCCTTTAAACACACGTTTTTGTACTTCGGTGTTCTTTTTTGCTGATCTTTTCCCCCTTTCCTCCGCCAACGTTCTAACAACAGTTATTGAATGTTCTGTTAGGAAGCGCGGGCGTTGATTTTTTTGTCCCGGGTTTCTGTTTAACGAGCGCATCCTGGAGCGCCCTACGTTTTCCCTCGTTTTTAGGTAGGGGTGACCACGCGGCTTTTCCTCAGTGCCCCGGACGACTCCACGTTTCTTTGCCGGCCCCTTTTTTCTGGTTTTTTTCCGTTTTACTCGTTTGCTTCTTTACCCGGTTTCGCACTTTTTTTTTCACGCCCCCGGTGCGGGCTTGTTCCCCCCGCCTCCGCCAACCTTAACCCCGGTGGGTTCCCTCTTTTGTGTTTTGCCAATCGTGCAGACAAAATTTTTCTTGGTTTTAGGCTTTTGTCGGGACCTCCCTTTTCTTCTTGCACATTCCGGAGACAACAGCCTTTGCCCCTTTCACACAATAATCCAGTTCCCGGAGACTCA
>Ga0179593_1358882_pt1 | contig 13228 bp, 8 predicted proteins | sample CZODoug2_1_08_16_FD_185931 | JGI IMG/M metagenome (GOLD analysis project Ga0179593, IMG submission 185931) | Vadose zone soil fungal communities from Angelo Coast Range Reserve, California, USA - CZODoug2_1_08_16fungal (PacBio error correction) | ecosystem: Environmental > Terrestrial > Soil >... | reverse complement strand
TCAACGTAGGGTCCCTTTCTAGATATTGACCAACAATTCAATTTGCGGAGCTATCTATACGGTTCCTGGGTTTACCCGCCCCCCTCCCCCCAAAATTGAGGCACATGCAATGGGTTGCCTGGTCGGAGTGAAATTTTGAACAGGTCGGGTGTTGAACACCTCTGTCTTTTGAACCAGTTTACCTTTTCCTTATTTCCCTATGCCCCACCTCTCAGGGATGTGTCAAAGTTGATCCTATTCTTTCCCCATAAACGGGGGTGGAATGTGATTTTACCGTCCTTTGAATGTGCTGCCTGTTTCCGGGCGTGTTGGTGTTTTTCCCCTTTCTTTTTTTGCGATGCTGGATTTCGCACCGGGCCACAAATTGGACTTTTTCCCAACCCTTTGAGAACGCCTTGAACATAGACTTGGTGGTACCTTTGCCCATTGACCGACATCAGAAACGGTGGCCCGCTTAGGCCCAACGTCCCCTTAAGCTTGAATGGCAAACGACTGCCCAAATGGAACCACGAGGGTGGCGTCGTTTAGTTTCCCTATTTTTCGAGTTCCTTTTTTGGACTTGGCAGTTGGGTGGTTAACTCAATCCGATTTTCCTTCCTCATTTTTTGTGTGTTTTTGTTTTTTGTTAGGGCCAGTGAGGATTTGGTCCGGGTTTTCCCTGGTTCAACGGCGTAACAAGCCTTAAAGTCAACATTTTTGTGAAAACTACCTTTGTACTGGCTTGTCTTTTTTTTTTTTGAATTGGACGTTTTTTTTTACCCCACAATATGCCCATTTTTTTTGTGCGTCATTTTACGGTGGTTTTTTGAATGTAGGGCCACAATTGCCATTGGTAGTACCAACGTTTTTTTTCTGTCCGTTAGTGGATTTTTTCCGCTGTTCAACGGTGAATTTCCATTTGTGTGGCCAGTGCTGTTATAGCCAGCATCCAATTGCCGGTCCCCAGGACCATTCATTTCCAATGTGTTATGCCGAGGTCCCGGTTGCCAAATTAGCTAACCACTGTTCAAGGTGGGAGTTACCCCAAGGCTTCGATCTTTTACCCGGCTTTTCTAGTTTTCTCCCACGTTAGAGTGAACGCTTCCTTTCAATCTTCTTTTTCCCCAACCCATTTGAACCCCGACCTCCCAAATTCACATTCCCCCCTTCCACTTTGGTCTGAATTTTTGAGGGTGCCTGTCCACACCGATCGTCTTTTCTTCTTTTGTCCCCCGCATTGCCGGTTTTTTTCTCTATCCCCTTAAGCATTTTCGTTTTTTTGTTCAATTGGGACGGTCCTTTATACCCCTCCTGATTCAGCGCCCAAACTATGAAACATTCTCTTGGGCCTTCTGAATTAATCCTCCGGTCTGGTCGACCTGAAGTTTGTTTTAGCTTTTCCCCTGCCAGGGATCTTCCACTCTTCTTCGTCCAAACCAATGACGAGCTCATTGTGTCCCTGAACGCTTTCCGGGCGATGTATTTAGGCAAGTGACCGGTAGTGGCGGGCTTAAGAGGCGGGGGGCTGGAGGCATGTGGTGGGTTGGTGGTGTTGTTGCGGTGCGCTCTCGGCCGCATCGTGGGGACATTGGCGCGTTGTCCAATTTGCACAGCGTGTAAAGCAAGATGTTTTTCCCCCAAACAAAGAATTTTCCAAAAAAAGTTTACAATGACCATGCTAAACTTTGTACCCGGTTTTTTTCCTCCCAGCCCTCTTTTATTCCCCATGTGCACGTTTAAAAAGTGGAAGAACACCAACTGTTGGGCACCAACACCCAGTGACCCTTTTGTTTTCTTCCTTTTATTCCGGATAAATGTCCCCCCCTTTCAGCGGTTTTTACTACCCCAGCTTTGGTGACAACCATGTTTTTTGCGGTTCATTGGGGGTTTGTGAAAGACAAACCCCATTTTCCGAGTTTTTTATTTCGGGGCGGGGAACCACGAAAGACCCGGGACCCCCCCCCCCCAGGGTGGTCGCACTTCCGCGCGGGTGTTCCCCAAAACCCCAACCTTCGCCAACTGGGCGTTGTGATTTTTATCCTTTCAGCGGGTGTGTTTTCAGGTTTCACACACTCTCGAAGATCCACATGTGGGTGACCCCAAATAATTCCCACAATTGGCCATTGTGAAAGGTTGAGATGACATGGTGCGGTGGCCAGTGAAACTCGATTGGGATTTTCTAGTGAGGAGCGGCGGACCCCCCGGTCCACCACCCGACCCACCCAATCATGGTCTTTCTGGGCGAGGGTCCCAATTCAAGTCTACTCCAGCCGGGGGGGTGGGGGGTTCCCCGGTTTCTGGGTCGATTTGCTTGCACTTCAATGCCCTCTGGAAGAAGAGGGGAAAACCGTCATACCCCAAACTGCCTGCCGTCTGAAGTTTAGGTTTCAAACTAACCCAATTATTTGATTATACCCAGTTAAATTTTTTCCCAGAGCAATCATCCTTCTGATTGGGTTTTGTCTTACCTTTTGATTCAATCAACCAGTGCCGGTTGGTCCCCCCAACTAAACCAGAAAAAAATTTGCATTGTTTTTTTTTGACTATTGACTGACCCCCATGGGGGGGAACTTGCAACCCTTTTTCCGGCCGCACCCCAATTAGAATCCATAATTGGGGGCAGGTTGTCGCGTGGAAACACTTTTAGAGGGCCCTCACTGCCAAAAAGGGGTTTTACCTCTCCACCGTTATTGCGTCATTTGGTACATGAACTAGTGAGGGTTTAAAGGTGTAGTCCTTTTTTGTCCCCTGTGGGGTGTTGTTTATGATTTCCGCCCCTTCCCATTTTTAGAACATTTTTCCCCCCTCGTGAAACCACAGATTTCGAAAAACCCACAACCCCTGGTTTTTTGTTCTTCAGTGTTGGGGGCGTGGTTATCTGTTTTCATTTTTTCTGTAGTGGCCAGGCCGGTGTGCGCCCCCTTACCCAGGTCGTGACGATTGCCTAAAAAATGAAGCCCAACATCCCTCACATGACCGCTTTTTGGGGGTAGTGCGTGGGGGGGGATCTCAGCCCCAGGGTGATACTTCTGTCCTGTTTATGATTTACTTGGAAGGTTGGGGCTTTTGCCTGTGGTAGGTGAACGAAGGGGGGGTCTCGGGAGGGGTAGGTCACGGAGGTCTGATCGGGCGTGTTTCTTGAAAGATGCTTGTAAGAGAGAGCTTTTTTTTTTTTAAAGAGAAAGGATGCTGTTGAGAAAAAGTCTCCTTGTGTCCTTCATGAAACGGGCATTTTTGGGTCCCAGCCTAATATGTGGGCTCCGGCCCGTGGGCCTATGTGGACTTTTGTACTATTTTCTTTGACAAACTCAGCCTATTGTTTTATTCCAGCTAGGGTCCCAGCTTCCAGAATTTTTTTTCTTAGTCTGGATGTTTTTTTTTGGAAGCTCTCATTTCCCGTACGTTTCCCCACCTCATTCCCCCCGTCAACGGGGTTTTCCGTGGCACTTGTTTGGCCCACCTCGGGATACTTCAGGGCTGTTGTAAGGGTTCAGAGGTAACCAGACCTGGGGTGTGGGCGATTGGACTCGACTTAGTGAGAATACCAATTTGTTTTGGCACGGGGCGGGAAGCTCACAGATCACGTTCCGTCCCCTAATCTCTTACGTGAAAAACGGGCCTTAGTTTCCAAATTTCAGCCTAGGGGGTTTTGTACTGCTTCTTTCTGACAAACAAAGTATTTGGTTGGTCTTTTTTGGGGAGGGAGGGGTCAAGTTGACTGTTTTCCCGACACTTTTGGTTTCTTATTGGCACCGAGACGCCCCCTCGGGATCTTGCCCCTCTCTTGGCATAGGCCTTTTCACTCTCTTTTTCAGGGCTTGAAGGAATGCATTTAATTTTTTTCCAAATAGCTCTCCTTCTCGGGCCCGGGTAGGTTCCATCTATTCTATATCCTTCCCTCAAGGTGTTTTTTCTCTCCCGTGTTTTTGGTTGAGGGAGTCTGCACTAGGAGAGAGTGCAAGGTCTCGGTATCCCCCATTTTTCTTGGTTCATGCTCCGATTGGACCCATCGCTTTGCCTGAATCCTTCCGGTCATCTCAATGGCTTCTCTTGCCCTCCGCCAAACAGGTGCTTCGGTTTCCCCCCCCCAGTTCACTCTCCAGCCGGTCGGGCCCGGTGTATCAAAGTTTTTGTCCCCCTAAAAACCCGCTTTCCTACCACACCCATTTCCTTATACGGTTTTGAGACTTTTTGTGTTGTTTTGTTACAAAAGCCAGTGACGTTCTTCGTTAATGCAATTGAGCCCAAATTTAGGATATTGAATTAACGAAAGTACAACCCCCTGGGATTTTTCCCAGAAACGAGTTAACAGTCGACCCACACCTCTCTACTTTTTTTAAATTTTTACTAAGGCCATCGTCTCGTTTGGCCCCCCCTTTTGCGGCTGTCTTGTGGGGGGCGTTGTTCGGTGGTCCACTGGTTTTTTTTTTTTGTCCGAAAGTTTTCAGGGTTACCCTCCCTAGACCCCCCCCCAAAATTCAAAGGCCCATTCTTCTTTCCATGCTGACGTATGTTGATACCCAGTCTATCAAGAGGGTTGGCCTTCTTTTGCCCCGGTACAAATTGTCGGTTCCAAACCAATTTTTTACCCCCCACCCCCGATTGATTGTTGGTCCGGTCACCCCATGCCTTTTGTCGCCACACGGGCTCTTCCCGTACCCACACCACCTTTCCAGTCAGTTTGAGGTTTCTGTCCCCGAATCGTTGTTGTGTGCTCAAATCACACCTTTCCAAGTTAACCCCCCCGCGTTGCCACTGAAAACCCCCCCCCGGGACCCCCAACCAAGTCCAAATTTTTTAGGCCACCAGTTTTTTTTCCCCACACCCTTCAAACAGGGGGGGAGGTCTCTTGGCTTTTTCAGGTTCCCTCCCCCGGGACTTTTGGATAAAACCCCCTAGCCGACACTTCGCCCCCAATAAAACCACACATTCCCCTGTTTTTATCGGAAACCCTTTTTCCCCTACACCAACATTGTGTTTCAGAGCCCCCCCACCCCCACCCTGGCGGAGAACTGTTTTTACCCCAGCAAGTGCCCCCCCCTTAAAAAGAGGTGGGGGGTCTCTGAAACAGCTTTTTGTTGTAGGAATTTCGGCACAAAATTTTGAAAACATCCACCAACCATTAAGGCAGAGTGTAAGAAACGAAGACGGAGGACTTGTTGTCCCCCCCGGCAAATTTTCTTACTTTCATATTGTCCCCCCTCCCACCCACCCCCCACCCCCCCCCCCCCCTTCGCCTGCCCCCACCTCCTGTTCGACCACCCTTAACCCCCTGTGCCAGCTTTTTTTTCCGTCTGTGGAAACCTTGTCTTTCAAGCAGTCCTTTGCTCACCTGCACTTCGAAGGCTAGTTTGTTTAGCCGGTTTCCCCCGATGAAGACTCTCTTTACACCGTGCAAAAAATTAAGTGGACTGGTGTAACCTTCTTGGAGGATTTTGTCAAGAGATCGCCAGTCGCGGGGCCTTTCTCCCGGTTTTTTCTGAACAGGGAGGGGCCCCTGTCCAGTGTTTCATCATTCTGTGAAGTTTTGGTTTGGTTACCCCCAAGATGCTTCGATTGGCCCCAAAGTGTTTGGACTACCCTACTGAACACGGACCGCAAATGTTTGGGCGGTAGTTTGTGGTAACAACAAAGGCCGGATTCCCCTGTGTTTCGTGCCGATCCTCTCTGCAAGGTTTTCCCCCACGGGTTACCGCCACATTTTTTTGTTCGCTTTGCGTTACCCCAGCTCTTTGGTACATTTTTTTTTCTTCACAACTGGAGCTGCCTGGGTTCTTTTTTGTTCCCACTCTTGCCTTTGGGAGGGTCTCATGGTGTCGGCCGTCTAAACTCTCTTGCACCTATCGGATTTTCTTTTTCTTGTCATTGTTTTTTTTCTTGATTTGTTACGAGTGTTTACATTTTTTTTTCTCCCCAAGCCTCCTTATCTACTTCGTCCAAACCTAAAATCATGGGGAGCCCACATGCAACCAATTCCTCCGGGGGGCGGTTTTCCGGGCAAACCTGCCGGTTGCTCAATGGACTGAAGTTTTTTTATTCCCCTCTAGAGATGGCGTCAAGGGGGTCTATTTTTCCTTTTGAGGAGTATTCGGGACCAAACACTGCTCCCTGATACGTGGGTGTCATTTAATTTTTCGTATTTCCCCCCCCAAATGAACAGACACTGTTAATTTTTTAGAAGTTCTTATGAGTACCCCCTGATTTTGAGCAATCCTCTTCCCCAGGGTCATATTCTTTTTTTCCTGACCCAAACTTCCGTTTCTGGCTCAGTTTTCTCCTACTTTGGAAAACGAATTGGACCCCCCCGCTTGGGACTTTCTTTGTTGATTGGGCGTTTTGACGGGTTCCCCAACATTTTTTTAGTTGCTTTGTCATTCCTAAATTTGATCGTCTTGACTGTCTCCCAACCCTCGAATTCGTGTTCCCTCTAAGTCAGATTTCTTCCACGGTGTAACCGTTCGGCTTAAAACTCGACCCCCGTGTGATGGAATGGGTGGTTGATTTGCGTACTTAGTGCCCCCTTGCTCTTGTCTTCCCTCCCCTTGTTCCATTGTGAATTTGCCAAACCAAGTTTTTCTTTACAAGAGTGCCCCTCCCTCCCCCTCCATTCCTTTGTCCGGCCTCCTTGTTAAGGGTTGATTCCTGCACAATCTCCATCTAATTTTTTCTCCCCAGGGTTTGTGCACATTCCCACCCCAGACCGGGGGCTCATTTTATTTTGGCCCGTTTTTTTTAAACCTGAAGTGGGTTTGCAATCATTCTACTTTCCCTTTCCTTTTCATCCTACACTTTTCTTTTCTTTTGTTGGAGGCGCCTATCGTTTGTGCCGATTTTTTCCCCTTTGGCCACGTGCCGAAAACATAAAGGTGCCCATTCAAGCCATTTAGCCAATGCCGGGTAGCGTTTCCTTCCTCCAGCGGTTGGTGTGGACCAGGTGGAGCCGGGGGTTTCTTTGTGGGAAACAAAAGACTTGGTAGTAGGGATGTCTGGGCCGGTGTTGAAGTTGGGGGGAGGCCACATTCCCCTCTCGGGTGACCCCCGACCAAACTTTGGTTACGTGAGGGTTGCGCGGAACGTCAACATCCACCTAGGGTTGTTAAACAAGTTTGTCCGGTCAACAAAGCGGGGGCCCCCAGCGGGATCTGAACCGTCTTCGAGCCCCCCCCACTCACGGTCGGCCGGCATTACCAGGTCCCCCCACCCCCCGTTTTTTTACCTTTGGAGATGTTTAAATTTTTTTTACCCCTGGGTGTTTTTTAACCCGAAGCTTACCAGGCTCGTATTTCGCCAAATTAGTGATTAATGGTCCAGGTGATTCCTTTCCGAAGGCACGTAGTCTGGTTGTTTCCCAACGTGGTCCACCCACGCTTTCCCCCCCCCACATACGGCCACACCTATTTTTTCCTAACTGATACTAGCAAGGGGTAGGTACACAGGTGAACGACGTTGTATTCGCGCGGGGTCTTTTGCCAGGTTCTCGGGGTCTGTTATCTCTGTAGCTGGGCCAAGGTGGATGGTTTGGGTAATATACCTTCATTTTTATTTCATCGTTTTTCTTTTTTTCAAGAGGGCGTTTTTCAACAAACACTCATGAACGCTGCTCCAAAAAACTACCAAAATGACCAAAAATTCGGGAGCCCCCTCTTTGACCGACGGTATTCTATTTTAGACGACAATTTGAATTGCAGAACCCTCCTTCCCAGCCATCGAGTACTTATACAAATTGCTTGACTCAGATCGGGGACAGTATTCGGTTCCAAACAAAAACAACCCCAAATTGGAGTCTCTTTATTCGCGACCGGGGAGGTCTTTGGTCGGGGTTTTTGTGGGGGGGCCGGGCTAAGGACCGCGATATGCTTTGCAGAGGCCTTGGTCCTTTTTTGATACCCTGTTTGGGGCCGTTTTTGTGGTGGGTGTGTTTTTTTGCTTTGACAATTTGGTGGTGCGCGTTCCCACCCTTCACACCCTCTTGTCCGCCCCACCCACTGTTTTTTTTAACCAGGAAACTCAAAAAATCCTCTCCAAGTCCGTGCCCCCGTCCGGGCCCCGTGTTGCGCAGGCTGACCCCCTTTCAAATTGGCCCCACCACCGTTTAAGGTGACCCCAACCAACCAGTGTCAAATTTAGACTTTCCCCTTTTTGATAGTGCACTATCTCACCAAACCATCTTTGCGTTGTCTGTGCCATCAAAGAGGAGGAACAAAAACAGTGGGCGTAGTTTTTTGGGACAGTGAAAAAAAGTGTCCCCCCCGATTTTCTTTTTCTGATATGTGGGAGGTTTTTTTGGTTAAGCTTTTTTGGTGATGTTTTTCGGCCTGCCGAACACACCCGTACCAGCCCCGTCTCCTTTTTCTGCCCCTTCCTCTAGGGTGCCTTTTGTACCCCCCACCAAAACACCTTTCCCATCACCGGGAGTTCACTTCAGTTACGGTAGGGTTTCAAACCCCCCAATTCTCGGACCCTTCCTCTTTTTTGCACCCCAACAAGTGGCAGCAGTTTGGGATGTCCTTTCCTGTTCGCCTTTCACCTACAATCGGGGGCCGGTGTGCGATTATTGTGAGGGATCCGCCCCAGCGTGGGGGGAGATACGGGTTTAAAAAGAACCCCTCTAACTAACATCGAGGGGGAGACTGCACGAGGCGGAGGGAAGGGAGGGGGCCCTTGTCGCCGATTTCCTCTTGGACCGAAAATTTCCGGCGCCCGGAAAGGACCGTAGTGCTAGTTCAAGGGGGAGCCTAACTTTCCGTTTTAGTGGCAGGCGCACTAAAGGAAATTCTTTTTTAGTTGAAATCCCCCCCCCCCGGGTGGCCGACAACACCCACAACCAACCCCCCCAACCCCCCTTTTCGCCCCATATGGACATGTTGCGGTGTTTGAAGTGCTTTGTTGGAATCCCCGCCCTCTCCTGATGTGTTGACAGAAAAGTCTCCCGCTCCAGGGGAATTCAACACCTTAGCTTAGACACTCTGGGGAAAGGAAGAAACGGTCGGGTTCCAAGGAAAAGCACAAAAACACAAAAAGTTGGACGGAAGGGATACTTTTTTATGCTTGGCCGTTGAGGCCTTTTTATTTTGAAGGACACCTTTTCCTCCAAAACGGATCGGGAAAACGGAGGTTGTTTTCTGTCCCCTCTTCTTGGAAAGGGTTCGGGAGGCTCCCCCAGAGGGGGTATGGGGTCTAGTAGTGGGAAAGGTGTGACTGGAAAAAAATGTTTGGTGAAGACGTATGACACCCTAGAATGGAATGGGGAAGGACCAGACAGTTGCGTACGATGACCACAAAAAAAGGTGAAGTGTTCGTTGCAGTTTTCTCCCTGTGCGTGCAAGTTGTGGGCGACAGGAAAGGGGGTTTGACTTTACCCCCCGGTTTTTATGATGGCCCCTCCACGTGGTTAAAATTCTTTTTTCAACCCCCCTTTGCAACAGCTGGGTGGTCTGGGATGGTGGGGAGAAACTAATTCTGTTCCGTGGGAGGCTTTTTTTATGGAAATTGGTGGGCGGGCCCCGGGTTCCTGTTCCGGGGTTGTGTTGGCTCATTTTTTGGGTGGTACTTGCAACCCCTTTAAGTAAGCGAGGGTAAATCGCCGAAGGGTCTCTGGAACCCCCCTTGTTGTCGGTGAGACGTGTCGAACGGGGCGGGCACAGTAAAAAAGACGGGAGTTGGGGTGTGCCGTTTTGTTTTTGTGCATTTGGGGACCGTTTTTGCTTTCTTGCAACGCCGTGAAGATGTCTCTTGGTGGACTCATTGTTTTTTCCTTCTTCCCGGTTTTATCCCTTTTGCTGCCTTGTGTACTTCCGTAGTACCTCTCCCTGGCCACCCCCTCCAATTTCCCCGGACACGCCTTTCTGTGGTCTCATGATTTGGGCCCACCTCGGGTTTTGACCTCGTCACGTAGTCCTGGAGGGTTCTGCCATCGGGATCTGTTTTTCCCGGAGTTACGCTTTTGGGAGCCTGTTTTAAAATGGCACCCAATTTGTTTTTTAGTTTTTCCCGGCTTCTTTTTTTTTTTCAATTCGATGGTCCCCTTCCAGTCCGGCGGGGGACCAAGCCTTTCCCCCACCCTTTCCGTCCCAAGGGGCTTTTTGTACGGGGGGCGCCGCTCTTGTGGCGCGCTCCTTTTCTTGAACTTGGGGGGTAGTCCCAAAACCCGCGAGTTTATGAACTCCTGAACTCCCCAACTTAGAACTCGCTATCCCTTCGACCCTGGCATGTGGAAGCCATTTGGGCCCTTGGGAGGTTTGAACTTTTCCAACCCTCCCTGCTTTCTCTCTCTAGACGTGTGAGCATCTTTTTTTCTTATTGTCCCTTCCGGTGTTTGTTGACTTTTTGGGGAGTCTTGCTTTATCTCTTTTAGGGGAGAGGTCTCCTTTAGGTTCAATGGATTTTTGGTTTCGGGGAATACCCCCCCCCCCCCCCCCCCCCCCCCCCCCCCCCCCCCCCCCCCCCCCCCCCCCCCCCCCCCCCCCCCACCACCCCCAGGCCGCCCCCGGCCCATCCTTTCTATTGTTCCCTTGCTTCATGGTCATTTTTTTTTCCGACAGTTTTTCCATTCCCAAATTTTTTCAGATTTTTGGTGGGTTTTCCATACCCAATTTTTTTTTTTTTTTTTTTTCCAATTGTTTCCCCCCCCAGGTTGGTGGGTGGGAACTATGGACCTTGGCACTCAAGTGTCGGCTCCTGTATGGAAAGGAGTTATCCCTACGTTATTGCAGAGATCCCCCGACGACTACCCCCAAATTGAGATTTGGGAGAAGCCAAACCCCCCCACCTCTTTGCCCCCCCACCCATCTCCTCTTTGCCAGGGCTCCTCCTACATACTTCGAGGTTTTTTTCACACATGTTTTTTGGTGTTAATAGGACTGGCGGTGTAACCTCTTTTTTTGGGACGAGCCCCGTAGCTTTCAAGACCCCTTTTGTACCAGTCCATCACGGGTAAGCGCTGCTTCCCCAATATGATTCCTATTTTCGGAGGGTGTACTTTTAACAAGGTCGCAAACCCCCCCCCGAGATGACGTGCTCCACATGCGTCGAACCTTCGGCCAAACCTTTCCGTTTTAAGTCTTTTTTTTTTTTTCCCTTTAGCACCGTATAGTGGGGTGTTTTTTTTTTAAACCCATTCACCAGGCAAACACCGACCGCAACACATAAAACTAGTCAAAAACAAATTCACCTTCTTGCTCATACCCCACTGCGGCCAAACCCCCAGTCTACCAATCCCCGCGGGGAGGTTTACGTATTTTTTTTCTTCCTGTTCCCCACCTTTCGTGCCCGTGTCTCCACCCCCCGTGTGGGGGGTCTTCGCCACAGAGGTTTAACTTAAACCCCCCAAATGTCCCAAGGGGTGGTCTTTTCGGCCAATGGTTTCACACCAAATGCCCCCCCCCTCAGGGACCCAACCACGCTATACACAAACCTTTCCTCCTCGGGACATAAAACAAAGTTCCGCGCTTGCGGCGCGTACCAGGTTTTGTTGTGGTGCTTTGACGCCACCCGTTGGATGAAACCCACAGGTTAACCAGGGTGCCGCCTTTACAAAGAACTCCCGGATGACTTTTTTGGACTCAGGACCATGTCTTAAGCCTTAAGTCTCCCACATTCCAGTTTTTCAGTCACCCAGGGTCAACCCCTACCCCACCACGTGCCAAGCTGTTGTTTTAATGTGCTTGGCGTCTTGGGTTTTTTTTTTTTTGTTTTTTTGTTAGTGTGAAACAATGGTTGGGCAGCATATTTCTTTTTAGACCCCAAGGTGGCCTGTGTTTCCCTTTGTAAACGTCTGGACTTGCAGTTGAACTTTTCCCGGCCCCAACACAATCAGGGTTTCCCCTACGACCCTTCGGGAATCCGGGTTTGGTTGCAACCCCGGCGACCTGCTTCCCCATTAGTTCTTCCGCCCTGTCCTGCCGCCACTTGTCCGGTAACAGGTTGGTTCTGTTGTTTGTTCCACACGCTGGCTTTCCGAGAAGGTGGGTTTTGACGCCCCCTTTCTAAAAGGGGCACGCCCCCCGGGGCTGGAGGGACTATTTGTGCCCCGGGTTTCACACACAAGGGTTGCGTCGGGGCATGCCCTTTTTTAAAATGATCCGAGCTAGGGAAAGTCGGTTATTTTTTTAAAAAAACGGAAAGGGTTGGTCAAAAGTGGGGTTCTGATGACAAGCTTTTTCCCTCCGCGTAACAAACAGCTATGGCTTTCCGATCCACACCTTGGAGTCTCCACACAGGGTGGTCTGTGGTTTGGGGCCTCTTTGCAAGTTCTTTTTCTTTTTCCCCGTTGCCAGGCGGTTGACCACCAACGATGGAAGTTTGGTTCAAGTTCTTGAGGGAGGGGTTCTCGGTCTGGTGGTGGGTTCTTGGGAGGTGGTTTTCGCACTTGGACGTGTACAGTAGTTGTGGGCCTTGTGTTTAAACGTTCTACAATTCAACCACCCGGAAAATCCCCCTGGGGGCCCAACCTTTTTTGCAAACACCCTCCGCTGCGGAACGCAACCAAGTGATAAATTTCCACTCTTCTCCTTTGTCGCAATCGAGGCAGTCTTTTTTTGTGTGGTGTATAGATTTTCATTTTTGTCCTTTGCGGTGTGACACCAAACGTTCAAGGCCGAGGGGGCGGCTTATTTTCGATCCAAACGAGTTTTCCCTTCCCCCATCTGAGCCCCCGAGCGTCCTGGATGTCTTGCAGCCGCTCCCACCGGCCTCTTTTAGGATCACTCCATTTGCTCATGGGGCGGGTTTGGGGGGAGTATATTACAAGGGGGGGTCTTGCTCCCCGCTGACACTGAGAATCGGTGGCACCCAGTTAAGAGTGTCATCGTTGTTTTTGTCGGTGTGGAACCCCATTTCTGGACCCTATCCACGCATTTCTCTTTGGAATTTTTTTGGATGTCCCACTGAGCTTTTTTTAAGTTCGGCTTTTTTTTTTGCCCTTTTCCAAACACGGGAATTTCCGCCCTTCGCATTTTTTCAGGGTAAACAGTTTTTGAATTTAACTTTAGGGGACCACTTCTTGTCCTTCGATTTTTTGTGCTTCCGGTGCAAATTTTGGCCCCTTTTTCACAAGTCGAAAGGGTCGCCATCTCCCTGTTAATTCCACCGTTGGGTGACGCAGCTGTAAACCCGGTGGCGCGCCCCAGGACCCCCTTACTCCATCTTATTGGTTGTGCCCAAAGCAGTCCAATTTTACAACCGACATTTCAGGGGTCTTTCCTTCCTATTCCTTTTGGAGGTGGCGGGTGGCCAAGATTTCCAGTTTTGC
>Ga0179593_1527144_pt1 | contig 13229 bp, 19 predicted proteins | sample CZODoug2_1_08_16_FD_185931 | JGI IMG/M metagenome (GOLD analysis project Ga0179593, IMG submission 185931) | Vadose zone soil fungal communities from Angelo Coast Range Reserve, California, USA - CZODoug2_1_08_16fungal (PacBio error correction) | ecosystem: Environmental > Terrestrial > Soil >... | reverse complement strand
TCACTTCTTACCTTTCTTTTATTTTCCCCTAATTTCCATAGCATAAATCCCATCTGCAGTTTTCCTGGGCCCGGGGGCGGGTGTCCCCCCCCGTTTTCGTCCAGTCGTCCTATCGGGTATGCTGTTTATGACTTTGTAGGTGAGTGTTTGCAGTACTCATAGATTATTTTTTTTTTTTTCTGTCCTCCGCAACTTTTCTTTTTCCCCTGATAGCCAGCATGAGGTATGATCCTGTATCTCCCCTTCTTCTCATGCCCTGCCCCCTTCATGCCCATTTTTTCTTCCTATTAGATCCGTCACTTGCCGTGTATTAATCGATTCCCGAACTCAGGGGTTTCCCATCCCCCCCCCTTTTCTTTCTATATATCTCCCTACCCTCTTTCCTCCACCCTTTTGATCTTCCACTGAATTTGCCTCCCTAATAGATTTTTCTACTGTCTTTTTCTTCAATCTTTTCTTCAGTGAGCCCACATTCTTGGAGTGACCTCTTTTTTGAGGGTTCTTTTGTTTTTTTTTTTTGTTTTTTTTTTTTTTACGCAGTTTTCCCCATTTGTATAATCTTGTTCCAGAGAGAATTCCCATATACCGTTGTTTTCTCTTTCTTAAACCCAGTTTATTGCTTCTTGCTTTCCACTTGTTCCCCCCCCCCCCCCCAAAACCCCCTCTTAAATCCCCCCCGTTATTTGCTTCAGTGTTGGTTGTTCCCATCCGTCTTTCCCCTCTCTCATGACCCTTTCTTTCCTAAAGTTTCATTTAGGGGCCCCCCCCCCCCCTCCCACTGGAGGGGCCTGAACTTTGGTTTTCGCACGCCCTCCCTTTTCGATACCTCTCCCTCAGGACCCAATTCCGTATTAATCTGAATCTAGGCACGGTATGTCCCTTCTTTTATTTTTTAAGAGCATTTCTGAGCACTACCTCATGATTCAAGATACTTCCCCCACCAGCCCCCCCCGTTCAGTTCACCTGCGTGGGTTCCCAAATATTTTTCACCCTGAAATAGTTTTTCCAGCGCGGGCGACGACGACAAGGACTGCATAAAACCTGCCCCTTTACTTCTTTCTTTCTTTTCTCATTTTTTTTTCTCGGAGCCTTCCATTTGTTTGGACTCAAACAAAAGCGCAATTGCCCTCCCATAATAATATTTCCATGGATTTTCTTATCCTGGGTTTCGAAATTTCTTTCTTTTTAATTTTTTTTCATGGTTTACCCCAGGGTCTTCACAACCTTTAAGATTCGACCCCCCCCCCCCCCCACAGCCCCAACAATGAACTGCATGGATGACCACATCCACCCCCCCCCAACCCTCCCCCCCCACCCCCCAAACCCCACGAGGACAAACCACCAGGAACCACCAACCCCACACCTGTAGGGCCCCCCCCCCCACTATACCCCTGCCACAACTATTACACGAACCCCACATCCCCACCCCCCCGCCCCCCCCCCCCCCCCCCCTTCCCCACCCCCCCCCCCCCCCCCTCCCACCCCCCTCGCCTCCACTACACCTTCTTTCTTGCAGGATACCCAGAGAGTGAAACCCCTGCCTCGATGGGGAGTCAGGGATGGATAGACCACAGGAATGATTGGCTTCGAATATACCAACAGTTGCACGGGACTTCTTCACTTTGAGTTCTTCCATGCGTAGCAATTTACCGTGACTTGATATTTCCTGACCAAAGAATAGCACTTTCATGGCGTGAAGATCTCCGTTGCAAAAATGTCCCGAAAAGAACCATGTCCTGAACTGACCAAACTCCTGGCCCCCCCAAGCCCCACTTAAAAAATACCAAAATTTGTCCATAATGACTCAACAAGTAAGTCTAAACAGTCTCCAGGCCCGGCTCTCTCTGAGCGCCCAGAAGAGTCTTCCGCCCCCCCAGCTTTCGCGCATACGGAAGTCCCCTTCCTTACTTTATCGCAGCTTTTTGGAAGCTGAAGAGTTTTTTCCTGACGGACTCGCCCATCCCAAACCCACATTACCATCAACGAACACAAACAGGGAAAGAAAAAACCCCACAAAACACCAAAAACCCATTTTAGGTTGCCCCCCCCCACACCTGACAACCCCCAAAAAATGCTGGAGGGAACTTTTGAGACTGACCCACAATTTTTTATGATTTTTTTCGATTAAGTATTTTCCTTTCGATTGGCACTTCTTGTTTTTCCCCCATTCCGTTTTAGTCCTTTCTACCCCCCTCTCGAACCCTTCCTCTACTCCCAGTAGATTTCTTTCCGCTCGGAGGTCAATCACAGCCTCCTCGACGCGCCTCAGCTTTTTAATGACTCTTTCTTGTTTTTTTCTTTTTTTTTTTTTTTCCCTCTAAGCTTGCGATAAACATCTGATTGTGTGTCTGCCATGCCTTTTTAGGTTGTTTTCCCTTTTCAGCTGTCCCAACTTATCAGTGATGAGTTCTCCTTTTTTTTTAAAGCTCGTCTTTTTTTTTAGTTACCTCTTTTTTTCTCCTCGCCTTCTAATTTTTTCCTCTTTGATTTTCTATTCCGTCCCACATCATGTGTCTTTTCCCCTCCCCCTCTTTTCCGGGGCACACCCACCTGCTCTGCTGTTGTTTTTCCAGCCTTTTTTTGCTTTCCCCCCTTTTCACTCCCAACTCCTTTCTTTTGCCTTCTTTTCCTTTTTCCGTTGCCTCCCTCCCCCTCATGTTCTTTCGCGGGTTCCCTGAGAGGGGTGGGGTGGGGGGTTTTGTCCTCCGTTTTTTTTCCTTTTTCATTTTCCCTTGCTCATTTGTGGAAAAGCACCATTTTGCGTAGGACGCTTCGGCTGTCTTTCCCCCCCTTTTCCTGGAATTGACCGCTCCGCGCTGAAGATTCACTCGCGGCCCCCTTCCCTTGACTCCGGCCCCTTTTATTTTATTTTTGATTGTGCATCCCCTCTGCTGTTTTCCATAGGTTTAGCGCCAATTGGATTCGCATTTTGTCCCTTTCTCTGGAATTCAAACCTTTCTACTCCAGCCACGTGACCTTGTGGTTCTCTCGATTTTCATGGGATAGATTGTTATCACTGCTCAGCGCGAAGACATGCTCTAGCTTTTTCCAAATCCCCAGACATGCATTGCGATGCGGCCCAATAAACATCCTATCCCCCCAAGGCGCCCCTCCCTTTCATTAACACCGGCCAGAGAACTCCGTGTGACGATATCCCCTTATTTTTGACACTCAATGAAAGCTTCTCTCCCCCTCGCAAGGTTAAACCATGGTGGACCCCCGTGATCGGCCAGATGGTCAAATGTCCGACAAACGGAAATACTTAAGCATAATCCTTTCGGAACAACACACTAAACCACGCACCCACAACCCCTTCTTTTCTTCCCCGCACAGTGAACACAAAGTCTAATTTGATCTTCCCCTTCACCTTTGCCCCCTTCTGCCCCCAAGCCTGACTGCTGTTTTTGTCCCTTCCCCGTATTTCCCCTCTGAGTAGGAATTTTGTCAGACAAACAGCCTTCTTTCTGTCCTTCATTTCTCACATCCGTTTCCCTTTCAAAGTCTGAACCGTGTCCCCCAGACCCAAGTTTCGTCATAGAAGCGGCCATCAATGCCGTCTTCTCACCCCCCCCCCAAAAGAAATAACTACTCACACACCCGCTCTCCCATCTCCCCTCCCTCCCCCCCCCTACCCACCCCTCTCCCTAACGTCAACAAGAGAGCTACGCGGCTCATCTGACCACTCAATCACTTTCCCCAAGCTTGTCCAACACAACCCCCTATCCGGTCAACAGCGGAGAAGCTAAGCCTCCGATATTTTTGTGTGGGTTCCCTCTTGGTCTTTTCGTTTTTTCCCTCTTCCCAGATCTATCGCCCGAACCCAATCCCAGTTGCGACACCCCTTCCCAACCCCTCTTTTTCTTCCGGCGGGTCCCTGCCCGCTCTTGCAACTAGTTTGGTGAGTCGTTTTTCCCTAAGCCCCCCCGAATAACATTAATCTGTTCTTCTGAAATGTCTCTTTGAAACATTTCTTCCCCTTTTCTATGGATCTTTCTGCGGAACATTCTCATTTTACTCCAATGGTTACAGCCCTTGGCACCCTAGAAAAGCCTCTTCCCCCTCCCGGTTGAATTTTTTTTCTAGTATTCTCCCAGCCACCATGCCCCTGTGGTTATCTTTTTTCCCCCTATTTCACCTCTCTTCCCCACCCCATGTTTCTGTTTCGAGCTCCGCTGCGTGTTTTCTCCCATCCCCCTTTCCAAGTTGAGTGCCGGGGACATGATCCAGCTAACCTCCCTTCTTTTCGATGGAGCAGTTTTTTTTCTCCCCCTCTTACGACCTCATTTTTTGAAGACTTTTCGATGGAGGGAGGAACCGCTCCCACTTTTTGTTTTTTTGCCCCCTGGTCCTTCCGCTCCCCTTTTACTTCCTTGTCATCTCCATGAAAGTTTGAAACGCCTTCCCGCACCAGTGCTATCCTCCCTGGTCATCCCCTTCCCAAAAAGCCAACCCCTCTCGCCGTGCCGACCAACGCCCTCTTTTCTCGTTCTCCCTGAACCACGGCTCCTCGCCCTCTTTTTGACAGGGCGTTTTCTCGGACCGAAGCTAGAGACTTTTTTAAGTTCTCTTTTTTTTTTCCAAAACTTCAGCTATTCTTTTCCCACTCTACCCACCCCCCCACACGAATCTCCAGGCACTCACCGCCGCCTTTATCCTTCCCCCCACGATTTCAATCGACGCACCCACCCCCCCCCCCCATCCCCACAGCCCCCAAGCAGAACCAACCACCCCCACCCCCACACCCCCCCCCCCCCCCCCGACCCGCCCCCCCACACCACTAGCTACCCGCCCTAACACACATACACCGTCAATATCTTGCCTCCGAATATGTTCCTGGACTCCAGATAGACTGGGCTCCCCAAGCGCGCAACCTGGAAACTCCCTCTTTTTTTTCTTTCTCACTCTTAGGGGGGTGGACCTTTCCCTCTCTTTTTGGCCACTCTTTCACGTGCGGCGAGGGTGCCGGGTTCTTTCCCTCGCCACGCCTTCTTGTGGTCTTGCCCTTACTTTTGTCCCTTTGGCCCTTTTTTTCAGCATGATGGGGAGTTTTCACTTGTCGAGAAAAGGTCGTTTTTTTTTTTTCGCGGAGAGTAGTCAACACCCCAGCACTTTTTCTCTCTTGCGGCCGCACAATGAACCATACCCTTCACCCTCCGCTCCTAGGGCCTTTTTCCCCTGCACGCTTTCCCAGATCTCCCCTCATTTTTCCTTCCCCTCCCTTGATTTACCACGAGGGAAATTGGGCCCCCTTAGGAGGGAACAACCTGCTCCTATATCCCAACGTGTCTCCGGGATCTTTTGGATCCTGTCGGCCACAACCCCCACGACGCTTGTCAGGCCCTACTTCTCTCTGTCTCTATTAAGTTGTTTTGTCTGGGAGTCTTCCTCCCGGTGCGGACAGCCCAGGACGATTCCCTCAGTTTTTTCATAGTTTTTGTGTACCCCCCCTATTCTGCCTCGTTACCCTGGAATTTTTCTTTCTGAGAAAGTCCCCACCTTTGGTTTTTGCTCTTTCCTTAATTCCCTTTTAAGGCCCGCTGCTGTTTCCCATAGTTGATGTCTGCTGCATATTTCTCTTCCCTCGAACGTTTTTTTTTGAGGTTTTTTTTCGCCAACCCCCCCCAGACCCTCTCTTATCTAAACATCTCCCCTCCGGCACTGCCTCCCCTTCCGTTGCCCCTTTTTTTCACAGATATTTTTCGCTTTCGGTAATTTCTTTGTAGCCAGTTTGGGTCCCCATGGTGAGTTTTGATGTTTTCTGTGTCAGGGATTTGTTTCCCTATTCCTGATCTCCCGAGTCTTGTAGCCATTTTTTTGACTAACTGTCATTTATTAATTAAAAAGAGTTAGCACATTCAATTTCCTTTTCTAAATTGGAATTAGAAAATTAGTAGCCACAGTATTTATGTCGTATTTTTTTCATATTTATGACTCAGAGATGATCCTTGTTTTCATCCCAGTCTCTTGCATTTAAGGGCCATGGTATCTTTTTAAGTACTCCCCCAAAGTAAAATTTTTTTCTCCCTGTGGTACTAGCACCTACCCTCGTTGGTTTCCCATTTTCCCCTTCCCCTTTTAAGCTGACCGAGGACCCCCCCCCCCCACCCTATTCCTTTATCCGCCTTCCAGACGTATCGCGCTTCGGTTTCCCCGCAGTTTTTTGATTCACGCAAACGGACCGGCGCACCACCTTCCCCCCCTCGGCTTCTTCAAATTTTCTCCGTTCGTTTGCCCCACTTGATTCTGTCCCCAGATTTTATTTCGCGGTCATGTTGGCCAATACCCCCCCCAACCGCCATTCTTTCGTGAACCCACAGATAGTGGTCTCATAACCCCATTTTCATCATATATACCCCCCCAACCTTGTATGGAGGCCCGATATAGACCCCGTGATGGTCTTCCCTCTGGCATTTTCCATTTCTTCTCCCTTCTCCAGTCAGATCCTGCCTTCCCATCCCCTCTCTTTATGTTATTTTTTTTTATTTTCTGCGTCAGTCGACCTGACCGTGGTATTTTGACTTCCCTTTTTCAATAAGTCCGACGACCTGCAGAATCTTACTGTATGCCTCTCTTCATTTCACCTTTTCAATGACCCGAACCCCCCGGCTTATTCGGTTTTTTTCTTTTGTTATCCCGTCCCCCTCTTTAAAAATTCCGCATGCTTCGCCTCCCCCTCTAATCGTCCCGTTTTTCATTTCTCGCTTTGAGCCGAGGGCCCCAGGTGGCTCACTTTGGTGTGATTTTGTCGTTATAGGTATTTGGACCCCCGTCTCTCTTTTTTTTTTTCACGTTTTATGATTGTCCTGTCATGAAATGTCACCCATCTTCCCCCTTTATCATTTAGTTCCCCATCCGAGTTTTTTTTTTTTCTCAACATCAGTCCCCCTTGACAGACCAACCCCCGCTTTTTGATGTCTGTAATTACACGCCGGTTGACGATCCCCCAGAAGCCAGCTTTTCTTGGTTCGATTTCCCCATCCCCCCACCAATTGGGTTGAGTTCCCTCCCCCTTAATTAGCCTTCCTTCCCTGTCCCATCCATTCTTATTTTTTCCCGACCCAGTGCGAGGGCGTTCACCCCCAGGTCTTCACCTCTCTGGATGTTCCCCCCCCCGTTCTGCCCATACCGTTTTCATGTCACTTCTTCCTTAGCTAAAGTTTTTGATGTATGAAAGTTCTCTCATCTTCCCCCTAATCTATTTTTCGGTCCCCCTTTCGCGCCAGTAGCGATATCTAAACTTGGCTTCAAAAATCTTGTCCAACTATGTTGGTTTTTTCGAGTCTTTTTTGAACTTTCCGTCATTTTCCAATGCCTTTCCCGATCCTTTCTAACCTATTCCCCGCAGACGGTTTATTCTAAGAAAGAATCCTTTTCCCCAACTCCTATGCCCCCCGTTCCCTTTTTTCTGAATTTGTACTGACGCCCATTTTGGATGTAGCACTTTTTGCGGTTTTTCCATCACTCCCATGAAAAGTTTAGTAGCCGCCTTGGGTCGCTTTCCTCAAAGCCTGGGTTAGTTACTACCCGCCAAGGGAATGAACGACCGCCAGAGTTCCTCTTTCGCGACCACCCCAACTTGTGAGTGCAACGAACATCTAGACCCAACTTACTCCCATTAGTTGAAACTCCACCTTCCTTTTTATTTTACGTCAAAGAAGAGACTAATTTGAAACCAAGACCCCCCCCCTTTACTTTTTGTCTGATTTTGTATCACTTTTTGACAGTTCCCCCGTAACGCAGTGCTGCCCATACTAGGAATCCGATAAACCCCCCCCCGACACACTCCCAGACTAACCCCCAACCGTTCCCCGAGATGGCTCCCAGATGAAAACAGAGCAGCAAAGAAATGCTTGAGCCTTTTCCCCATGTATTTACCAGTTCCCCTTCCTTGGAGGATAAGACTCTATTTTCCCCCTATTGGCCTGAGCAGTCTTCAATTTTTTGGTTAGGGTTAAGAGTGACATTTCCCTCCCCCCACTTCCTGAGCCCATTGAGAATTTCCTATCCTTTCGGCGGGGCTGTGGAGTAGTTTTTTTCCTCGAAAGCCCCACAAATTGCGCGCCCTTCTCTCCCAAGAACCGTCAGCCACCGGCCTTTCTTGGTTGATTGATTAGATATTTCGGTTTTTCTAAGATATCCTATCCTTGAATAATAGGAATGAAAACCCGCATTCCCTTTGTATAGGGGAAGCAAGTCGACTGGTTTTATTTCCCCAGATGTCTTAGGGCCCTTTTTTTTCTTTCTTTTTTTTCCCCCCTGTGATCCCGGCACGGTACCCTGTCGACCTTTTTCTCATGAACCAAATGCCCCAAAGTCATTATGGTACTTTTCAGTGAAACTACGAACCGCACTTTTTACGACGTTATTGGTGACCTTTTTCTTGACAATTGACACCCCAGTTGTTTCTAAAAGCAACGTCCTTCCTACTCAGTAACAAATTTACTTGAAGGCGCTTGTCCCATCCCCAGCCCCAGCAGAAATTTTTTGGGAAGGTCTGGCCTTACTCCCCCAATCAGCGATGCACTTTCCAAAAAGCGTTCTCTCTTTGGTTATCCCCACAAACGGGACATTTTCTGTCTCTATGTTACTTTGACCTACAAGCAATTCTTCCTCTAAACAGCTATGGGGAACCCTGTCAGTTACCAGTAATTCAAACGTGAGATCTAACCCCCCCGAACCTCTTGGATGCGTTTTTCGAACCCAGGACACGCGTCTCTTAATTTTTAGTTTCCCATTCCCCCCGAATAATTTTGTAACTCTGTTTTTCCACCATGCCCCAAGGGCCTAGATCCCCCAGGCATAAGACCCCTTTGACCCCCCATTGCAAGAAAATGAGGGACGCCCCAGGTCGACTAGTGTTCCAATAGCGAACCCGGATCCCTTCATAAAGTCTACCCTCCCCTTTTGCCCCCAGACTTTCTGAATAGAAGTGCTCTCGTTAAAAAGCCTAGTCCCACTTTTATGGCGCTGTGGGGTCATTGTTTTTTCTTCTCAAGTAGATGTATGCTTTTGTTTTTCGCTCCTCAGCATCCTTCTCCCATTGGGAACCCCTTTCACTGCCCTATGGCGTTCACCTCGGCCTACTCGTTTCCCTTTTCACTTTCCCTCACGGCTCCCTTTATTAATGCATCCTTAGAAATTCCCCCACCCCCTCTCTTCACTTTTTAAGAACTTAAGTTTTCCCCGAGTGAGCCACCCCGTCCTGCCTCATTTTTTTCTGTGTGCTGTCCGCAGAAGAAAGCGTTTTGCGGCACTTCCCTTTGACTTTTTGTTCCTCTCTTATTCATACCCTCTTTGTGGCCTGCGGACGAGCATCCAGCCTGATCCACTCCTATGAGTTTTGTGATCATTTCGCTTGGGACCCCCTTCCTAAGTGAGAGGAGAGATTTTATCCTTTTTGGAACACTCACGTGGTCTCCTTTGCCCCAGTCCATTTACTGGCCCAGCGATTTTTCTCCCCCTAAATCTGATGATTCACTCATGCCTCATTAACTTAAAAACCGAACGGTTGGAGTTAATAACGAACCTCACTCACCTTCTCACCTCCCAATACCCGACGCCCCACGATACTTGCGAAGTTTTTCCCCATTTGAAATTCACCCTTTGGTCACATGGTCGGAGGTACATTATCTTGTGTGTTCGTGAGTTTCCCAACCATGTTATGGTTTTATTCGGTGTAATGTGTTTACTTTCTTTTTTAATCTTTCTCACCCTGAGCGATGGAGTAAAGCTTACTCCGCACTCAATCAACCACAGTTTCTCATTTCCTTCTTTCCCACCTCTCCCATTCAACACGGGTTGATGTTACTGTTAGGTGTAGGAGGAAAAGCGCGTCTCTTCTGACACTCCTTTTCATGTACAGTGCCCCCGCAGCCTCTTCTTTTTCGTATGTTGTTATACCCTTCGGGCATCTCTCCCTGAATCCTTCATAAATGGTGGCACTGGTGTAATCGTACGTCATGTTCTTTGCCATCCCCTCCTCTTAGAAATTTGTGCTCTAGACAGCCCACAACTCTCCCCACTCCTTTTTTTTCAAAGAGTGCTTTTGCTATCCAGGACGTCACCTCCCCGTTAATTTCCTGTTTGCTGCCAGTTCTCTGCCATGGTAGGTAAGCGGTTTCTTTAATGGGAGGGTGACAAAACAAAGGGCCAATAAAGCTTTCATGGTCCAAACTGATCGGTATTTTTTACACTTCTGGATTTTCATTTTTTATGAGGTTGCAGTTTTCCCGTGAGAACCCCAGGGCATCCTTTTTCGTGTTGGCCCCCTCAGGAGTGTCACCGTCAAAAACTTCACCATCGGATCATAACCAATCCCTGCTTGGCTGCCCCGCTCACTCTCAAACACAAAGTGCCCGGTCTTCTTGATTTTTCCTCTTTCTACCCAGTCCGCTCTCCCATGGCCCCCGTCATGATGAAACTCCCCCCCCCCCCACTCTACGTGGCGGTTTTTTTCGTCCAGTTCCGTGCGCCGCCTCCTTCCGTGGTATCTTGCTTCTTCGAAATCTCAACCTTTCCGCCTTCCTTCTAAAATTCTGTAGCGGCTTGAACTTTTTTCCTCCCCTCGACCCCCCAAAAAATACGTTATTCTCGTCGCCCCCCCTAGGGTAGGGGACTTCTTTTGTTAACTGGTCCCCACAACTTCAAGAGCTGCTCGCCCACATATCGAGTGTTGGACTTCCTCTTTTTTTTAGTGGGGATTCACTTACGGCTCGGTCAGGCCAGATGGGTGTCCCCGAGGTTACGAGGGGGGGTCGCCCCCAGGTGTTCTTAGTCCATGTTCGTTTGGACTGGGTTGTTGACCCTGGCAGAGCCGGACGATATTTTATCTGGACTCACTGGTGACTTGAAATGTCCCAAAAATCTAATTTATCCCGATTTTTCCCTTCACAACTCGAAGTTGTTAGTCCATTCAGATGCTTTAATATAACCCAATATCATTATGGAAGGTTCAATCATGGTTTTTATTAGAATACTTTCGACCTTTCTATTGGGAACCCTCCCACCACTATTTTGTGTGAGTTGAATAATAAGTTTCGTTCTCACTTTCCCTCCCCGGTTGGTGGAACCCCCTGTGCGGTTTCTCCATTTTCCCCCTCATTCGGACGATTCGGATTTACCCTCCACCGCCAGTTTCCCATCTCTCCTCTTTAGTTAATGGTACCTGCTGTCCTAGCCAGTTCTTTATAATCTCATCTTCCTCTGCCCCCTAGTGTGAGCAGTTTTACTAGCTCCACTGGTTCGGCCGAGGCATTTCACCCCTTTCCCTATTACAAAAAGATCTTCTCTACCTCTATGTTGAGAGTCTCGCCCTTAAATGCATCCTTCCCTCCCCATATGATCCAGCTCACCGGTTACCTTTCCCTCTTTCCGCGAGAGTCCTGCCGAAAGTTTTCAGGTATGGCTCTTAAGGCTTTTTCCTCTCAGACAGGACAGAGCTATCAACCTTTGTTCTTAGGGTTCCACCCCTCGTAGCCCGATTCGCTAATGTTACGTCCCCTTTGGTTTCCACCTACGGATGGAAGTGAACATGTAGACCCCGGCTCTTTGAACCAGATACAGTCCAACACCAAAACTTTTCGGTGACTTCATCCGCCCTAGTCAAGTCGCCAAGAACTAGGCAACATTCGTGCGAATCTCCATATGTGTCTTTTTTTGTTTACTCTCGCTCCAGAGCACTAGTACTGTTCCGACGCACAAAACCCGAGTTTTCCAGGGACTCCAGGACCATGATGTTTGTTCCGTTAAATTCCCCTCCCATTGGCCAATAACCGTGCTTCCCCTCCCCTATTACAGGGATCCCGAGGAACCCCCTCCTATCCCCAAAAGTTACCCCCCGACTGGATTCCACTCAACCTCGCGGAGTCTCTATCCGCCTCCCGCACTCGCGTGGTCCCCCAGGTCCTTGGCCCTCACAAACTGCGGACAAGGGCCGGTTCCCCCAGTACGATAGATTTTTTTCTTGTCAGAGGGCAAAGTTCCATTCCTCTCGGCGATACAGAATCATTTTCTGCTTGCTTTTTTTTCTTCGTGGACTTCTCCTACTAAGAAATACCAGCAGAATTCTTTGCTGCCCGTTCTTCCCCCCCCCCCCCACCCACCCCCATTGTGGCATGTGCGTGGGAGGCTTCTCATGACTTTCATCCCCTTTGCATCTCCGCGGAAACCTCCTATCCGGCCACTTCTAGTTTTCTGGCCTGCCCCCTCCTGACTGGGTTCTTATCACTTGAAATTTTCTTTGTCTCCCTGCTTTTTCAGTCCCCCTTTCAATTCTTCAACCCCGTTCTTCATCGTGGCACCATAGCTAACTCCCCCCTGTCATAGCTTTTTTCTTTTCCCCCCCCCCATTCCTTCCAGAGAAGGGAGCGGGTGGCTGTCCCCTCGGTTTTTTTTTCCGTCCCCAAAGCCACCTGCCTGCAACGACCTCATGGGCTTGCGACCCTGAAGCACTATAGTCCCCTTCTTTCTCTTCCTGTTTACTAAGGCCAAAAGCCGCAGCGCCCTGGACCAATTATATTTTTATATGCAAACCCCCTTTAACGCTTTCTCGGCACTTTAGCGACATTCTCCCCCCCCCCCCCCCCTCCCCCCGAATCATATAACCATTGTTTGAGGAAAACGCGCCAGCGCGGTTGTCCCCCCTCTATACCACCCCCAAAGACTCCCCGCCTGCGCCCTAACGTGACGCGGTTTTTCTTCACTTTTTTTAAAATGGGTTACCCCTTCGACCCCCCTCCGCATTGTAAAACCCCCTCCCTTTCTTCTTAACCGTAAATTATTTCGACCCCCCTCTCGTTCTCGCTTGGTCCACCTCTTGAAACCCCCTGAATACCGCCTAGCCCTCCATTCTCCCCCCCCCCCTAACCTTTGTGAACCATCCGCTCTAAAGAGAAATCCCTTTTTGACCCCCAGCTCTTCAGGTTTGCCCTGTGCTGTCCACCTCTGATTTTGGTGAGTCAGACATTCGGATGGCGGTTCTTTTTAGCCGATTACCTCATACACTCCCACGTGGCCTTCTCTAATGAATGCTTTAATCCAGATTTTACTCTTATGAATCGTTTTCTACCTGCTTGATTTTTTAGAGCTCCCCACGTTTAATTCCCCTCCGGTCGAAAGCATCTTGATTTCTCACGAACCTTTCCCTATAGGGTGCTACTACACCGATAGCCCAAGAATCCGGTTTTTCGTCTGTGATTTTTTCTCACTCCCCCCCCAATGTCCTCGGGCGA
>Ga0179593_1659047_pt1 | contig 13230 bp, 16 predicted proteins | sample CZODoug2_1_08_16_FD_185931 | JGI IMG/M metagenome (GOLD analysis project Ga0179593, IMG submission 185931) | Vadose zone soil fungal communities from Angelo Coast Range Reserve, California, USA - CZODoug2_1_08_16fungal (PacBio error correction) | ecosystem: Environmental > Terrestrial > Soil >... | reverse complement strand
CCTCCTCCCTTTCCAAGGTCTCATTTGGATTTACTGTTCCCCTTTTCCTCCGTATATTGGGTCTGGGGCGCCTCCCTTCTTACTACCCTGATAGCTACCTTTAGCCTCCTAGTCGAAAAACCATTTGACTGTGTCCCCCTCTTTCTTTTACCTTCCCCTCGCTCGCCCCCTTCCAGGAATGTACCCCAACTCAATAACCTTATATAAAGAGACTGCGATTTTTTGTTCTGAGGCTCAATCCCTATTCCCGCCCCTTCCCCCCCCCCCTTCCGAAGATGATCCGGGCCCTCTGACTCCCTTCCCCCCTAAGATAATTGAGGTTTTACGCTAAAAAGGCCCCCCTTTTTACTTCTTTTTGGGTCCTAGCCTCCCCCTTCCCCCCCAAACTCATTCCCAACCTGGACTCAGAAGTGATAATACTGTTTAGAGGATCCAATCCCTCCTTCAAGTTGTCCCCCCCGAGTAGCCTTCCCTTCCCTCTTTCTCTCCTTCCCATGATTATAGGCCCCCTTCGGTGCGTGAAGAGAAGACGGTTCTTTTTCGAAGTCTTGCTTTCCATCTTTTTTTATTTAACTCACTTCCTCCCCTTTTGCGGGCCTTTTCTTTATTTCCCTTCGGTCGTCAAGGACTTCACTGTTTTTGGGGTTCTTTTTCCCTTTTCACGTTCAGAAATCGCTTTTTTTCCGGAATTTCCCCCCTCACCGGGTGATCTTTTTGCTTCTTAAGAGAATTGCTACAGGATGTTTCCGAAGGGGCCTCGTTCCCCGAGTTTCCCTTTGCTCTGGTGAGCGGGTTTTTTGTCCTTCCCCAAACAAGCCGCCACCCCTTTTCGACATTGGACCTTTCCCTTTTCCGGGTTGCATGGCCGGAAGCTATAAGGCCCTCCTTTCCTTCGACTTTTTTTTTTTTTCTCTCCGTGAGCCTCCTTTTTCCTCCCTTTTGGCGGCGCTTTTTCCCCTGGCGTAACTGATCTGTTTCAGATTCCATCCCCGGATCCTTGGACTTTATGGATACACTTTTTTGTTTTTTCGTTTCCTTCTTATCCCTCTTTTCTTCAGGACTCCAGGCGGTCTCCACCCCCCTTCCCATGGATGGTTTCCTAATACCTTTTCCCCTCGCCCCTTTTCCGAAGATAGACAGTCCCGTTATGTCCAGTATAATAGACTAACCCTCGTAACCCACCCCCCCTGGGCCTTTGGTTCCCCCATTGGCTAAACGAGCCAAATTTTAATTTTTTTTCAAAAGATTAGACCTTCCTTTTCGTCCCTCCCCCCACTCTTTTGGGCGCTTTGATTCCTTGGTCCAATGATACTGCACCCCATTTCGTAGCCGCCCCCCCTTTCACCCTACGCGGCATTGTTCGGCCTTCTACTTCCCTCCCCTAAATTCTCTTCTCTCTCGAAATCTAGACCAACGGGCGTCCTTCTCTCGATGGGTTCCTTTATCTCCGCATCATTTTTTTTTTCAGCTTCGTAAATGTCCTGGCTCTCCCCCTGTCATACGTTTCTTCCTGCGCATAAGTCCCCCCTTCCCACATGACAAATCAGTTTTTGATTCGCTCCGCCTTGTCTTGGATCTAACAGGAGGGAAATTGTTCAGATCCCCCCACTTTTTCAACTCTAACCCTTTCATGTCTTCCCCGAATATTTTTTCTTTTCCTTCCCTTGTTCTCTCTGAGCAGTCACAGGAACTTACGTTTGTTTTTCCCCTGGTGGCTCAAGGGCCCTTTTTCGGTCCTCTCTCCCAAACATTCCCTTACTAATCTTTCGACTTTCCCTCCCCAAAGCTTGTTTGACTACTTTTTCATTTTTCCGGTTTTTTGTCTGGGCGCAACTGAGCTCGACTTTCCTTTTTTTACGCTGGAGCTTCGCTCCTTTCTTTGACAAAACTTGATCGTTTGTATGCCCTCCACAACCTTTCCTTCATAGGGCCCCGGTAGTTTTCTCGATTCTCTCCTTCCCGAGCTAAGTCAGGAGTTCTACTTCTCGCCAGGCCGTCGTTTCTTGCTTTCTTCCTTCCTGACTTTCTTTTTGAACGTTCCAATCTGCCTCAAGTGAACAAATTTTATGTCAGTGTATTTCTAAGCTTTCTCCGTCGGACTAACTTTGTTTCCATTTTTGTCTCCCCCCCTTTTCCGAGGGGTTTGTACAAGTTTTCCCTGCTCCCTTTCCTACGTTTTTTCTGGATCACCTCTCCTGGGGTCTAATTTCTGACGCGTACCCTTCTGGAAGAACCAGCAATTGATTTCGACCGCTTTCTTGCCTGATGAACCCTCTACGCCTTCCCCGCAAACAGTCCGAGTCCTTTCCCCTCCCCCCCCCCCCCCCATCATTCCGAAGTTGACTTTTTCTCCTTCCCTTCAGATCCATCTCGTCACCCCTCTCGGCGTATCCAGTTCTTGCTCCGACAACCCTGGAGCCCTGCGGCTATTCCTCGCTGAAAGGATTCTCCCCTTCCCCCGCGGCAGCCCTTTTTTCGTCCCCTTTCCCCCCCTCTTTTTTTCCTGTCAGGAGTTGATTCTCCATTTCTTTTGTTTAGTCACGCGCCATGCCATTCCCCCTCTCACCCCAGAATAGCCGTCCCCTTATCTTTCCCCTTAGGAATCATCCCCTTTCCTCAAGTCTCTCCCCCATTCTTCATTCCCTCTGAAGAAACGGCAAACCAGGCTGAGCAGCAAACTTTTGCCTTCCTCCCGTTATGAGCGTCAGCCCCCCCCCCCGAATTCTTTTTTTTTCCTTGAGAGACCGTGACCTTTTTTCGGTCCAATATCATCCCTTATGATGGTCCCTACAATACAGATATTAATCCCCTCAAACGAATTCTTTTTCTTCACCCTCATTAACTCCTTTCCTGATAGCTGTCCCCTTGCTGTCACAGGATTAGTCCCCCCCAATGCACTTACTTTTATTTGATATCTCACATTGTTCGTGATCGACATTTTTCCGAGAATCCTTTTTGCTTTATTTTTTTTCTAAGTTGGCTTGGCTCCTCGCCCCTGCCACAGATTGCGGATGCCGCCTTTGTTTTGACCTCAACCCTCTCCTCTCCCTTCTGTTTTGATATTGCTGGGATAATTTCCTCTCGAAGCTCTTAGGAAGGGGTTTCTCTTCTTGTCTTCCCCCCTTCCCCGTCCGTAATTAAAACGACCCCCGAATTTTTTTTCCTATTTGTTCTGGTTTGACAATAAATTGTCTTTTTTCCTTGGTCTCCTAGGAAGGTGTGCCCTTTTTTCCCTTTCCTTGTTCTACATATTGCTAGGTTCTTATAAGATGTGAGGTAATTCATGTTCCCAAGTCTATTCCCCCGAGCTTTTTTTTTTTTCTTTTCCATTCAGCCAGCCTTGCCCCTTTTTTCCCCCCTTCTTTTTACTCTTTGGAGAGATACTTCTCCCTTTTCACCGGCTCATGGAGGGATCGCCTGCTCTTGGAATGGTCCGGGCACCCGCACTTCTTTACTATCTCTCTCTCTCATCCTCTCAAGATTTTCTCCAACAATGGATCACTTTTCCAATCCCTTTTTGGCCCCCTTACACATCGCCTCCTCCCAACCCCCTGAAAATTATTGTCAAACGCCCATCTCCCACCTCCCCGAATGCTGTCGTTCATGACATTTTGGTTCCAGTAAAGTCTCACAAACCTCCTTCTCTCTTCGAGCAGGGCCCGTTCGCTACCCCCCCCTCTCCAGACACGCTTGGCTGATCTGTGTTGGTTTCCTTCTACAAACGGCAGGCGTCCGCCTTCTGGTTTTTTTCCTATACATCATTTCCTTTTACGGCCCCCAAACCACGCTTTCTCCTAATCGTTTTTTCCCACACTTCAGACTCTCAATAAGCATTTGTCACCTCCCTGTCGCAGCCAGGGACCCTATGTCTTCCCTTGAGCTTTTCTCTGGTTATTACCCTTGTGATTCTCTAATCTTGTCTGAGGCTTTGCGTCCTTTCTTTCCTTGGGAAGAACGGTTTCAGAAATGGGGTCCTCCTTTGGTTTTTTTTTTTTTTTTTTTTTTTTGAGCCAAACGGCCCTTTCCTCGCAGAAAGTCCTGGTGGGTTACTCTTGTCATAAATATATTTTTCTAGGTTTCCCCCCCTCCGCCAATTTCTCGCGTTGCGTGAGATTTTTTCCCTTTTTTCTCTTTTGCGACACGGGCTTTCTTCTACTGCTCTCTTGAAGGAGTATTCTTGGTCTGTTTTTTGTATTGGCATGGGAATCCAAAGCACAATTTCTTCTCCCCCGGTTAAGGTTCTGATACCCAAAGGGAAGTTTTTGGTTAACGAAATCCCCTCGATTTTCTTTTCAGTACTTTTCGCCATTTTGTAGGGATAGCCCCCTGATGGCTCGCCCCTTCTTTGAAAGATGGATTACACAAAGACCCCCACAGGACAAGAGGAGGACCGGGTTGTTTTTTTTTTTAATAGGATATCTTTTTTATCGAGTATACCCCCACCCCCCCCCCCCCCACCCCACCCCAGCTAGTTTCTTCGGCAGTTGAGAAAACCCCTCCTTATGTGTTATCGACTGTTTACAGCTCGTCGTAAATACTCAGGTCCCCCTACCTTTTTTCTCCCTCCGTGTGAGAAAGTCATTTCATTGTTTTTTTCCCACCAACAACACCCCCTTTCCAACCCCCCCCGCCCTTGGTCTTCAATGTGACAGACTTCCCCCCCCTTTAGTAACAAATTTTAGAATTGTTCCACTCTTTTGCCTTGGAGAGGTTGAGTCCTTGCAACCTTCAAACTGCCCCTTCGTCGCCCCCCCAGTTTCCCTTTCTTTTCTTTTAGCAGGTTTCTCAGACTTAACTGCTCGTCCCAGTCGTCTCCCCCTTTTTTCTTTGAACCGTTCCCCTCTCTCTGAGTTTTTCTGGTGACTGTCTCTACATTTTGGTATTGCAGAGAAACCTTTTTTTTGCACATTCTGCCCACGTCTTCACTTTGTCTCTTGAAACATGAACTTGCCTTTCCACTTTTTTCGAAGCTTCTCTTAAGAAGGGATTCCCCTCTCCTTTTTTTTCCTTGAATCTGCGCCTTGGCCGCCACCCGTTCCAAGCTACACCCGGATCTGATTCGCCCTATCTCTGTTCTTCCTCTTCTGGTCTCTCGATCCCCATACTTTTCTACCGTGAGCGGGGGCTTGATTTTTTTATTTTTCGGGTGCATTATTCACCTGGATAGTAAATCCCCTCCCTTTGAAGCTATCGACTAGACCCCCCTTTGGACGAAGCTTCCCCTGTCATGTTCGCCCTTAGGGGCCCCTTTTGAGCGTATGCTTCGCCTTCTCTGGAGCTAACTCCTTTGTCCAAACCCAACCCTTGATTTTCTGCTACCCAGTAAAAAAATTCAGCTTCTCTTCTCCCCGTGTTCTAATCTGGCTTTTCTCCCGCGCCTTGATGATCCTTTTCTCCCCTTTAGCAGGCCTGCGCTTTTTCTTTTCTGTATTAAGAAATGGCATTAAGTTTCTCCCCCTTTCCAAGGACTCTCCATAGCCACCCCCCCCCCCTCGTTAGTTGAAGGTGTCCCTACAACCCGCGTTGGAGAAGTAGTAACTAAAGGTTTGGGTTTTCGGCCATTTATACTTTGCTAGTGGTTCCATTTTTGTCTGCTATTGATTACCCCCCTACTTGAATACGTCTCTTCCTCCTCTTGCAAGTTCGGAATTCAGAACTCTCTTTTCCTCGCCCAGAAGGGGCCTGAGAAACCCTACCTTCCCTTTTTTCCCAACAGCGATCCTCTGACACCCCCAACCCTCCAGGCGGGGATAGTTATGGCTCTTTCCTCCTTCCCCCCCATTGTTCCCGATCTGTTCTCCCCTTTTCGACCCCAGGGCGAATGAGGCGCTTCTCTCTGAAAGGACGCTTAACTCTAGCTTTTCTGTGTTAGCCGACCCCTTCCGAGGTAGTTTCTTCCTTCCCCTTATTTTTGACGTTTTTTTGGCAGGCATGACCTCCCCTTCTGCAACTTCTCGAACGCGGTCCCTTGACTAATGTCTCCCCCCCCCCCCTCCGCACGCGAAGAAACTTTGCTTCTTGACCTTTTCTGTAGAATCTCTTTCCGAATCTTCGAGGTTTTCCCCCCAAAACAGTGCTGGCCTTTCTTCGATTCTTGCTAAATGTCATTTTACCGTTCCCCCCTGCCCCCCCTCTTCGAAAGTATGATGCCCTTTTTCTACTGCAGATCTTGGCCCATCCCCCCCTCCCATGAAGACCTCCACCTATCCTACCCCTTTTTTTTTTTCCCAAACGGTTTTTTTTCCCTTCTTTCATCTTGCCATTGCGGCGTCCGGGTTTCCAACTGCATCGGTCATTTAAATATTATTTTCTCCTCCCCCCTGATTAGAGAATTCTTTTTTTTTAAGTCCTTTTTTTTTTCCAATTGGCTGGTAGTACCATCAAATTTCCGACTTTGGTTCTTCACTGAGACTAAGCAAAGAGGTCTTGGGATCGCGGTCCCTGCTCGAATTCCGTTTTTTTCCCTTGTCTCGTACTTGAGGCCTACGTCTTCTGAACTCTGAGCAGTCGTTTGGATTGTTTTTTTTTTTGACAATCAATTCATGATTATATTTTTCCATTTTTCCCCCCTCCTTGACAGCTCCATGTTTTGCCGATATATTTCTTTCTTTAGCTTCCTTGATGTGCGACCGATGCTTGAATGTTCCCCCACCCCCAGGAGGAATTTCATTCTCCATAATAGTTTTTGGTTCCCTTTCCTCAATATATCTCTTTTCCTTTTCCCCTCTGTTTTGTTGCTCTCTCTTTTTTCCCCCTTTCCCAGGGATAATGCTGGACATTCCCGTATCTCTTTTTCTTTTGTGACGGGGAAAAGGCAAGCATCTACCTTTCCTCCAGGCCTCAAGATAGTCTCCAACTGAATTTCCTTCTTCTTGACCTCGCACACCCTTCCCCTCTTTTTTCACTCCTTCCAAAATTATTTTCAAGCTTTTTTTGTTCTTTCATGCCGCTCTCCTCACCAGTCCCCCCCCCCCTTCGTGATCGCTTCGAAGACCCTCCTTTTTTTCGAAGGAAGCAATTGGTTGAGTTTTTTGCCTCCCCCCCCACCGGTCGATCCGCCGTCTTTCCTTTCCCTCTCAACTTATCACCTCTTTCACCCCCAGGGACAATCGAAGCCGTTCGATCCCCCTTTTGATTTTTTAGATACAATCCAGCCTTCTTTGTCCCACCGAGGCATAGTCGCCTGGTTCCCTCTGAACCTTACCTTAATTCCTAGTTTTATTATTCGGTTTGCTTGAAGTATTTCTGTCATTTTCATATTAATCTTTCCTCATTTCTCCCTGAGGAGAATCTGTCTTGATCCTCCTTCGTTCCCTTCCCCCTTCAATTATGTTGGTTTTGCTTTTTATCATTCATTTTTTTCCCTTTCCCCCTTTCCAATCCCCCTTTCGCGTTGAGTGAGATAAGTGATGTTTTCCCTCCGGTGATGATTCGATTTTGTGCCTCGTTCTGAGTGCCGTGTTTTGAGTTGTTTTATCCACAACGCCCGCAACAACTTACTTCATTTCCCCTTTTCCTCGTCAAAAGTTGCGCCCCACCTTTTATAGCATGTTTAAGCGCATCTTTTCTAGGAACGTTCGCCATCCTTTCTCCCTTCCCCTTTTCCTCCTTCGTTGAACGAAGATTTATATTTCCCCCCTTCCCCCCCAACGTAATAAGCGGCTTACCTTGGTTTTCTTAATTTTTCGTGTCAGCGCTCTTACGCCCCCTTCATCTCGGTTATAAGGACATTCGTCTTTCTCCCCCCCTTCTGGTTAATCCGAAACTGCTTCTTCGCGTACATTCGTGATCTCCGCTCCCCCCGCAGTGACGGCCAGTATCATCTACCCCTTTTCCCCTCGGGCACTTGGTCTAAAGGCCCTAACGCCGCCCAAATTTCTTTTCCTCTTAGGCTCGTCACGCCTTCCACTCTCCTATGGAGAGCTTGGAACTGCCCCCCCACGTTCCCTTTTGGTTTTGCAGTAACAGTAAAAGAGTTTCCTGGTTCTCTCCAGGAACTCATCAACGAGTCCTCTCCCCTTCTCCTCTTAGACACGGGCGCCCTCTCCTTTCTTCCGTGTGTCGGCCTCCGCCTTCCTTGCAGATAGAAAGCTCCAGCTTTTAACTCGAATCCTGCCAGTTCCGCCAATTTTCGGAAACAGTGAAGCTTCACCTGATTGCTTCTTTTCTCTTAAAGAAGGATTGACGATCTCCGGAGTTTCTTTCCCTGGGAATCCCACCGTTTCCCCGCTCACGGTCTTTTCTGACTCTTTAGTCTCGTTTTTTTTCTCTTTTTTTCGCACCAGGCAGATTACCGTTTTCTCCCCTGGTTCCAAGGCACAGATTCACTTAGATTTCCTTAATCAGAAGCTTATCTCCATAAAGCCTCCCATGTTTCATTTTCCCTTTTTTTCCTGTTTTTCATGAGGGAGGCTGATTTCCCTTGATTCGTCTTTTCCGTCTTTGGCTTTAACCCCCCTTTCTTTCTTTTTCGGCTACAGTCACAGACAACTTTCTGGCGCATTTCTAAGATGGCGTCCGATACTTAGATGAGATTGTTTACTTCTGTCAATGCGACATTCCCTTTGTTTTTCTCTTCTCTCCCATGGGCGTTTTCGTGTTCTTGCCCAGGTCCCTTCCTCCCCCTCCAAAGGCACAAAAAGTTTTAGGGCTCTCCCCCGAGTTGAAGTCGGGACCTCAATTTTGCGTGGTTCGTATGAGACCCCTTCCCTTTGGTTTTTACCATGGGTCTTTCTGATTTTTCCCCTTCCATCCTTCACTAGTCTTACAGTTCTAATTCTCCCTTTGTAAGCGCTTGCACCTTTCTTTAGGGCACCAACTGGGCCCCTCCAGAGGACATATTTAAGTCCTTTGACTCTTTTCCCCCTCAGAACAGATATCTGCCCATCCCCCCCCCAGTTTAACTCCCTCCAGGTCTCGTTTTTGGATGGATTATTCCTGATCGTATTACACCCCCTTCTTATCCCCAGATGGATATTCCCTCACCCCTTTTCTTTTTCCCTAGGCTGCACGGATTTCATCGTCTGCCATTCTCGATTCCTCCTAAGCGGAAGGCCCTTGGGTAGCTTTTTTCCCCGGTTGAAGGTTAGACACTTGTCTCCCTTTTGCGCTTCTCCTTTTTTTCCCCCCGCTCAACCCAGCATAGACGTCCTTCTCAAAGTTCTTTCGTGAATCATCCCTTGTAGCAAGTCTATCCCACCCTCCCCAAAGTGTTTCCCAGTTTTGGATTCGGTTTCCTCCCTTTTTTCTCCCCCACCTGAGATGCGAATAGGATGTCGCAGTCCTCCCAACCTTTTCTTCTTTCGCGTTTGATTATGATCCCATCCAGTCGTCCTCTTTTTTTCGGAAGTCGAAAGATTGATGACCAGACGTTTCTCCTTCTGTCTTCGAGAACGCAATTTTCCCCTCCCCTAGATCATATCAGTCAGGACTTTTCGATGCTCTCGTGGCCCCCTGCTCTGGATTGAGCTGCTCCAAGGATTCTTCGCCCACCGGCTTATCTTCCGGGTCCTTAAGTTTTTCCCGGAGATTTTCTCCCTCCAAGAGGGATCGCCCGCCGTTGTTACACCTCCTTCCCCTTTCTCTTGCTGAGCGAAGACCCCGTCCTGACGCAGCGATCGCCGGGGTTTGCGGTATTGCCTCGTCGTCATCCTACTTTTTTCCGTTTTCTTACTATTTTTTTTGACCCACTCCCTTTTCTGAGTGATTCTTTGAAGGTTTTCCATACCCTTTCTTGCTCCATTGGAGACTATATTTCGGCGCTCTAGCCTCTTTTTTTTTTGCGCGCTCGAATGTTCCCCACCCTTTGCTGCGGACGATTCCATTCTCACATCCTTTATTTTTTCCTCCCTTTCTCTCTCTTTCCTCTCTACTCGTTTTTTTTTCTTCTTCTTCTGAACTTTCCACTCTATGGCCTTCACCCTTATGGGAAGGGGCGGGGACCATTCTCCAATTCTGCTGTCCCCTATCATGTAAGCGCCTAACTACCCCCCATGGAGCGTGTCAAGCTTTTCTTTCCCCACTTTCCCCCCTTCCTCTCCGACAGGAACCCTTCTTGTAAACTTTTTACCAAGTATCCAAGCGATGCGCTGGGTCGTGCCCTCTTTTTATGTCCGATGCACTCCGTCTTCCCCCCTTTCTCTTTTACAGTTGCTCGACGAATCCCCCCCTCCCTCTTTTTTCTTTTGGTTTGAGCTACCAAAACGCATCTCGCCTTGGCGGTACTAGCCAAACTTACCCCACACGTTTCAAGTGAAGGGTCTTCCGATTCCTATCCTTTTCTCTATCAATCCAGCCTTTCCATTTTGCCCTTTTTTCGCAGACACTTTGACACGTATCCTCCTCTAGTGGGGGGTGTTTTTTTTTTGGTGTGCGGGTTTTTTTTTTTTGGGGGGGGTGTTTCTCTCTTACGGAATGATTCGCGTTTTTCTTCGCTTTCGAGGACGCTGCGTCATCAATTCTCGCGGATTGACTGTGACTCCTATTTTCATTTTTTTTTTCCCGAGGACTTATTTTTTTTTCCTCCGCTAGCTTCGCTGATTTAGGCTTGCCCATCCTCCACCCTTTACCAATAGATGGTCCTTTTTGTCGACTTTCACTTTGATTGAGTCCTGGATTTCTCGTTAAGAGCTGCTTTTTTCTCTTGTTCCTTGTTCTCTCCCCCTTTTCACGCCCGTTAACATACTTTCCTTTTTGACCTGATCGCGTAAAAAGGGTCACCCCCGCGGCCGCTTCGTTCCTATAAGTTATATCGTTCTCTCAATTTTTCTTCCTCCCCAAGGCCTCTGGATCGCCTGCGTCGGTTTTGACTCTGATGGGATCCGTTCGAATCCTCACCCTTCCCCCTGGGGATCGGAGGTATTTTTTTTTCAGCTTTTCTGTTCCGCGCGGTGTTCAGTAGCCCTTTTTCTCTTTCCCCTATTTGCTGTTTCCTAACTTTCCCTGAGCTAGTAATCCTGAGCTCCAACTCACTTCGCCAGGCTTGTCAGTATCATCTGTAGCCCCTGGTCCCCCCCCCCTTCCATTGTTCTAAGACCGCGACCAACTTTCGTTCCTTTTTTCCTTCTCACGATTAGGAGACTCGTTTCCCCCCCCCCCCCCCCCTCCCCCCTTTGGCGCTGAGAGTCCTTGCCCTTCACCATTCCATGGATGTAGGCTCCCGTCAACGGCGGTGGGTTCTCTGTTTTGCTCAAATCAGGTTGTTTTCTTTCTCCCTGCTGAACACGGGCCTCCTTTATGTGATGTTTTTTTTTTTTTTCTTTTTTTTTTTTTTTTTTTTTTTTTTTTTTTTTTTTTTTTTTTTTTTTTTTTTTTTTTTTTTTCTTTTTTTTTTTTTTTTTTTCTTTTATATTCTACTCCGCATCCTTGTCTTGCATTCGTCGACCGCTCCCGCGTTAATACTCCCTCCTCCTTCCTCAAGTTTCTTTTCGTCGAACCCTGACTTCTCGCAACCCTTGTTCTTGCTCGTCCTTCCATGTGTATTGACGCCCCACTCCTTGCTTCCTGCCTTTGGAAGCCACCTTACCCTCCTCCGGTACTGCCTGGGGCATCTTATTTTCTTCCTCCTTCTTTTTTGTTGATTACTCTTTTCTGCACCAGGAAGCCTTTTGGAGAGGTTCCAAATTCAAACGATCAACTTGGATCCCCCTTCCGGAGATAGTAAATCAATTCTTTTAATTTCCTCCCCCTCCCTCATAACCTTGTTCCTCTTTGAATGTTACACTGATGGGAGCTCTTGTCGAACCGCTTTCTTCCTCCCCGCTGTAGCTTTCTCATCCCCCCCCCCCCCCCAGATAGGAGGTACCAAACTCCCCCCCCCCCCCAGCTCTATAGGCGCCAGGTTCTAACGGTTTAGAGAAGTTCTTTTGTATGATCCTCTTCTCCCAAAATCTAAATGTCCAGGTCTTTCTCGGGCTAAGACCTTAGGTTTTTTTCTTGATTCCAAGGAATCTTCCCTCGCCAGTTCCCCCCAGAGGTTTGCGTGAGAGTCGTCCCCCATCGAAAGTATGTACGTTTTGGTTTTTTCCCCCTTTTCTTCCCAAGTGCCCGTAGGGGTTTGGTACCAGGGGTCTTCCGATTTTTTCTGGCCATAGTCCTGGCGGCTACCCTTTCTTCGCGATTTTTCCAGGAGTTGAGACCTTGTTCCCCCCCCCCTGTTCGGAGTTTCCCAGAATGATGGGTTGATCTCCCTGGTTTTAGGAACCGAGCGCGTAGTCCCTTACTTCGCCGATGCCCCACCTGAAAAAGCCCCCCCCTTTTTGATTCCTGTTTATGGATCTTCCCATCACCCTTTTCCCCCGCCGAGTCCAGAAGATTCTTGGATCTTTTTCCTGTGACAAACTGGGCGCACTTATATTTTTCGGAACAGTTTTGACCCCTCCCTTTCTTTTTCCTTTCTTTTAGCGCCACCCTTTGTACACCTTTCCTTTCCTTTCCTGCAGACATTATTTTGGGTAGGGAATTTTGGTTTTTCCCTTTCCTGTGAACACGCTCCCCCCCGCCTAGCCTTTCTCGAACCCCTGTTTACCGATTTTCTTCCCCCTGGAACTCCCCCACTTCAATTACTCTCACCGGCGAGATTCCCTTTTTTTTCAACAGGAAATTCTTTTTTCCAGGATGTGCACCTCGTCCTGTTTCTTTTCTCTCAGCCCCCCCCTTTCTCCTTTTGCATGCTCTCAAGAATGAGTCTCTCCCTTCCCCTTTTCTTTTAAATTTTCTCTATGCCGAAGACGTCACTGGCCTAGTCGAGCTTTTTTCCCCAAAATTAATTCCTCACCTTCTCTCTATCCGTTTCGCTCTTTTCGTCCGACGATGCTCCGGTGTGCCATTCCTTTGGATTATTGCTCCCAGAGTTCTTAAAACGGACTTTGAACCTCCAAGTGTATTGATATGGAGTACTTTTTTTTCCGTCTCGTTTGTAGCTCCAAACAGCGCCAGACCCCCCCCCTTTTCCTGATGATTTAGCGCAGACTGTTCCCTGACTCGAAGAGCGGGTCTTTTGCCTCGTTTCCCCCTTTCGTTCATGGAAACGACCCCCGCCTTCTCCCCTTTTCCTTTCTTGTTGCCCATCAATTTTCCTTTTTTATTTTTATGATTAGAGTGTTGCATCATACCCCCCTGGTGCTCCCCAGTGGCTATATTCCCCCGGACATTCCTGTCTATTGCAGCGATGCTTGCCCCCTCCCCCTTTCGAGAAGAATTCATTCGCCAGCCATTAGCCTGAAATCTGTT